>Ga0138256_10000095_pt1 | contig 101361 bp, 92 predicted proteins | sample KNB2016incub_MG_FD_105486 | JGI IMG/M metagenome (GOLD analysis project Ga0138256, IMG submission 105486) | Active sludge microbial communities from wastewater in Klosterneuburg, Austria - KNB2014incub_MG | ecosystem: Engineered > WWTP > Activated sludge > Unclassified | place: Austria... | reverse complement strand
TCACAACAGCCAGCCGGATCAACATCACGATCATTCCGTCCATGACAAGACACCCACTCACACGCCGTGATTTTCTAAAGATCGCTGCATTGGGCGCCGGCGCACTTGCCTTTCGACCATTTATCTGGCAGGGGCTTCCCGAGTTGCAACAGTCGGAATTATTGGGGCGTGTTACTGTCGGCAAGGTGGACGTGTATGCGCGTCCGGATGCAAACAGCCAGATCGTTGGCGCTTTATATGAAGATCAGGTCATCCCCTGGATTCGGGAAGTAGTTGGAGCAATGCCCGGCAGGATCAATCAACGCTGGGTCGAGACTCCCTATGGCTATGTGTGGGGCGGAAACCTGCAACCCGTTCGCAACTTGCCGAATTCGCCAGTGTCCACCCTGCCAAACACAAGTCTGGGTGCTGGCATGTGGATGGAAGTCACCGTTCCTTATGTGGACTTGATTCTCGATAATCCGCCTTCTCGCGCACCCTGGCTCCAGTATCGGGAATCTATCGGTCTGCCAGCGCGGTTCGTCTATAGTCAGGTGGTTTGGGCGGATCAGGTCCGCACTGAGGCAAATGGAAGAGTCTGGTATCGGTTAAATGAACGCTTCGGATCTGGAGATCTGTTTTGGGGTCCAGCAGAGGCGTTTCGTCCGTTGACTGCGGATGAAATCGCTCCCATCAATCCCGAAGCCGAAGAGAAAAGAATCGTGGTCAACATTGATTACCAAACCCTATCGTGCTTCGAGGGCAACAATGAAGTGTATTTTGCGCGTATCTCCAGCGGCGCTCTTTATGACGCATGGGGGAACCCCACGGATGCCTGGGGAACGCCAGTTGGAGAATTCCCCATCTGGCGCAAAGCGATCTCCCTGCCTTTGAGCGGAGGGAGCGCGTCAGCAGGCTGGAGTCTGCCGGCCGTGGGATGGGTCAGTTTGTTCGTCGGGACGGGCGTTGCCATCCATTCTACCTATTGGCATAATAATTATGGCGAACCATCATCAAGAGGTTGTGTCAATGCCAACCCAGACGATGCAAAATGGGTCTTTCGTTGGAGTCAGCCCCAGGTCATGTATGACCCGGGGGATGTCACAGTGGAGATGCCGGGCGGAACAAAGGTTAGTGTTGAAAAGATGGAGTTTTAAATTCAAAATTAGCGACATTCTTGAAACATCTATGCATCATTAACATCAAGATCATTTTTTAGAAGTGGCAAGGCATTCTCACAACCGCAATAGGATCTGTCCCACAGGGTACATATCTGGTATACGGGTATAAACATCCGTATACAATAACACCCAACATAAATCCTGCTTCAAATTTATCAGTTACCATCTATTCGCATGGGCTATAATCCTCTGCAAGTTCACTTTGAGTCTACTATAGAGGTTGCCTATGCCTAACCATCTTGTCTCGGAAAACTCTCCCTACCTTATTCAACACGCAAACAATCCTGTGGAATGGTATCCTTGGGGTGAAGAAGCACTGAGCAAAGCCAAAGTTGAAAAGAAGCCTATTTTTCTGAGTATAGGTTATGCGGCCTGTCACTGGTGTCACCGCATGAGGGAGGAAAGTTTCGAAGATCCTGAAACTGCTTCGCTGATGAATCAAGAATTTATCAGTATAAAGGTGGATAGAGAAGAACGCCCAGATGTTGACGGAATATACATGCAAGCTACCGTTGCCATGACCGGCTCTGGTGGCTGGCCCATGTCTGTCTTCCTCACACCTGACTTGCGTCCGTTTTACGCTGGCACATACTTCCCACCTGTTCGGCGCTACAACATGCCTTCCTTTAAAGAAGTATTGTCAAACATCGCCAAAGCATGGCGTGAAGATGTTCAAGAAGTGGATCGAGTTGGGAATCAGGTACTCGAACACATTCGTCCGCCCATACACAAGCCTGAGAATAGAAATGAAATAACTACAGATACTCTCGAAGCAGTTATAAAGAACCTGCTTGAATCTTACGATTGGGGGTATGGAGGCTGGGGCTCGGCGCCGAAGTTTCCGCAACCCATGACCATCGAATTTCTTTTACGCCGAGCAACCACGGATACAACTCAACGTGAACAAATAATAAAGGCTGTCACCCATGTATTAAGTGCCATGTCTCGTGGTGGAATGTATGATGTTGTCGGCGGCGGCTTTTCCCGCTACAGTGTTGATAATTTTTGGAGAACACCTCACTTTGAAAAAATGACATATGATAATGCCCAATTAGCCCTAGCATATCTATATGGGTATTTGGTCACTGGCAACACCGACCATCGCAGGGTTTGCGAGGAGACGCTGGATTTTGCCCTGCGCGAATTAACCCATTCAGAAGGTGGATTTTTAAGTAGTTTGGATGCAGACTCGGAAGGTGAGGAAGGGAAATTCTATGTCTGGACGCAATACGAACTCGAGGGAGTACTCGGTTCTGATTTCGACTTTTTCAAAGCTGCGTATGGTATTACCCCATCAGGCAATTGGGAAGGCAAAACGATCCTGCAACGTGCTCTCGATGATTCCACTCTGGCAGCCCGTTTCAAATTGGATCATGAAGAACTTCAACAAAAATTATCAAAGTGCCATACAAAGCTTTTGGAGGTAAGAAGTTCACGCATCCGCCCCGCCACCGACGACAAAGTGCTTGTGATGTGGAATTCCCTCATGCTCAAAGCCTTCGCAGAGGCTGGACGTTACCTGAATAGGCAGGATTATCTTCAAGTTGCCGTGCGTAACGCACGATTCTTGTTGAATAATCTATATGCAAATGATCGGCTGCACCGATCCTGGCGGGAGGGACAGGCAAAACACAATGCCTATCTGGAGGATTATGCTGGTCTGATCCTGGCGCTTTTGGCATTATATCAATCTGATCCGAATAAGGAATGGTATCTTTCGGCTTTAAAACTCGCCGATGAAATGGTGGAACATTTCGTTGATCCCAACGGAGGTTTTTTCGATACCCGCGATGACCATGAAGCCCTCCTTGTACGTCCGAAAGATATTCAAGATAATGCTACTCCATCCGGGAATGCATTAGCTGCGACTGCTCTACTCGAGTTGGCAGCGTATGGAGATCGGACGGATTGGCGAGATCTAGCCGAGGGGATGCTCTCCTCAGTATATGGAGCGATGCTACGCTATCCGACTGCTTTTGCACAGTGGTTGTGTGCGGCTGATTTTGCTGTCGGTCCGACTCGTGAAGTGGCAATTATCGGTGACACACAGCGTACCGAAACCAAAGAATTGTTGAATACCCTCTGGAAAACATTCCGGCCCCGACAGGTAACAGCGATTTCCAATTACCCGCCGGAGCCGAATGCGCCAGCCTTGCTGAAGGATCGACCTTTATTGAAGGATCTTCCAACAGCATACGTGTGTCAAGGATTTGTTTGTTTACAGCCAGTCAATTTGCCAATTGAGATGGAGTCTCAACTTGCAGGTATCTCAAATCCTTAGTGAGTCATCAGACCATAACTACCGACTGATAACCGTGCTGAAAACACAACTCCGTTTGTACGATTGGGTACACCATTACGAGAAAATGCTTTACGACAACGCTTTGCTCGCGCGCGTTTATCTCCATGCATGGCAGATCACTGGAGACCCGTTTTTCAAACGCGTCGTGACCGAAACGCTTGACTTCATCGCCCGCGAAATGACTCACCCCAATGGCGGATTCTATTCGTCGCTCGACGCCGACTCTGAACACGAGGAGGGCAAATTCTATGCGTGGGCACTCGACGAAATCCGCGCCACACTAAAAGATGATTCGGATTTCTTTGAAGCGGCGTACGGAATCTCTCCGCGCGGAAATTGGGAAGGCAAGACCGTGTTGCAACGCGCGTTAGACGATTCCTTCCTCGCCGCCCGCTTCAAACTCGACGCGGAGGCTGTTCCTCCCAAACTAGCTGATTGCCACTCCAAACTTTTAGCCGCCCGCGCAACACGAGTCCGCCCTGACACAGACGACAAAGCGCTCACCTCATGGAATGGGCTTATGCTGGCAACGATGGCAGAGGCTTCTCGCGTCATTGAGAATGAAGCAAAGCGCCTTGCATCACCAAACGAGGAGATTGCTTCGTCGCTTAAGAACGCTCCTCGCAACGACATGTACTACAAATTGGCTACACGTAACGCAGAGTTTCTCCTTTCCAATCTCCGACCAAATGGCAAACTCAGGCATAGTTGGCGCGACGGCAAAACAACAGATGAAGTTTTTCTCGAAGATTACGCCGCGTTGATCTTGGGACTGCTTGAACTGTATCAAACGGACTTCGATGAAAAATGGTTTTCTTCGGCAAATGAACTTGCCGATGAAATGATCGGGCTATTCGACGATCCCGCTGGCGGATTCTTCGACACTTCGAAACACGGCGAAGCTTTATTGGTGAGACCGAAAGATGCGCAAGACAACGCAACCCCATCGGGTAACGCATTGGCATGTGAGGCGTTACTCAAACTTGCGGCGTTCACCGATGAGGGGAAATATCGCGACCTCGCGGAAAAATCGCTGGGGCTTGTTGTGGGCATGGCTGTCCGCTACCCCACGGCGTTCGGGCGCTGGCTGTCGGCGGCGGATTTCGCTTTAGGGAAAGTGAAGCAAGTCGCAATCGTGAGCGAGGCGGGCGGTGAAGACGCGTCACAGTTGATACGAGTCGTTCGATCCGCGCGCAGACCCAACGTCGTCATCGCCGCGTCTGCCTATCCTCCGCCGAATAACGCGCCCGCGCTGTTGAAAGACCGCCCTCTCAAAAACGGACAAGCGACCGCGTATGTGTGCGAGGGATTCGTTTGCAAAAATCCTGTCACGTCAATCGCAGAATTAAAGGAGTTGTTGTAAAATTAGCGCATGGACCCAATACTCACTGATAACATTATCAAACTTGGCATGGCTGTTTTGGTTGGAGGGCTGATCGGCGCGGAGCGTGAATATCAAGATAAAGCCGCGGGCTTTCGCACCATCATTTTGATCACCCTCGGCTCGGCGTTGTTCACCATCTTTTCGTTGAGCATAGACCCGGGGTTTACGCAAACGCGCATCGCGGCAAACATCGTAACGGGCATCGGCTTTCTCGGCGCTGGCGCGATCATCCGCGAGCATGGCAAGATCGGCGGCTTGACCACCGCCGCGACGATCTGGCTCTCTGCCGCGTTGGGCATGGGAATCGGCGCGGGCGCGTTGGAGTTTGTGCTGGTTTCCACAGGCGTTGTGCTGATTGTGTTGTTCATCTTCCCCCTGGTCGAGCGGCGCATCGATCGCATCCGCGAGGCGCGCACGTACAAGGTGGTGATCGAATCGGGGAACGCAAAGGGGATCGAGACGATCCAACAAGCGCTCGAGGCGTGCTCGCTTAACGCCATCGAATCGCATCAACGAAAAACCGAAAGCGCCATCACGAGCACTTTGCTAGTCGTTGGCTCGCCGAAAAATCAAAAGAAATTTGTGGAAATGCTGATGAAAGACAAGTCTGTCAAAGAGTTCGATTATTAACTGGCGACACAGATCGATTACGGTAACGCGAAGGGTATCTCGCCTGCGTAGCCCCACTTGACAATAACAGGGCTTACGCAGAATGATTTTTTGTCCGCTAATCCACGCCAATCTTCGCGAATTTTTAAAAAATTTGTGAAGAGTAGCGGATAGATTTTTGAGGTTTTTGCGTACGTCCTAAATAAATGACAACAGGCTCTCTTTTGAGAGCCTGTTGTTTTATTTTGATTCCGCGCTATGATTCGAGTCCGCGTCTTCGGCATCCTGTTTGCCTTCGCTCAACCCCTCGCGAAAGGATTTGATACCCCTGCCGAGTTCGCCGGCGATCTTGCCGATGCGACCTGGACCGAAAAGCAGGATGACGATCACAAGGATGATGATCCATTCAGCGCCGCGTGGTAATCCAAGCATGTAGTACTCCTTTACTGATTTCGGCTGTATCGTACCACAATCGTGATTAATCCACCATTAGACATCTTGCGTACGCATCATCGCCACAGAGAAAAAAGAGGTTTTCCACCTGCCCCGAAGCAGGCGCGGGGTCAAAGCTCTCAGTGGTCTCTCCTAAAGAACATCGGGAGATGTGTGGCTAAACAGTTATAGTTCGCGTCGATAGAGCAGACCTTCAATGAAGCGGATGGCGCGACGCACCAGCGAGCGCACGCGACCCAGCCTGCGATATTGCTCGGGGCGGACGTGTCCCTTGCTGGGAAGCGGCCCCGTCCATTCGGCGGCGAGCGCGCCCCACGTGAGACCCGCGCCAAAGCCCACCATCACGAGTTTTTCACCCTCCTTGATCTGCCCTTTTTCAATCGCTTCCACCATCGCGATCGGGATGGAGGCAGTGGAAGTATTCCCGTAGCGGTCGAGGTTGACGATGAACCGATCCATCGGCAGTTTGAGTCCGCGCGCCGCCGCTTCGATAATGCGGATGTTCGCCTGATGCGGCACGATCCATTTGATATCTTCCACTTTCAGCCCAGCCGCGTCGAGAGCCTCGAGCGTGGCAGACGCCATCACACGCGTGGCAAAGCGGAAGACTTCCTTCCCGTCCATTCTGATGCAATGCAAACCTTCATGGACAGTGGACTCGGTCGCCGGGGCGTGGCTACCGCCGGCGGGCAGGGTGAGCAGGTCGCCGCCGGAGCCATCTGAGTGCATGACTGCGGAAAGCACGCCGCCCGGTCTTTCACTCGCCTGCAAAACGAACGCGCCCGCGCCGTCTCCAAACAGGATGCACGTATTTCGATCTTTCCAATTGACAAAACGCGAAAGAGTTTCAGAACCGATGATCAACGCGGTCTTGACCGAACCGCTGCGAATCGCTTGCGCGCCCATGTTCAACGCATAGATGAACCCCGTGCACGCGGCGAGCAGGTCAAACGCTCCCGCTTTGGTCGCGCCGAGTTGGTCTTGAATCAAACACGCGGTCGCGGGAAACATATATTCCGGAGTGGATGTGGAGCAGATGATCAAATCAATATCCGTTGGGCGAACGTTCGCCACTTTGAGCGCTTTGATCGATGCCTCCACCCCTAGCGTGGATGTGAAATCCGACGCGCCAGCGATGCGGCGCTCGCGAATCCCTGTGCGTTCGCGAATCCACTGGTCGTTCGTGTCAACGATCTTGGCGATATCGTCGTTGGTCATCACCCCTTCGGGCGCCGCCATTCCCCATCCTGTGATATGTGCGTAGGGCATTGCTTTCTCCTGCAACAAGCATGAGTCACAGCAGGGACAAAATTGCCGTCACTCAATAAATTCGATTATTTTTCGTACCGGCTGATCACCAGCGTGGCGTTGTGTCCCCCAAACCCAAACGAATTGGACATGGCGTGTTTCACCGCAACACTGCGCGGCTTGTTGGGAACGTAATCCAGGTCGCATTCGGGATCGGGCGTATTGTAATTGATCGTCGGAGGCAAGATCGACTCGCGGATCGCCTGGATTGAAAAAATCGCTTCCACCGCGCCTGAGGCGCCCAACAAATGCCCGGTCATCGATTTGGTGGATGAGATCGGTATTGCATACGCCTGTTTGCCAAACACACTCTTGATGGCGGCGGTCTCGCTTTTATCGTTCAACGTCGTGGACGTGCCGTGCGCGTTGATGTAGTGAATATCGGTAAGGGTCAGCCCCGCATCTTCGAGCGCCAGCCGCATAGAGATGGCGGCGCCGGCGCCGTTCTCTGCCGGGGCAGAGATGTGATGCGCGTCGTCGGTCGTCCCATAGCCGGTGATCTCGCATAGAATCGTTGCCCCTCGCGCCTTTGCATATTCGAGTTCTTCCAAGATCAACATGCCCGCGCCCTCCCCCATCAAAAAGCCATCGCGCGTCTTGTCAAACGGACGGGAGGCGGTGAGCGGGTCATCGTTGCGAGTGGATAACGCGCCCATCACATTCATACCGGCAATGGTAATGGGCGCCAGCGCCGCCTCGGACGCGCCCGCGATCATCGCGTCCGCCGCGCCGCGCCGAATCATCTCAACAGCTTCGCCGATGGCGTTATTTCCGGATGCGCAGGCAGTCGCCAACGACATGTTCGGTCCGCGCGCGCCGACACGAATGGCGAGCATGCCCGCCGCGCTGTCTGAGATCATCATGGGGATAAGAAACGGGCTGACACGATCGGCGCCGCGCTCGCGCAGAATTTCAGCCTGTTCCATCATCGTGCCAACCCCGCCGATCCCCGTCCCGATCAGCGCGCCAACCCGGTCCCGATTCGAATCGTCGATCCTCAAACCGGCATGGTCAAGAGCCTGAGCGGCAGTCAACAGCGCAAACTGGGTAAAGCGATCCATCTTGCGAGCCTCGCGCGCGCCGAATACAGAGACGGCATCAAACCCTTTTACCTCTGCCGCAAACCGCGTTTTATGCTTGCTGGAATCAAAATGCGTGATCGCGCCCGCGCCCGACTTCCCCGCAAGCAAAGCGGACCAGGTTTCCTCCACGGTATTCCCCACAGGGCTAATGCAACCCATCCCCGTGACAACAACTCGTTTCCTCATCAAGTATCTCCTTCGTCTCATGCCTCCACTCTTTAGAAGGCTTGCGCTTTACAACACGCTCCAACCCGATTAGACACGTTCCCCGAGCAGGGTTTGCAGGGCGCTCCAAGCCTGTTGCAGGTGCAACCGGTCATGATCTGCCATAAAACCCAACACTTCACAGAAGTTCGTCGGTCCAAAGATGGCATGACGCGCCGGGCGCGACCAAACCTCCTCGGGCAGTGATTTTATACGCGCCAACAATTCGACGCGCGCATCCGCAAATTCGACGCCTGCCGCGCGGGCATCCTCCAACAAATAATCGCGCTCGCTTGCCCACACGCTCGTTTCAGGGCGCGGAATAAACGCGTCGATCTTCTCCAGCATCAGGTTAAGTTGCAGGGCGTGCACCTCGCGCTCCGTATCGCGCAAATGACAGGCGATCTCATTCATCGCCCAATCGCCTCGTGACTGTTCGCGTTTCGAATCATCCTCATTCAACAAGCCGAGAAAATGATTCAACACTGCCGGCGTAGATTCCAGGATTCCCAAAACTGCGTCGCGGGATTTGAAAGACGGCTCCAGCGCGGACTGCCCGACGGACTCAAGCCAGGCGCGCGCATCGCTCAATTGCCCCCTGCCCGTCTCGACGCCCGGACTGGAGGTTGCCTCGCCTTCGATGAAAAATGTCTTCAGCCCCAGCCGCTGAGCGGACAAAATATCGCGGGTTGGGTCGTTGCCGACCATAAGCGCTGGACCATCTTGCCAGCCCATGCGCCCCAACACTTCGGCATAATACGCCGGGTGAGATTTGGTGAAATGAAAATCTTCGAACGCCGAAACAAGTTGAAAACGTTCAGGCTCCAAGCCCGCCCAGCGCAAACGGTGATGCGTCGCTTTGATCGGAAACAACGGGTCCGTCGCAATCGCGATCTGAAAGCCCGACGCGCTCGCCCAATCTATGAACTCGACAGCGTGTGGCACGCGCGAGGTGTGAGTAGCGAGTTGTGGAAATACGCGATCATAGAAATCCTCAAGCACATCCTGCAACTCATGTTTCGGCAAGCCCAACGCCGGGTAGAAATACGAATCAAAAACCTCGCGCAAGGTTAAGCGCGGGTCTTCGTTTTCGTTCATACGGTTAACTCCGCCAATCAACGCGCGCAAGAATTTATCGGACGAGACATGTCCGCAGACATGCTCAGCCAACGCCTGAAAGTAAGCGGGCATGAACGCGTGCAGGTTTGTGTTGAGGAGGGTGTCGTCGAGGTCGAGCAGTAATGTAATAGTCATTGAGTTAATTGAAATATGCTAATATGGTTTAGAAAATATCTGAAGGCTATGTTTATGTCATGCTGAGCGGAGCGAAGCATCTCTCCTCGCGTTAGAAACCTTAATGGGGCGGTAGAGATTCTTCGTCGCTCCGCTCCTTAGAATGACATGATTCCGACAATACCTTAGGATTTGACTTCAAGTTTAAATGGGAGCGCATGACATTCGCCGCAGCCTATGTGTGGCTCCGAAACGTTTTTCTTCACTTTTTCACAGTAGGCTGAGACTTGCACCCGCCGCATAAACGCCGCTGAAAATGGACGCGCCACTTTCGCAGTCAATCGCATGTGTTCGCAGGCGTTCGCGCGCGAGATCTCAGGCACCGGGCAAAACTTGCACAGGTCGCGCGTCCATGCCTGCCCGGAGGCTTTGAGCAGGCGACATTCTTCCACGTTTCGTCCGCGGAAATAATCGCCGTAGAAATGAGGGCATTCAGCGCCGTAGGGAGTTTTCATGAATCAAGTGTACGCTGGCAGTCTAAATAAGCGATGAGCGAGCAAGCGGATTCTTTACCCCACGTTCAAGGAGGTGACAGTCACCTTTGAAGTGACTGTCACCTTGAATTTACACACGCGTCGTATATTCGCCGGTCTCAGTATTGATGCGAATCACATCGCCCACCTTCACGAATTGCGGGCATTGCACTTCCAAGCCGGTCTCGGTGATTACTTTTTTGGTCACACCGGTCGCCGTGTCGCCGCGAATGGCGGTTTCGGCTTCGACCACTTTGAGGTCAACGGTGGACGGGAATTCCACATCCAGCGGCGCGTCGTTGTAGAACGTGAGTTTAACTTCCATGCCTTCTTTGAGATACAGCGCTTTCTCGCCAAGCACATCGGCTTTGATGGCGGGCTGTTCAAAAGTTGTGTTATCCATGAAATGATAAAAATCGCCGTCGTTGTACAGATAAGAGACGTTGTGGAAATCAAGTCTCACATCCTGCACAGACAAGCCAGAGTTAAACGTGCGCTCGATGTTTGCCCCGGTCTGTAAATTCCGCGCTTTGATGCGGATATTGGCGTTGCCGCGCCCGGTCTTGTTGTGGCTATAGTCCAATACTTTGTAGAGACCGCCATCCAGTTCGAAGGTGACCCCTTTTCGTAATTCGTTGACGTCAATCATGCGAGCGCTTTCCTTTTAGAGTTTGAAATTCTGTGAGAGCGGCGGGATTATACTACAAGAAAATAGTGCGACTCAGTGACTCTTTTCCGACTCGGGATCATCCTGTAACAGCTGAACTGCGTGAGGTAGAACCGGGATTACAACCTCCAAATTCTCCACCGCTCCTTTCGGACTGCCCGGCAGATTGATGATGATCGTCCGCTTGCGGATGCCGGCGACGCTGCGCGAGAGCATGGCGTGCGGCGTGATTTTGAGGGAGGCGGCGCGCATTGCTTCTGCGAGACCGGGCGCTTCGCGTTCGATGACGGCGCGTGTGGCTTCGGGAGTCACATCGCGCGGGGCGAATCCGCTACCGCCGGTGGTGAGGATGATGTCGACCTCGCCGGAGTCTGCCCACTGGGCAAGTGTCTCACGGATGGGCGATTCGTCGTCAGGGAGGATCAGCGTCCGCGTGACAGACCAGCCCTCCCCGTCGATGCGACGCGCCAGCGTGGGACCCGATTCGTCCTCCCGTTCGCCGCGCGCGGACCGGTCAGAGAGGGTCAGAATCCCAAATCGGATCGTCATGCGCCATTTTTCTTGATGAGAGCGAGCAGGTCGTCGGGCATGAATGGCTTGAGTAAAAAATCGTTCGCCCCGTAGCGTAGACACTCTTCTTTCATGTTCAGCCCGGATGTCATGATGATACGGAGACTGGCGAGCGCGTCATACTTGCGGATCGCTTCCACGATTTCGATGCCGCTATGCGGACCGAGATGCACGTCCATCAAAAGCACATCGGGGTTCTCTTGAATTGCCAGCGCGGGGACATCGGAATCCACATCTGCCGTAACCACTTCAAAGCCTTCCATTTTCAAAAGCGTTTGAAGGAGCGACACCATTGTGTGGTCATCTTCGGCGAGCAGGATTTTTGACATGTTGTTTTACTTTTCCGTTGTTACGGCTTTTTGCTTTCGACGCCGTTTTGCCATTTTCGAGCGTAGCGAGCGCGGACGAGAGCGCTTCATCGACCGTTTCGACATACACAAATTTCATGGCGTCCTTGATCTCGTCGGGCACATCTTCCACATCCTGTTCGTTGTACTTCGGCAGGATGATCGTTTTTAGTCCGTTGCGATGAGCGGCGAGGACCTTTTCCTTGACGCCGCCGATCGGCAGAACCTGGCCGCGCAGGGTGATCTCGCCGGTCATTCCCACGTTCGGCTTGACCTTGCGCCCCGACGCCAGCGACACCAACGCGGTTGCCATCGTGACCCCGGCGGATGGACCGTCTTTGGGCGTCGCGCCGGAGGGGATGTGCATGTGGATATCCGACTTGTTGAAGAATTCGTCGTCCAAGCCCAGCGCGCCGGCGCGTGAACGCACATATGACAAAGCCGCCCGCGCCGATTCATTCATAACGTTGCCGATTGAGCCGGTTATCTGAAACCCTTTTCCGCCGGGCATGCTTGTCGCCTCGACGAACAACACATCGCCGCCGTACGGAGTCCACGCCAGCCCCGGCACCACGCCCGGCATCGAAATGCGGCGGTTGAGTTCCTCGGTTCCAAAGTACAGCGGATGATCGAGGTATTCCTCGATCACATCCACGCCGATCCTGGCTTTTTTGAGTTTGCGCTCGGCGATGCGCGTTCCAACTTTTCGGCACACCGCGCCGATCTTGCGTTCCAGGTTGCGCACACCGGCTTCGCGCGTGTAATCTCGAATGATCTTTTGCAAGGCATCGTCGGTGAACGAAATTTCTTTGACGCGCAGGCTGTTCTCGCGGATCTGTCGCGGGATGAGGTAGCCTTTGGCAATGGCAATTTTTTCTTTTTCAGTATACCCCGATAACGCGATGATCTCCATGCGGTCGAGCAAAGGTCCTGGAATGGTTTCGAGCGTGTTTGCCGTGGTGATAAAAAACACCTGTGAAAGATCGTACGCCACTTCGAGATAATTATCGCGGAACTCGCTATTTTGTTCTGGGTCGAGCACTTCGAGCAAGGCAGAGGCGGGGTCGCCGTGAAAATCGAAGGTTAACTTGTCGATCTCATCCAACATGAAGACCGGGTTGCGCGACTCGATGCGCCGTAGCGATTGTAAGATGCGCCCCGGCATTGCGCCGATGTACGTGCGGCGGTGACCGCGGATCTCGGCTTCGTCGCGCACGCCGCCCAGCGAGGCGCGCACAAACTTGCGATCCATGGCGCGGGCGATCGACTGCCCCAGCGACGTTTTGCCCACCCCCGGCGGTCCCACAAAACACAGGATCACGCCTTCGCGCTCGCGCCGGATTTTATCCGCGTTGGTGGTTTTTACTTCGTCACTGCGGTCGATCCGCAGTTTGCGAATCGCAAGAAACTCCAGGATGCGTTCCTTGACATCCTCCAGCCCGAAATGATCCTGGTCTAAAATTTTTCGCGCGTGCGAGATTTCAAGATTATCGTCTGTGGCTTTCGCCCACGGGATCGTCACCAGCCAATCGAGATACGTGCGGATGACGCCGTACTCCGCCGCGGCAGTTGGCAGGCGGGATAAACGGTCGACCTCCCGTGTTGCCTGTTTCGCCGCTTCTTCGGGCATGTTCGCCTCTGCGATCTTTTTGCGAAACTCTTCCACTTCGGCGGCTTGCTCGTCTTTTTCGCCCAATTCTTTTTGAATGGCTTTCATCTGCTCGCGCAGAAAATAATCGCGCTGAACCTTTTCGATCTCGCCGCGCGCTTCGTTTTGAATCTTTTGCCCCAGCGTGAGCACCTCGGCTTCGCGCGCCAGCAAGCCAACTAATTTTTTGAGTTTTTCAGAAACCGAATCGATGGTGAGGATTTCCTGCGCGTCTTTCAAGTCCATGCGTTGGAAGTTGGCGATCGTGTAGGCGGTTTGCAAGGGGTCTTCCACAGAAGTGATCGAGCCTGCCAACTCCTCCGGGAAAGAGGGGATCATCTGGGTGATCTGTTGGAATTGGTCGCGGGCGTTACGCGCCAGCGCGTCGATCTCCAGTCCCTGCTCCACTTGCTCGGGGGCGAGTTCAATACGCGCCTTGAGGTAGGGTTCCTCCTGCACAAATTCGCCGAGGCGAAAACGCGACATGCCCTGCACCAGCAGGCGGATCGTTCCATCGGGAGCGCGCAAAAGCCGATGGACTGTGGCAATCGTCCCAATGCGGTAGAGATCCGCCGGCGAGGGGGTTTCAAGTTCGGGGTTTGTCGCCGCCACAAGTCCGACTAGCTTATCCCCGCCTACCACTTCATCCACCAACCGAATCGAGCGCGGCTGACCAACCGTCAGTGGGACGGCGGTGTTCGGGTAAACCACCACGCCGCGCAAAGGCAAAATAGGAAGCACGTCCGGGAGTTTCCCTTGTTCAGAAACCTGAACGGGCTCATCTTTGTTGCCGGTTTCTTTTTTCGGCGCGCGCGAAAACAGGGATGGCATGATCATGGAAAGCAATTCGTCATCCGTATCGCCGATCCACTGATAGAGTTCGTTGAAGTTGGAATTCCACCGCGAGGCAGGCATGATTATTCGTCCGCCTTGCGTTGTTTTAAGCTCTGTGTTTTGGGTAGGATGATTGTAAGAAAGCCGTCTTTATATTCCGCCGAGGCTGATTCCATGATCGCCGGGATCACAATTTCCACTTCGATCTCGAATTTTCCTGAAAGAATTTCCATTTGGTGATAGGCTCGTCTCCCCACGGAGTCGGGGCGGATGCCTTCGATGCGCAATAATTGATTTTCGGCCGCTACCACAAAGTCTTCATCGCGCATGCCTGCTATTTCAATTTTCACGATAAAGTCGTCTTCAGTTTCGTACACATCCGTAGGCGGACGCCAAACGCTCGAGCGCACTTGCCAGTGAATGGCATGCAGGATGTCTCTGCGAACTTCGATGGTCGATGGATAGGATTTACGAACGATGGTGGGCATGGCGTGCTCCTTGCCGGTAACGGCAACAACGCTAAAAATCATTTCTGGAGGCGCCCCCGGCGGGACTCGAACCCACAACCTGCAGCTTAGAAGGCTGTCGCTCTGTCCATTGAGCTACGGGGGCGTTGCTACTCTATTGTATTACGACGCGCTCAAGGATGCAAACCGCGCGCGACCGGTTCCTCATGGCGGCGCCAACGTCCGGGCTTCGATCCTTTTTGCGCGCGGATTACGCGGATTGAACGGATTTTATTCCACTTTTTACGGAGGGTTCCGCGTTGTCCGCGCAATCTGTGTGCTGAAATTGCTTTGTGTCAAGCTATTTTGGCAAAACCATAACCGGTTCCCCTATTCCACTTAACCTTAATCAGATAACTTTGAGTGGCGTCATGCTGAGCGGAGCGAATCATCTCTACGACTGAGAACCAAGACTCTTCGCCAGCGCTCGGAGCGACAAACTGTAAGTTGATTCAAGATAACCTGAATAAGGCAGGGATCAGGAAGCGAAAGGACGAATACCCTTGTACACGCGCGGGCCCGCAAGGGTTCGCAAGATCGTTTCAGACGGGCGGTTTAGCCGCGTCCCCAAATCTTTGGAAGACATCGGGATATTGCCGTTCGTCAGGAACAAGCGGAATACCGCCTCCACGAGCGCCGTCTGTTCAGTGAGGAAGTCCGGCTGTTTGACGCAGTGCGACATCAAGGCGTTTTGGACACCCTCCACCTGCTTCACTTCGGCAGTCACGGGATCCACCCAGTCGATGACCTGCCCCTCTTCCGTATCCATAAAGGCTTCACGGTGCTCGGCGCAAAGCAGTGAGCGCAGGTACACATGCCAGTCGCGCTCGTTCTTCTTCCACCAATCGAAGTCGATGTGGAACGGGGTCTCCGCGGAGGGCTTGACGAGACTGAATCGTTTTGTTTCGGTCATGTTATTCTCCCTCGCTCATCCGAAAATGCAGGTCGCCAACGTGGGCGAACTCGGGCCTGCTCGCCAATAACGCCAACAATGGCGCCGGCGGCGCGCGGCGGACAATATTTACCGCGGAATATAATTCCTGGGCGTGCACATGCCCTTGCGGGGTTAATTTGGAAAGTTCTCGGGTCAAATCCGCAACCAGTTTTTCAAACGAGCGCTTCGAATCCTGCTTCCACAATTGATCCACCGCGTCGAACGATGGGATGGCAAACGCCATGCGGTCGTTGAATTCCGCAGAGACGGCTTGTTTTAACATGGCGAAAACGATGCCCCCATCCGCGCCGACGATGGCGGTGCGCATCCAGTCTTTTGTGGCGCGATACGTCCGCGCTTCGATGACCACCTCGCCCGGCGTATCGCCGCGGCGGATTCGCACCAGGCTCCCCGGGATTAATCCGTTGGATTTGTACCAGTCGCCCAAACCGAAGACGTATCGCTGTTCACGCATCACCCACGCGGGGATGCGCTGACGCGTCTTTCCGTCTACCAGCGCGAATCGGACGCGGGAAGATTCGTACGCCGTTGGGAAAAACGACCGAACGCGCGCCGAAACGGGCAACGTCCCCGCCCGAAGGTGAGGGTAGATGAGCGCGATCGAAACTTCCTTGAGGTGCGAATCGGGTTTTCCCTCCAGATCGCTCAGTTCATCGTCAAGTTGCGCTTCCAGGTCGAGCATTTGTTTATCAAGCAAAGCGCGGTCGTGTTCAACGGGATGGTATTGCAAGAACGCCGGCACATTGCGCACTTCTTCAGGTTCAAGGCGCTTAAGAAACCACAGCACTTCACCGGCAGGACCCACCTCATCGAAGCGGCCGTCCTCCTGCAAAGCCAGATTAAGCGAGAACTCAGCCAGTTTGGGATTCACGCCCTCCGGCAACGCAATGTCCTTGAGAAGCGCGGAGGCAGGAAGCGGCTCGCCTGCGGATACATCCAGCACCGCTTCAGCCAGGTTGAGGTTCCCCTCATTTACATCCACCAGCAATGCGCGCGGAAACCACCTGCCCGCGATTCGGATCAACTGATCGTCGTCATTAAACGCCGCTTCGAGTTTCCGCTCGATCTCATGCCCATGTTCTTGCATGATCGCGTCGGGCTCAAAGCCTTCATTCTCCACCGTGACCGGTTTATCGTTCAATGAGTGAATTTGCAGATTCGAGGCAAACATCCGACGGGAGCCGTCGTCGAAGTCTATGGCTAGGACGTCGAACCCGCCTATTTCAGGATTTACACCAGGTCGCACTTCGGCGACCTTCCCGTGCTTCCATGCCAACGCGGGGAAGACAAGCGCCTCGCCTGTTTGATAAGAATCCTTCGGGAAATACACTTTCCCGCTTCCCTCCTGTTGCTTGCGAACCGCGGCTCGTTCCGCGCGATTGCGTTCGTGAATCAATACAAACGCGAGCTCGCGCGCCGTGAGGGGGGTCTCGTGTTCAAATAAATAATTGTGCAGGAATTCAACGTCTTGCCGGGTGATCTGAATTTCAGCCCATGTATCGAGAGATTCGAGTAAGTTGCTTACCATACCATGCCTTGACGAAAAATTTTGGCGTCAGCCTTGTGCGCCGGGCAGTATTATACCGTACCTTAACGCAGGATGTATAATCAGTACTTCACGAAAGTTCAGGCGACAGTTGCACTGTCGCCTGCCATGACGCAGTGCAACTGCGCCATGAACTTGATTCGTGATCTACTGATAATCTAAACATGAATCTTACGCTTGCGCAGGCGTTGCGCGCAGAGGAGTCAAAGTGTATCGCGTTTGTTGGGTCGGGTGGAAAAACAACCGCTGTGTTTCAACTCGCAAGACAATTGAAGCCGCCTGTCATCGTCACAGCTACATCGCATTTGGGGATGTGGCAAGTTCCATTCGCGGATACGCATATTGTTGCAAAGTCTCACGGTGATTTGGCGAATCTCGAAAAAGACTTGAAGGGAGTAGTCTTAGTCACAGGTGATACGAAAGACGATAAATTCCAACCTGTTCATCATGAAGTTATCGCGTCGCTCCGCGAAATTTGCATGAGCCATTCCGTTCCTCTTCTGATCGAGGCGGACGGCTCGCGTCAAAAGCCGCTGAAAGGCTGGGCGGAGCATGAGCCTCCCATCCCTGATTTTGTTGACCACGTTGTAACCATCGTCGGCTTATCCGGGCTGGGCAAGCCATTGACTGAAGAATACGTCCATCGCCCCGAATTATTTGCGGAACTCAGCGGGTTACGAGCGGGAGACTTGATTGATTCCAACGCGCTGACCCGCGTCCTCTTGCACGACAAAAGCAGTTTGAAAAATACTCCATCGCGCGCGCGGCGGACTGTCTTGCTCAATCAAGCAGACACGCCCGAATTGCAAGCCAGTGCGCGGTCAATGACCAAAGCGCTACTTTCCAAATATCACTCGGTCGTCATCGCAAGTTTGGAGCAGGAAAAAATCTTCGCGGCGCATGAGCCTGTTGCAGGAGTCATTCTCGCGGCAGGAGAATCCTCGAGGTACGGCGAGCCGAAACAATTGTTGGATTGGAAAGGCGAGCCGTTTATACGAGTAGTTGCAAAGCGGGCGATCGAGGCAGGGCTTTCGCCGGTGATCGTTGTCACCGGAGCAAATGCAGAGAGGGTTGAATCAGCGCTGATGGGTTTGAATGTGAAGATCGTTAGGAACAACGATTGGGCAAGCGGGCAGGCGAGTTCGATACGGACGGGCATACTCTCCCTCACCCCTGCCCCTCTCCCGCTGGGAGAGGGGTATTCAGGCACTTGCATTTTCCTGCTCGTTGACCAGCCGCAGATCACAACTTCTATTCTGCAAGCGTTGACTGAAAAACACGCGGAGGGACTCTATCCCATCGTCGCGCCGATGGTGATGGATCGCCGCGCGAACCCGGTGTTATTTGACCGCAGAACATTCAAAGATCTGTTGACCCTCGAAGGCGATACGGGCGGGCGGGCTATTTTCCACAAACACAAGGTTGAATATCTTCCGTGGCACGATGACCGCCTGTTGCTCGATGTGGATACGCCCGAACATTATCAGCGGTTGTTGGCAGACGAAACATTATGAGCATTTCAGCGATCATTCTCGCTGCAGGCGAGTCAAAGCGGATGGGTCAGCCGAAAATGATTCTGAAATGGGGAAACACAACGGTGCTTGATCATGTTATATCGGTCTTTGCGAACGTGGGAGTCGAAGACATCGTCGTTGTGACGGGCGCGGCGAGGGAAGAAGTTGAGAAGATCATCTCAGCCGCGCAAACCATGTATCCTATCCGAAGCGTATTCAACGAGGAATATGCTAACGGTGAAATGCTGTCATCCATTCAATGCGGATTGCGCGAACTCGCCGGGAAGAATTCACGGGCGGCGTTGATCGCGCTGGGCGACCAGCCGCAAGTCCGCGAGGGAAGCGTGCGGAGGGTGTGCGAGGCGTTCAAGGAAACTGGGAGTCCGCTTGTGGTTCCGAGTTTTCACATGCGGAGGGGGCATCCGTGGCTGGCGGCAAAATCGTTGTGGGATGAAATCCTTGCCATGCGCGCGCCGCAAACGCCGAGGGATTTTTTGAACGCGCACGCGAATCAGATCAACTATGTCGAGGTTGACGATGCGGGGATTCTCGCCGACCTGGATACGCCCGAACAATATCGAAAGTACGAACCGTAAAGTTTTACTTCAAATGGAAAATGTACAAATTCGTTTCGCGTTGCTGAAACCCCATGTTGCGATAAAGCGAGTTCGCCGCCTCGCGCGATGGATTTGAAGTCAATGACACGTTGCTCGCTCCCGCTTCACGCGCCAATTCGATAGCGCGAGTCATCAGCGCCTTGGCAATTCCTTTGTTGCGATACTGTTCGTCCACGACGACATCCTCCACAACGGAGCGGACGCCTGTTGGAACGCGATAGATCGCCAGCGTGAGCGCGCCGACAATTTCTCCGCTTTCATTGGGATAACGCGCAATCAACAAAGACGACGCTTCGGATTCGATGAGCGCGGTCAGTTCACTTTGCGAGGGATAAGGTTTATTCACCCCCAATTGCGGAATCAATTTTTTCAGCGCGGAGAGAATTTCGTCTGTGGCTTCAACCGCTTTATCAATAAACATTGAATTATTTTGAACCACGGAGTCACGGAGACACTGAGAAAACAAATCGAAAACTCCGCGACTAGGTAACTTCGTGGTTAAGAATTTGAGACTTTTGCAGGGGACTTCATGCCGTCTTCGGCGTTCCAAACTTAGGAAAGAAACTCAGCAAGGCGTAATAGGCCACATACACAAACGACGCGGGCGCGACCCATCCCGGCACTTCGGGATATTGAAGAAGCGCCCACACGCCCAGCCCGGCGTAGAGGTACGTGAACCCAAGCGTGAAGCGGCGCAAACGGGTATTGCGAGAGGGATAAAGATATTTGACCGGCACAAAGATCAAAATATTACAAACGACCAACAGCGCAAGGTTGATCCACGGGTTCAACCCAAGCAACATCATATAAACGACGAGGAAATTCCAAACGGAGGGGAAGCCCTTGAAGAAGTACGAATCGCTGTCGGTCTTCGCATCGGTCTGCGAGAATTGATAGGCAGATGTCAACAAGATGGAAATTGCCGCCGCCATCGCGAAACCGTCGGGCATCAGGTTTGGCGCTCGCACCAACAGCAGAGCCGCCACCACAACGTAATTTAGGTAATCAATGATGTTGTCCATCAAGCCGCCGTCCACGCCTTGGGCGTATTCCTTCACGTGGAATAAACGCGCCAACATGCCATCGAATCCATCCACGAGCATGGCGATGACGATATACACGATGGCGAGTTTGAAATTCGATTCCCAGATCGCAAGCAGGGTCAGGAATCCCCAGACCGCGCCGCTCGCGGTAAATAGATGCACGCTCCATGCCAAAGTTTTACGAAGCCAAAGCGGAAACCGTTCAAACATGAATCACCTCATTGAATGTTGTAGAGCAAGTATACGTAGATCACAATCATACATTCTCGGCGCACAGTTGCACTGCGTCGAGGCAGGCGACACGATTTGCCAAGCAAATCGAACTATCGCCTAAACTCTCGTAATACGCTAATTATAAAAGAAAAGGCGCATCTTTCGACACGCCTTTCAAAATTATTTTTTGTAGAGCGGGATACCATCCCGCTCCACGGCATGACTTATTTTTTGACCAGCCCCACTTTGATCGTCTCGCCGTCGAATGAATCTTCGACAACGGACGCGTCATTTGGAGGACTAGCAAACTGGAGATCGGAAGTGAGAGTCTCAGCCGTGATGTACTCCCTGTGCGCCTCAATCGTGGACCTCAAGCCTGCGGAGGCTTCGACGAACAGTTCTATCCTGTCAGCCACGTCCAGGTCTGCGCTCTTGCGGAGGTCTTGCACGCGCCGCACAAATTCACGCGCCAAACCTTCCTGCACGAGTTCGGGAGTCAACTCGGTGACGAGCGCGGCGACATACGCGCCGTCTTCCGCAACGGCGAATCCTTCCTTTGCCTGCGCCTTGACTTCGACTTCCTCAGACACGATGCCGTAGTCATCTCCATCAACGGTTACGGTGAGCGTTTCACCAACCATCAATGTCTTCGCAACTTCTTCCGCGTTCAGGGCAAGGATCGCCTTTTGCAATACGGGAAACTTGTTGCCATATTTTTGTCCCAACTGCTTGGGCAACGGCTTGACCGTGTGCGACACGGCTTCGGTTGCCGCATCCAGCAAGCGGACTTTTTTCACGTTCAACTCGTCCACAAACAGGTCGGCATAATTTTCAACGGCTTTGCGTTCGTTCGCGTTGCCGACAGAGAACGCGGCTTCCGCAAGCGGCTGTCTCACTTTGCGATTCGCCTTCTGCCGCGCGGAATGTCCGAGCGAGACGAGTTTCATCACCGTCGCCATATCATGGTTAAGCGATTCGTCTATCATTTCAGGTAAGGCTTGGGGCCAGTGGGCAAGATGCACAGACTCGGGCGCGGACTCGTCCACGGAGCGGACGAGGTTTTGATACAGCTCGTCGGCGAGAAAAGGCATCGCGGGCGCGAGCAGTTTCGAGACGGTGACAAGAGCCGTGTATAACGTCGAGTAGGCGGCTTGCTTGTCGGAGTCCGATTCGGATTTCCAGAAGCGGCGGCGCGAACGTCGCAAATACCACGTGGACAGTTTCTCCACGAACGCCTCGATGGGGCGCGTCGCGTTCGGCACGTCGTAGTTTTCATAAGCCGCCGTCACGTCACGGACGAGCGCGTTGAGTTCGGACAACAACCAGCGATCCAAATCGCTCGTGGCTATCGGCGCGGTGGTGACGGTGGGTTTGTCGAGATTCGCATACGTCACGAAGAACGAGTAGACGTTCCACAACGTGAGCGTGAAACTGCGGATGACCTCGCCCACCAAATCGGAAGAGAAGCGGCGCTCTTGCCCTGGCGGAGTCGCCGTGTACAAATACCAGCGGAACGCATCCGCGCCGTGCGCAGTCAGCACATCCCATGGGGCGATGATATTGCCTTTGCTCTTCGACATCTTCTGTCCCTCGCCATCGAGGATCAAGCCAAGACACAACACGTTCTTGAACGATACTTTATCGAACAGCAATGTGCTGATGGCGTGAAGCGAATAGAACCAGCCGCGCGTTTGGTCAACGGCTTCGCAAATGTAATCGGCAGGGAATTGCGACTCGAATTTTTCTTTGTTCTCGAACGGATAATGCCACTGCGCGACAGGCATCGAACCAGAGTCGAACCACACGTCAATCAGATCAGGGACGCGCGACATCTTTTTGCCGCATTGGGCGCAATCCCAATGGACTTGATCCACGTATGGACGATGAAGGTCAAGCTCACTCAAGTCGCGCCCTGCTTTTTCAGAAAGTTCTTGGACCGAGCCAACACCTTCACGATGTTTGTTCTCACATTCCCAGATCGGAAGCGGCGTGCCCCAATATCGTTCGCGGCTCAACGCCCAGTCAATGTTATTGGAGAGCCAATTGCCGAAACGACCTTCGCGCGTATGTTCGGGAACCCAGTTGATGGTGTTGTTCAACTCGACCAAGCGATCACGAAACGCGGAGGTGCGGATGTACCAAGACTCGCGCGCGTAATATAAAAGCGGCGTGCCGCATCGCCAACAAAATGGATACGTGTGCGTGTACTCCCCTGCCTTGAATAAGAGTCCGCGCGCGCGCAGGTCTTCGATGATCATCGGGTCGGCGTCTTTGACGAAGACGCCGCGCCATGGAGTCACTTCGGAAACGAATGTCCCATCGGGGAGAACGGTCATCAGCACAGGAAGATTGTGCTGCTTTGACATTTCCATGTCTTCCTGACCGAACGCGGGCGCGATGTGAACCAAGCCTGTGCCGTCTTCGGTCGTGACGAAATCTCCCAGCACAACGTAATGCGCGGGCTTATCGGGCGGCATGAACGTGAACAGCGGATGATATTTCACGTCCTTCAACTTCTTGCCTTTGAACGTGTCCACGACTTTCACTTCCTCATCGCCAAATACTTTTTGCACAAGCGACTTCACGAGGATCAATTTTTCTTTCTTGCCGTCGTTGTCGCGCTCGACGGTCACATATTCTTCTTCGGGGTGCGCGGCAACTGCGACGTTGGATGGAAGCGTCCACGGTGTCGTCGTCCACACGAGCAACGAGGTGTCGGGCTTGTCCACCAGCGGCATACGGACAAAGACCGAAGGGTCGGTCGCTTCGTCGTAGCCGAGGGCAACTTCATGGTCCGAAAGAGGCGTGCCGCAGCGCGGGCAATACGGCACAACTTTGTATCCCTTGTAGAGCAGGTCTTTATCCCAAAAGTTTTTCAGAATCCACCAGACCGACTCGATGTAGTCGTTGGTGTAGGTCACATAGGCGTCTTCGAGATCTACCCAAAACGCGATGCGGTCAGTGAGCCGTTCCCAATCCTGAATGTACGTGAAGACGGATTTTTTGCACAGCTCGTTGAATTTATCAATGCCGTATTCTTCGATCTGTTGTTTGTTGTTGAAGCCGAGTTGTTTTTCGACCTCGATCTCGACGGGCAGACCGTGCGTGTCCCAGCCGCCGCGCCGCGAGACGTGAAATCCGCGCATGATCTTGTAGCGCGGGAACATGTCCTTGAACGCGCGCGCCAACACGTGATGCACGCCGGGCTTGCCGTTCGCCGTCGGCGGACCCTCATAGAAAACATACTCAGGCGCGCCCTCGCGTTGTTGAGTTGTCTTCTTGAATATATCGCGTTGTTTCCAAAACTTCATCATGGCTTCTTCCATCGAAGTCACGCTGAGTTTGGATGAAACTGGTTTAAACATTTTGCCTCCGTCAGTTACAGGTTGCAGGTTTGCAGGTTCAACGTTCAAACCTTCCAACCTGCAACTTAAATAAAAAACTCTCATCTCACACAGAGACGAGAGAATTCTCGCGGTACCACTCTGATTCCTGGCTTAAGTCAGGCGCTCATTAGACGACTCGCATCGCCCTGTTTTGATAACGGAGGACAACTCCGATTCGCTTACTTTGTTTCAGCAAAATGGCTCCGAGCTGATTTTCGATTTGCTCGCTGATGCGGCTCACACTGCGCCCGCACTCGCTGACAGACTCACAAACCTACTCTTCTCTTCACTGCCTTTAGTTTGCGAATTATGCCACAACAATAATTGACCGTCAACAAATTAAGCAGGATAATCGCTCCTGTGACTTCTCACCCTCTCAAACTGGATTCGCCGCCTCAGCCCGGCTCCTCCCTGGTCGTCAACGCTTCTTCTCTGACGCTGGACCTGCCTCGCCCTCCCCGGCTTTTTTACCGGCATGGATGGCAATCCTGGTCCCTCGCCGCGTGGACGGATCTAACTCCCCTTCCTATTCAACGCCCCAAGATTTTACATCCCTTGCAAACCGATCCGCGCTATGCAAATGAAACGTCGCCGCATGGTTCATGGGTCGGCGCGGTGGAGCTTGGCGACGATGACATCCTCCTACTCGGCTCGCTTGATTTGGACGCTCACGTCTGGTTGAAAGAGAATCAATTCGAAGGCGCTGCCCTGAGCGTGTCGAAGGGTCAACACGAAGCGGACGGATGCGATTGGTTCATAGCGCGAGGGGATGAAGTTTCCGTCTTCACAAAATACGCGGCGGAACTCGCCATACGCCTCGGTAAAAAAACGGACAAACCCGCGCCGCGCGTCTGGTGTTCGTGGTACAGCCTGTACACCTCAATTGATGAAGAAATTCTATTTCGTGTCTTTGATGAATTGAACGACCTGCCCTTCGACGTTTTGCAAGTGGACGACGGCTGGCAAACGTCCATCGGCGATTGGGAGGCGAACGAGAAATTTCCATCGGGCATGAACGCGCTCGCGGAAAGAATCAAATCCACCGGGCGCAAGGCTGGGCTGTGGCTCGCGCCGTTGATCGCAGTCAAATCATCGCGTCTGTTTCGCAAGCATCCCGATTGGTTCTTGCGCGATGAACATGGAAAATTTGTCTCGGCGGGATTCAACTGGGGCGAGCAACTTTACGCACTGGATACCACGCATCCCGATGTGACGATCTGGTTGTCCGCGCTGATGCAACAAGTCCGCGCATGGGGATTCGATTACCTAAAATTGGACTTTCTCTACGCGGGCGCATTGCCCGGCAAACGATTCGCAGACATGCCGCGCGAAGCCGCGTATCGTCAGGCACTAAAAACCATGCGCGAGGCAATGGGACATGATACGTACTTCCTCGCATGCGGCGCGCCGATTCTTCCGTCGCTTGGCTTGTGCGATGCGCTGCGCGTGGGACCCGATGTCTCAGCCAAATGGGAAGATCCACGCGACGCGGCATTACTTTACAACTTCACAACGCCCGGCGCGAGGAACGCCGTGCGAACCACGGTAAGCCGTTTGTGGCTTCAGCCGTTGGTTGCCATTGACCCTGATGTGGTTTATTTTACGGAAAAAGAAAATTCGCTTTCCCCAGAACACAAACAATTGTTACAGGACCTCGCCCTGATCTGCAACTTCAAAGCGATATCCGATTTGCCGCAGTGGATGACGAACGACGAGCGCGAAACCCTGCGCGAGTTTCTGACCGCATCTCCGCAAGTGAAGCGACTCAGCCGCGCAACATTCCAGATTGATGATCGCAGCGTGGATTTTTCATCCGCGCTAGCATTGCCTCATCCGCCGCTCGGGCTAACTCGAATCCCTGCCGCGCTACTCGGCTGGCTGGGGAATCAACCGTTCGCGTTGAAACTTTTCAATCGGATGAATAAGGCGTCATTCACGAGGCGGAGGAAGAAACTGTAAACAGCTCATCCACCTTCGCCGCCATGATGAAATCGTTCTTGTGCAAGCCTTTCACCACATGCGTCCACCATTGAACCGTGACTCGCCCCCACTCTAGCACAATCAGCGGATGATGATCTTGCTCCTCGGCAATCGCGGCGACTTTGTTGGTGAACTCCAATGATTGGGCGTAGTTTTTGAATTTGAAAGTTCGTTGCAATCGCAAGACACCATCTTGCTCTACGAGATTCCATTCTGGAACTTGCGGTTGCAGTGCGGCAATTTCGGCGTCGGTCAGGCTTGGGTCGCCGCCGCGGCAGGCGACGCATTTTTCGATGGCAAGGGCATTCATCATCGCATATCCTTTCAATCAGCCGCCGAGATTGCTGTCAATGAAATACAAATACCCTTGGCGTCCGCCTTCCTTGTTCCATAGTTTTATAGATTTAAGAATACGTTTCAAGCAAGCCAGGATTTCATCAACGGACATCGGCTCAGGTTTTGGCCCGACAGTTCCATCGCCAGCAGTCATTTCTATTCGCCCAAGCCGCCATTCACACATTTGCCTGACCCCGTCATAAACCAATTGAGCGTTTGCGTTGAACGTCGGCTTCGGGGTCGTTTTGTTTATTTTTTCGCGGCGATATTCCGTCCAGAGTAAATTCAAAACCTTATCAACATCGTAATCCAGCAAATCGTCATGTTCACGAAATACGCTCAGAATCGTCATTTCGATGTTTTGCAGAACATCCATGTACTCATCTTCAACGGACGCCATTCGATCCCTCCGTGTTGCGATTACTCTGCGCCTCCAACAACTTGCGCGACACGTCGCGGGTAATTTCAATTGCTTCGGCGATTGTGCGACCTTGCGCGACTAACCCTTGTATATCATCTGAGGCAGCCAGAAATATACCTTCAGGCAATTTTTCGATGCGAATCCGAACGACTTGCTCGCCAACATTCAACATTGAAACTCTCATATCGTGTTCCATTATCGCGCGCGCCGCTTGTATACCTGTCTACTTGTTTCCGTGTCTACCTCTCACTCCAACGCCTTCAACAAATCAGCAACATCTTTCACCGACGGCAAATGCACCCGCATCACCTTCCTCTTCGCTTCGATCAACGCTTCGTAATCGCCTAATGCTTGCGCGCGGATGAGAGCGCCATACGTTAATCCTTCGGTCGGAATATCAATATCTTTTTCAGCGTCGGCAGTGATGACGAGGAACAGCGCGTTCTTCGGTCCGCCTTTGTGAAATTGTCCTGTGGAATGTTGGAAGCGCGGACCGAAACCAGCGGTCACCGCGTTGCCTGTCTTGGCGCGAATGGCGACGCGCATTTTTTGCAAGGCGTCGGTCATTTCATCGTTGCGCGGCAGATACGCGTTAATCGCAACATAACCGCCAGATTTCGCCTTCTTCAAAAATTTACCCAACACCACATTCAACGACGCGCCCGTTACGGCGGTCGGCGAGAACGCGCTCACGCCGTCTTTCTTCCACGCGGGTTTGCCTTCTTTCAATTTACCTTTCTTTTGGTAATCGGCAATCTTCGCTTTCGTGATCTTCTTGCTCGATTCGACATTCGGCTGGTCGAAAGCATTGACGCCTAAAATCGAACACGCGGTAACGGTGGCAATTTCCCAGCGGAAAATTTCCGCGCCGAAATCATAGAAAGTGGAAAGTGGAAAGTGGAGGACGGGATGTCCTGCCGCTTGGAGTTTCGCCATTGCTTCATCATGTTCGCCCGTTTGCCGCAGGTACACAAAGATTCTATCATCGCCATAGACATCTGGATTTCCAATCGGTTCGAGCGGAACGGGCAGGATGCCCTTGCCGTTCTTGCCACTGGATTCGGCGATGATCTGCTCGATCCAATTTGCGAATGGGGACAAAGCCGCGTCAGCCACGACGGTCAACTTGTCTCGCCCACCCAAAGCGGATTCGCCAATGACAGCTCCCAGCGCCATGCCTGGGTTACGCGCGGCAGGGTCGTTTTCGCGGCACTGATTGCGCATCCAATCGGCATGGTCGAGAAGGCGATTCAAATCCACGCCGAGCAGGGCGGCGGGGACGAGACCGAAATCCGTCAGCGCGGAGTAACGTCCGCCGACGAATTCATCGGCGAGGAAAACTTTTCGGAAATTATTTTTTCGCGCCAGTGTTTCGAGCGATGTATTGGGATCGGTGGTGGCGGCAAAGTGCGAGCCGTCTTTTTTGCTCAACTTCCAGAAGTAGTTGAAGTTCGCCATCATTTCTGCCGTGCCGCCTGATTTGCTGGCGACAATGTACAGAGTCTTTTCGGGCGGATAATTCTTCGCCGTTTCCGCCACCTGCGCGGGGTCGGTTGAGTCGAGAATACCAAGTTTCAAGGACGATGGACGATGGACGTTAGACGATTCATGGTCAAAGAGCAAACTAAACACCTCCGCAGTTAATGAAGAGCCGCCCATGCCTAAGATCAAAACTCGATCCATGCCTGCGCTCTGAACTTCTTTGGTGAAATCTTGATACTCTTTTAATTTCTTGCGAGCCTTGTCGGTTGAGTCCAACCAGCCCATGCGGATGGTGACTTCGTGTTGACCCGCGATATCTTTGGCGGGCGCCCAAAGTGTGGGATCATGCTTCCACAGGCGCGCGGGAGCGGAATCAGCCTCCAATTGCGATAAACGCTGCGAAACAGAACCAGCTAGCGGTCCGAGAGAAGAAGCGGCGTTCTTCCTCCGCTCTTCGATAGAAGCGAGTAAATGCGTGATCGCATCCGCAAAGGCTTTGATACCCTCATCTTCCAATTCTTTTGTCACAACATCCATCAAGATGCCCTGCGCCTCGAGTTGGGCGATGTCGTTTTGCGCTTCGTCCACGCCGCGCATGAGGGTGAGCGCCGCAGCGCCGTGATCCTTGAAATCTTCGAGGGTGGCGGGCGGAATGGTGTTGACCGTTTCAGGCCCGATGAGGTTATCCACGTAATACGTGTCGGGGTAGGCGGGATTTTTCGTGCTGGTGCTTGCCCATAACGGACGCTGAACGCGCGCGCCCTTGACTTTAAGATTCTCCCAGCGGCGACCCGCGAATGTTTTGTGAAATTCGTCATAGGCGAGTTTTGCATTTGCGATGGCGGCTTTGCCTTTAAGCGGAGAGCCGTCGGGGAGTTGCGGATCAACTTTCGTGTCTACGCGCGACACGAAAAACGACGCGACCGAGGCGATATGATCTATGGGTTGATTCGCGTTGACGCGATCCTCGAGTCCGCTTAGGTACGCCTCCATCACTTCGGCGTAACGCTTGAGCGAAAAGATCAGCGTGATGTTGATATTGAGACCCGCGGCGATTGATTTTCGAATCGCGGGGATGCCATCTTTGGTGGCGGGGATTTTCACCATGAGATTCTTGCGCGCCACACGCGCCCAAAGTTGCTGCGCTTGGGCAATTGTTTTTTCGGTGTCGTACGCAAGATCGGGAGTAACTTCGATGCTGACGTAGCCATCTCCGCCGTTGGATTCTTCATACAGCGGCAGGAACGCGTCGCACGCGGCTTTGATATCTTCGACGACGAGTTGCCAGAAAATTTTCTTCGTGTCCCAGCCCGCCCACGCGAGCGGGGTGAGCGCGGAGTCGTAATCGGTTGACTTGGCGATGGCGTTGTTGAAGATGGACGGGTTGGACGTGACGCCGCGAATGTCGCCGCGTTCGATCATGGCTTTGAATTCGCCGTTTTCCAATATCTTTCTTTGGATGTTGTCGTACCAGAGGGATTGCCCGAGGGAGGTGAGTTTTTCGATAGGTTTCATGTTTGAAGGTTTCCAGGTTTGAAGGTTTGATAGTTGGCGAGTTAATAAGTCGGCAGGTTTACAAATTGAAATGTTGGCAGGCTAGACTTCATATTCGGCGGCGTCTTCCTTGAGCCTCTTGGATTGAGGATGCGATTCGAGATAAGAGATGAAGCGCGCGATCTGGCGGGATGCTTTTTCAGCGATCGCAAAAGCTTTTGTAAATTGATCTTGAGTTAGGCAATCAAGATCTTTGCACACATATAATTGCGAGCGGACTTCGCCTGCGGAGGCTTTTGCAATTCCTAGATAGCGGATGAATTGAGGCTGTGTTTGACTTTCAAAGCCTTCCGAGATATTACTCATAATAGAAACCGATGCCCGACGAATTTGATCCTTCAGTCCGAAATCGCGAGAAAGTTTTCCTTCTTCAGTAAATGAGTAAATCAATTTGGTCAATTCTCTGGCGGTCTACCATGCTTCAATTTCTTCGAAGCGCGTGATTGTCGGCATGCTCTCTCCGTTTTCGGGCTTATGGGTTATCAAGTTTGCAGGTTAACCTGCAAACCTGTCAACCTTCCAACTTTCCAACTTCTTCGAGTCTATGTATCTTCTCCACCCTCCGCGCCAGCCTCTCGCCGCCTTTGTCATTCCCTAAATAGTGCGCATTCAAAAACGCGGAGATCAGCCCTTTGGCAAGTTCGGGTCCGATCACGCGACCGCCGAGGCAGAGGACGTTCATATCGTCGTGCATGACGCCTTGCGCGGCGGAGTAGGTGTCGTGACAAATGGAGGCGTACACGCCTTTCATCTTGTTCGCGGCAATGCACGCGCCAATGCCCGAACCGCAGACCAGAATCCCGCGCGCGGCTTCTCCGTTTTGAATGGCGCGTCCAACCTTTTCGGCAAAGTCAGGGAAGTCCACAGACTCGGTGGAGTTTGTGCCGAAGTCAATCGGTTCGTGTCCCGCGGCGCGGACTGCCTCCAACACAATTTGTTTGAGCGGGAAACCCGCATGGTCAAAGCCTACTGCGATTTTCATTTACTCTCCAAAAGACCTGACAGGTTTCATTCGCGCTCTCCCCAATCGAAACTCTTGCGTGGACATCGGCGCGACTCCATCAAACTTTCGCGGAAACCTGTCAGGTCTGCGTTATAAAAGTTCTTTCGCCCGCGCCACAACATTCTCCACCGTAAACCCAAACTTCTCGAAGATCACTTTATACGGGGCAGACGCGCCGTAGTGGTCAATGCACAGCGTGGACTTGGCGTATCGTTCCCAGCCGAGACTGGCTCCCAGTTCGACGGCGAGTCGCTTTGTAAGATTTTTCGGCAGGACGGATTCTTTGTACGCCTCGTCTTGTTTCTCGAACAACTCCCACGATGGGAATGAAACCACGCGCGCGCCCTTGCCCTCTTCGTGAAGTTTCTGCGCGGCATCAAAAATCAAACTAACTTCAGAACCCGTCGCCATGAGAATGATCTCAGGCGTTCCGAAATCCTTCAACACATACGCGCCCTTATCAACCGCGGGCGCATTGACATTTCCCAGCGTAGACAACGCTTGCCGCGTGAGAACCAGCGCGGTGGGTCCGTTGCGGCGCGAGATGGCAACCTTCCACGCCTCGCGGACTTCGTTCGCGTCGGCGGGGCGAATCGTCACCATGTTCGGAATCGCGCGCAAGGCGGCAAGTTGCTCGATAGGCTGATGCGTGGGACCGTCTTCGCCGAGACCGACCGAATCGTGAGTGTAGATAAAAATCGTCGGCGCATGTGAAATCGCGGCGATACGAATCGCGGGTTTCATGTAATCGGAGAAGATCAGGAACGTGCCGCCGTACGCGATCACGCCGCCATATAAATTCATTCCGTTCAACGCCGCGCCCATCGCGTGTTCGCGCACGCCAAAATGGAAGTTTCTTCCCTCATGCGATTCTTTCTGGAAGGACGGGCTTCCATCGATCATGGTGTTGTTCGAGGGAGCCAGGTCCGCGGAGCCGCCGATGAGCTCAGGCATAATCGGCGCGAGCGCGTTGATGATCTTTCCAGACGACGCGCGCGTTGCCATGCCTTTCGCGTCGGCAGGAAAGGTCGGCAACTGAGCATCCCAGCCCTCGGGCAATTGACCCGCCAATCGCCGCGTTAACTCCGCGCCGAGATTCGGATGCAGGCGTTTATACGCGTCGAACTTCATCTTCCAATCGTGTTCGCGTTCGCGTCCAGTGTCAATTGCCCTGCGGTAGAACGCCAGAACATCGTCAGGGATGAAAAAACGCGGTTCGAGGGGCCAGCCCAAATTTTCTTTCGCGGCGTTGAGTTCTTCATCGCCGAGCGGTTCGCCGTGCGCTTTGGATGTCCCCTGACGATGCGGCGCGCCAAAGCCGATAATCGTGCGGCACATAATGATGGACGGGCGCGGATCCTTCTTCGCATTTTGAATGGCTTTGTCTATCATCTCCACGTCGTTGCCATCGTCAATGATTTGCACGTGCCAGCCATACGCCTCGAAGCGCGCGGCGCGGTCTTCGGTGAACGCGAGATTAGTGGAACCGTCAATTGAAATATGATTATCGTCGTACAAATAAATGATGCGACCCAATTGTAAATGTCCCGCCAGCGACGCGGCTTCGGAGGAAATACCTTCCATCAAGTCGCCGTCCGTGACGATGCCATAGATAAACGATTGAATCAATTCATGCCCAGGCTTGTTGAAAACTGCGGCAAGATGACTCGCGGCAATTGCCATGCCCACGCCTTGCGCAAATCCCTGCCCCAGCGGACCCGTCGTCACCTCCACGCCGGGCGTCAATCCATGCTCGGGATGACCCGGCGTGATGCTCCCGAATTGTCGAAAATTCTTGATGTCGTCGAGGCTCACGTCATACCCGGTCGCATGGAGGAGCGAATATAACAGCATTGAACCATGCCCCCCCGAAAGAATGAAGCGGTCGCGTCCCATCCACGCTGGGTTGCGCGGGTTGTGTCGCAGGTGGCGCGTCCAAATTGTGAAAGCCATCGCCGCCGCGCCCATCGGAAGTCCGGGATGACCTGAGTTCGCTTTCTGCACGGCATCCGCCGAAAGAAATCGTAATGTGTTGATCGCGCGCGATTGAAGATCGTTTGTCATAGTGTTCCTGATGATTTTGTTTTTATAGATTGTACCATCGTAGTTTTAGCGCGCGATAAACGAATCCTAACTCGACCTGAAAAGCAAATCGGCGTAGAATCGAAACGCTTGGGAACGCGCAGACGCGCCCAAAACCCCTTCTTATAATTGGAGTAGCCATGATTGACCCAATCGTCTTCGATGATGTGCCTTTGTTCAAACTTCTCGACGAGGAGGAAAAAAAAGTCCTTGCCCAACAAGTTTCAATGCGAGATTTCAAAAAAGGTCAGCGCTTGTTCAAAACAGGCGATCCCGGAGGGGTGTCGTATATCATCCAAAAGGGATTGGTTCACGTTAGCATTCAAGACGCAAACAAAGAGACCATCGTAATTGATATCGCCGACGAAGGCGGGCTGGTAGGCATGTCTTCCCTCCTTGCGGAGGAAAACCATCTCACCACCGCAGTCGCCATCGAGGACACAACAGCAATCGAACTGGATCGAGGCGACATTATAGCGTTAGTCACCAGCAAGCCGCTCGCCGGGTTGGATATGATGACCATTGTGGAAAAACATTTGCGTGAGGCTCACAACTTAATGCGAACACGCGTTGCTCGCAACCTGAACGAAGAAATGGAAGAGAAGGAAACTCTCGGGGAAAAAGCGGCAGACGCGGTCGCCCGCTTCGGAGGCTCGTGGATGTTCGTCACCACTTTCGGCGTCATCCTGGTTGTCTACGTAACGATCAATTCGATTCTCCCTGAACCTCGAAGGTGGGATCCGTATCCGTTCATCCTGCTCAATCTTTTTCTCTCCATGCTCGCCGCCGTGCAGGCGCCGATCATCATGATGAGTCAAAACAGGCAGGATACAAAAGACCGCGTGAGAAGCGAACTTGATTATCGCGTCAATTTGAAAGCGGAGGTGGAGATCGAGGAACTCCTGCAAAAGGTTGGGAAGATCGAGGAGAGGATTGCTGAAATCCTCCCCGAACAGGAGAAAAGTGAATGAGGCGGCGCGCGCCGATTCAAACGACATGCACACGACTCAACACCGACTCGCCTACGCCATCGTTTTGACTCTCGGGCTTGTGTGGATTTATCTCAGCGCGGATAAAAACGCCGCTTCACTCACAGGGACAACTGCCGCGCCGCAGGTCGGCTTTCTCGCCCCCGATTTTTCCCTGCCGACCGCCAGCGGCGAAACGATTCGACTCTCCGACCTGCGCGGGAAAGCCGTGCTTGTGAATCTTTGGGCAACGTGGTGTCCGCCGTGCCGCGCGGAAATGCCTGCTATCGAAAAGGTGTACAACGAATATAAAGAGGAGGGCTTGGTTGTCCTCGCGGTGAACATGACCTATCAAGACACTGCCTCTGCCGTGATGCCGTTCGCCCAAGAACATGGACTCACCTTCCCCATCCTGCTCGATGAATCTGCCATTGTCGGGCGCGCGTATCAATTGCGCTCGCTCCCCTCGTCGTTCTTTATCACCCGCGAGGGAATCGTCAACGAAGTCGTCATCGGCGGACCCATGTCGGAGGCGTTGCTGCGGACGAGGGTGGAGGAGATTTTGAAATGACAATCCGTCCTGAGCGGAGCGAGGAGCGCTGGTTGCGACGAGCGCAGTCGAAGGATGGTTACATGTTACAGCCGCTTCGACTGCGCTACGCTCTGCTCAGCGCGAAAGAATAATATGATCGAATCCTTCCGCGCTATCTTCGCCCCTCCCCGCGACCTCATCCTCCTCGCCGCCACGCTGTGGATCGGACTCGCCCTCGCCGAAAAACGGAGCGAGCGTCACGGCGTCTCGAAAGAGGCGCTCAATAACCTCGTCTTTTACAGTTTGTTCGGCTACCTCCTCGGCGGGCGGATTCTCTTCGCGCTGGCGAATTTCTCCGCGTTCGCAGATTCCCCGCTCAATATATTTTCCCTCAACGTTGATTTGTTCGATCCCATTGGTGGAGTCATTACAGCAATTCTTGTTGGGGTTGTTTATATCAAAAAGACCTCACAGGTCTCGCAGACCCGTGAGGTCTACTGGAAAACACTCGACGCGCTCACACCCATCTTTGCCGCGCTCGCCATCGGACTCCACCTCTCCCACCTCGCCGCAGGGAGAGCCTTCGGAAGCCCCACAGCCCTCCCCTGGGGCATAGACTTGTGGAACGCGACACGGCATCCAACGCAAATCTACGAGTTGATTGTTGCATTGGTCATCTTTGGTGTAATCTGGTTTCGGAACTCAGAACTATCCCTCGGCGCTCTCTTTCTCAATTTCGTCGCGCTCACAGCTGGCGCGCGTCTCTTCCTTGAAGCATTTCGAGGGGATAGCACATTGATCTTTGGCGGGTTTCGGTTGGCGCAGATTGCGGCATGGACGGTCTTAATGATTGTGTTCATAGCGGGCGAACAGATACAAAAAGATTGAGTCTGGATGAGCGCCAGTCACGGCGCATCGAACTGGTAAAATTGCAAACGAACTTTTCTCTTTAACTTCAGACGATTTCCCCCGCGCAAGCGAAAAAACCCTGGTCAATTTATGAGAACCTCCATTCTGAAGATTGTATCGCTGGCTTTCCTCCTCTTCGCCTGCCAGCCAGCCGCTTCACAATACGTCACCATCATTGACGGCGATCAAATCCTCACGCTTCAAACCGACGAGCGCATTCCCGCAACAATTCTACAGCAAGCGGGTATTTCAATTACTTCCCACGACGCCATCCTCGTCAACGGGCTTCCTAGTCCACACGATCACCTAATCTCCAATTCTCTACTTTCTAATTCCCGGCTCTTCTTGCAAATTCGCCGCGCGATTCCGGTTACTCTCTCCACTCCCCAGGAACAAATCACACTTCAAACCGCCGCTTTTACAGTGGGCGAAGCCATCCAGGAGGCAGGGATACAACTTCGCGCCGCAGATGCCGCCAGTCAACCGATTCAATCTCCAATCTCCAATTCTCCAATCTCCGTTACGCCTTCCCGCCAACTTAAGGTCGCTACAAGTGGAAAACTTTTGGAATTTACAACCTCCGCCCACACCGTTGGCGAAGCATTGGCTGGGGCTGGGATTCCGCTGGTCGGAGGCGATTACAGCCTCCCGTCGGAGAATGAGGCGTTGCCCCAGGATGGGCAGATCAAAGTGGTGCGAGTCAACGAGGCGGTGATCCTCGCTCAACAGCCAATCCCTTTTACCAGTGAATTGATCGCCTCCGCGGATGTTCCGCTCGATCAGACTCAAGTTTTGCATCCCGGCGAAACCGGGCTAACCGTTCAGCGCATCCGCGTCCGCTACGAAGACGGGGATGAAATTTCGCGCGTCAGCGAAGCGGAGACAATCGCGCGCCAACCTGAAAATCGCGTGGTGGGTTATGGCACAAAGATCGAAATCAAAACGACCGTAGTGGATGGCGCGACCATCGAATATTGGCGAGCCGCGCAAATGTATATCACGTCGTATTCGCCGTGCCGTTCGGGCGGAGACCGATGCCACAACGGAACCTCTAGCGGCGCGACCGTGCAAAAAGGCGTCGTCGGCATGAAATTAGATTGGTACCTGAGCATGGGTGGGCAACCACTCTATATACCCGGTTACGGCTTTGCCAGCGTGGCAGATGTCTGTGGCGGTTGCGTGGGCAAGCCATGGATCGATGTCGCTTACAGCGATAACGATTTTGTGCCGTGGAGCTCATGGGTGACCGTGTATTTCCTCACGCCCGTGCCCGCAAACATCATTTATGTATTGGAATAAGTTGTGACCCGCGCGCAAAAAACTGCCCTCACGCTGTTATCCATACTCGCACTCCTGTTATCCGGCGCAGTGTACAGCCTCTACATCAAAAAATGGAGCGCCCCGCTCGGCCCCTCTTTGCAATTGCCGACGTGGACTCCCTTCGCGCTCGCCGCCACATGGACTGCGGATCCGCGCGCGACGAAAACGCCTCTCTCCGCCATTGCGGTTGTTTCGACCAAACCAGCCATCACCCAGCCCGCGCAGTGCGGTGATACGCCGGTCATGCGCATCCTTCTCATCGGCAGTGACGCGCGCGCCGATTCGTACAATTACGGGCTTGCCGATGTCATCCGCCTCGCGCGGGTAGACTTTGTGAATGAGACCGTAACCGTGCTCGAATTTCCACGCGATCTGTGGGTGGAAATCCCCGATATTGCTGATAATCTCGATGGGCAGACTCACGAAAAATTAAATCAATCCTACCTCTACGGAAACCCCGGCTTCCAATACACAAACGATCCCGCGCAGGGACCGGGTCTCCTCGCCCGCACGCTGGCGCTCAACTTCGGCGCGCGCATCGATCACTACGCGGCGCTCAACATGAAAACGTTCGTCAACATCGTCAACGCGGTTGGCGGCATCGACGTGTACCTGCCCGAGCCCGTGGATGGACGCGCTGGCGAAGACCTAAGCGACCGCCTGGTCTTTCCCGCCGGGCAACTTCACCTGATGGGCGATCGCGCCCTCACGCTGGCGCGCATCCGCATTGAGGGAGGGTTCGCGCGCGCGGAGAATCAAAACCGCGTGCTTTGCGCGTTGCGAGACCAACTGACCAGCCCGGAAGTTGTAAAGGATATTCCAGAATTGATTCAAGCCTTCAACGATAACATCCAGACCGATCTCAGCCCGGCGCAGATCAGCGAACTGGCTTGTCTTGGAACGCAAATTCAAACAAGCGATATTCACTTCGTGGGGTTTCCTCAGAACCTCTTCGTTCAAACTCGCGAGTTCGACCCGGTCTTCGGCAAGAACGTTTCGATCCTCAAAACAGATTTTGAGGTCCTGCGCGAATACGTCCATCAGTTCAACGAGGGCGCATGGCAGGCAACCAGCGCCCCTGCCGAAGCTTCGAGCGAGGAGGTCCCCTTCTGCCCATGAATATTCCCGCGCTCAATGTTTCCGCAATCTTGAAACGTTTCGGCCTTCGAGCCGACAAATCGCTCGGGCAGAATTTCCTGCAAGATACTCACGGGCTCGAACAGATCGCCCGAGCGGCAGAGATTCAGCCAGCGGATACGGTGTTGGAAATCGGTCCCGGCTTGGGAAGCCTGACCCGCTACCTCGCCGCGTCTGCCCAGGACGTGGTAGCGGTCGAGCTAGACGAGAGGTTGCTCCGCCCGCTTGAAGAAATTCTCGCCCCTCATCAAAATGTCCGAGTGGTACACGGCAATATCCTCGACATCTCACCAGGCGATTTGATCGCCCAGCCGGAATATTTGGTGGTAGCCAATATTCCCTACTACATCACGTCGGCGATCATCCGCCATTTGCTCGAAAACAAGAACAAGCCGCGCAGGATCGTGCTGACCATCCAAAAAGAAGTGGCGCAACGGATCTGCGCCAAGCCGGGCGATCTGAGTTTGCTGGCATTGAGCGTGCAGGTCTACGGTAATCCTCGTGTCGTCGCAAGCATCCCCGCGGGGGCATTCTTCCCCGCTCCGAGCGTAGATTCGGCAGTATTGGTTGTGGATATTTATCCCAGCCCATATATCGAAGAACCGCTCCTCAATATTTTTTTCAAGTTGATCAAGGCAGGTTTCGCTCAAAAAAGAAAAACCCTGAGAAACTCGCTTTCCGCAGGCTTGCATAAACCGACCAATGAGATCGTCGAGCTTCTCCACCGGGCAGGCATCGACCCCATGCGCCGGGCAGAGACTTTGAACCTCGACGAATGGCGGGCATTATGCGTATTGTACGGAAACAACAAAGCGGAGCCGTGACGGCTCCGCTTTTGAATGAACACAACAAACATCTCCCGCGATTACTGACTTCTGCTGAGTAATTCCTTCTTCAACTGCTCCACGGAGGAATATTTGCCAAAAACAGCGGGCAGTTCATAAACTTGTATCGCCAGCCGATTCTTGCTTTTTGACACCTGCTCGCGATCGTTGAGCGGATAGAAATAATCGAGGGATTGTTGCAAGCGCGAGTTGATCTTCTCTTGAAATGCGGAGCGAGTCTCCGGTGAGACCACAACAACAAAATCGGATGGGCTGATATGCCCGAGAAAATCATCCGCAGAACCTGTCTCTTTCAAGGCGTTCGAGACCATCAGGCTGATGGCTCGCAAGACATCGTCCGACGCGACAAACCCGTAGGCTTCCCGGAAGGTCTGCAAGTTGGCAATCGAAATATGCAGGAGCGACAACCCGGACTTGTGCACCACATCGGATAATTTCTCGTCCACGAGGGCGCCTTCCGGTAATCCGCTCACGGGATTGGTCAGCGATGCCTGGCTCACACGCTTGAGCGAGTTTCGCACGCGCAAGCGCAGTTCCTGCACATCGAACGGCTTGGTAATGTAATCATCCGCGCCGACTTCGAGTCCTTGCAAGATGTCTGAACGGTCGCGTTTTTCTGTGAGGAAAATAATGGGGATCTCGTTGGTACGACGGTCTTCGCGCACCCGCCGGGCAACTTCAAAGCCATCAATATCCGGAAGGCGAATATCGAGGATGATTAAGTTCGGCAACACGGTTTGCGCGGCGCGCACGCCATCCTCCCCCCAGTTGACGGTGAATACTTCATATCCTTGAACGCGAAAATAGGCGTTCAACATTTCGGCAATATCGAGATCGTCCTCGACGATTAGGATCTTCGATTTGGCTTCAGCCACATCACCCCCGATCAGGCAATCGGTTCTTTTTGGATGACGAACTCACAAACGGCATCGCCAACGGCAACACACTTCGACTCGTTGACGCGGAACTCATTACCGCCCGACACCCATTTGAGCGCTTCCTGCAACAACCCTGTAGCGAGGTAGCACACCGGTTTATCCGCATTCTTGCGCCCCCAACAGCAGGGGCACTTATGAATGGTGTAAATAAATTCGGTATCTTTTTCCTCCACCGTGCTATGTTGATCGCTTAACTGGGAAAATATCTTCGCCACCGCCGGGATACCGATCTTCAATTTGGCTTGCAGTGGAAGCACCACAAAGGCAAGGTCTGCCGCACCGGCGAGAGCGCCGAAGTTTTTCAACGCATCTGAAAAGGTGGCGCGACCGGCGCGTAGCGCCAATCCGCGTCCGCCGCGCGGGCCATACATTTCCTCCAACGCCGTGCCCATGGCGGAAAGCTCGCCGAAGTCGAATCCTTTATCGAGATTATCAGCAGGGTAATTGTCGATGTAGTTATTCATACCCGCGAGGTTGAGGATGGCATTCAAACCATTTTTGCCCATCACCTCCTCGAGCGATTTGATCGTGATCAAGCCAAATTTATTAGGGTAATACAGACCGGCTTTTTGAACAGGGCTCATTAGATTCTCCGATTAGATCAGTTTCGCAAGATCTTCCGCGGCGCGGCGCATATCGAGGAAGATCAAGCCCAACTTCGCCTGCTCACGCGCCAACGCAGTAAGCACAGCCTCTTGCCCCACCGACATCAATAACACATATCCCTTTTCGCCTTTGATGTACACCTGCTCGAGCGAGCCGCGTCCCAGTTCAGTAGCAATGCGCTCACCGAGCGACAGCATGGCGGCAGACATGGCGGAAACACGATCTTCTTCCACGCCCTGAGGCAGGGCGGATGCGATACTCAAACCATCGACGCTGACAACTGCCGACGCTTCGATATCCGGCGACGACGCTTGCAATTCACGAAGACGATCTACCATTTGCTGGGTACGAGATTTAGACAAGACAGCCCTCCAAGGGTATCCACCCGCCAACGACCGGCAGGAGTGTTTCAAACTTAGAGTATTTTAGATTACGGGGTAAAAAGTGTCAAGCCAGCCGCTTCAAAGTTTGTGGAAATTTACAGATATGCAAATATTCAAATGCTATAATCTTCAAACACATTCATGAAAAAAATTTCCTCCCTTTTCTTAATCCTCGCGATTTTCATCAGCGTCAACTCCCAACAACCCGTCTCTGCGCACACCGAGCCTGAGCGCGAAAGCGGAGCCGTGCTTTGCGCGCCGGATGTATACCTCGTCGAACCCGGCGATTGCCTTCCATTGGGACCCTCCACATATATCACTAGACTTTCACAACTTGGGCTGACGATTCCTCCGCGTCCGCTCGCCTCGAAACACCCGGACCCAAGCCTGCCTCAACTCCCCTATCTCTATTTCCATCTTGACAATGCTCCCGTCCCGATCCTGAACGGACCCGCCGGCGCAGAGACCGGCAACGCATACATGCCCGGCTTTGTCTACGTCAGTTATGTCGACCGTGTGGACACCGGGCATGGAATCTACTACATGCTTCAAGATGGAAGTTGGATCGCCGGGAAAGGCGCGCGCGTGTCGGAAATATCCTCGTATCAAGGGCTGGAGTTTACAGCCACCCCCAAGCGACCCTTTGGCTGGGCGTTTGAATATATTCCCGTCAAACAAGCGCCGGGATACAACACGCCTGAAACGGGAATATTCATCAACCCATTCACAGAAATGCTACAGGTGTACCAGACTCAAATTGTAGACGGCGTAGACTGGAACTTGATCGGTCCAAACCAATGGGTGGAGGCGCGGAAAGTTGCAATCATCACACCCAACGTAAATCCACCCGAGGGCGTGACGACCGGTCGCTGGATCGATGTGGACCTCGCCGAACAAACCCTTGCCGTGTACGACAATTACGCATTGGTCTTTGCCACCGTCATCGCCAGCGGACTCGAACCCTTCTGGACGCGCCCCGGTACATTTCAGATCTACCTGAAAAAAGAAACCGAAAACATGCGCAACAACGACCCGACCGATTTTTATTATCTTGATAACGTTCCCTGGACGATGTACTTTGACAAAGCCCGCGCCCTGCACGGCGCATACTGGCGCACGCGCTTCGGTTATCCACAATCGCATGGATGCGTGAATCTTTCGGTTGGCGACGCGCATTGGTTATATAACTGGGCAAGCGAAGGCGATTGGGTATACGTTCACGATCCATCGGGTTTAACTCCCACAGACCCCGCGTTATACCATGATTGGGCGTATTGACACTTCAATAATCTGCATGGTAAACTCTCGCCCGCTGTTAGATTGGTCTCGTGGTGTAGCGGCCTAACATGCGGCCCTGTCAAGGCCGAGATCGCGGGTTCGAATCCCGTCGGGACCGCCAGTGACATAAAAAGAACCGACTTGAAAGTCGGTTCTTTTCTTTTTCAAACCCTTCGCATTTTCATCTACATCTTCGGTCCTGCTTCGATCACCGACTTCACAGCCCGGTCTTCAAAGTTTTTGAAATTGTCGATAAACTTTTGCGCGAGCAATTTGTATTTCTGTTCGTGTTCCGATTTATCCTGCCATGAAGAGGCTGGGTCAAGCACTTCAGCGGGCACGCCGGGGCAGGAGGCGGGCACCTCGAACCCGAAGACTGGGTCGCGGCGATAGTCGACAGCGTTCAAGTTACCGGATAGCGCGGCAGTCAACAACGCGCGCGTATGCTTGATCGAAATGCGCTTGCCGATGCCATAGGGACCGCCTACCCAGCCGGTGTTCACCAACCAGCATTTCACATTATGCTTTTCGATCTTCTGCCTCAACAACTCCGCGTACCTCGATGGGTGATGCACAAGGAACGGCGCGCCGAAACACGCGGAAAATGTGGCAACTGGCTCCTTCCCCAAGCCCGCTTCGGTGCCCGCTAGTTTGGCAGTGTACCCGGAAATAAATTGGTACAACGCCTGGTCCACCGACAAGCGCGCGATGGGAGGCATCACGCCTGTTGCATCGGCAGTGAGGAATACAATGTTCTTCGGGTGTCCCGCTTTCTTTTCAGGGACGGCATTTTCAATGAACGTCAGCGGATACGAGGAGCGCGTATTCTCGGTGAGAGACGAGTCGTTGAGGTCTATCGCCCGGGTAGCCGGATCAAACACCACATTCTCGAGAATCGTCCCGAACATGCGGGTGGTCGCATAAATTTGAGGTTCCGCCGCCTCCGAAAGTCCGATTACTTTGGCGTAGCATCCGCCCTCGAAATTAAACACGCCGCCGTCGCTCCAGCCGTGTTCATCGTCGCCGATCAGGCGGCGCGTTGGGTCGGCAGAGAGAGTCGTTTTGCCGGTACCGCTCAAGCCGAAGAACAACGCCACATCGTTTGAGTCGTTCGGGTCTACATTCGCCGAACAGTGCATGGACATCACTCCCCGCAGTGGCAGAAGATAGTTCATCAGCGTAAAAATAGATTTCTTTATTTCGCCGGCATAGCGCGTGTTGCCGATGATCGCCAATTTGCGCTCGAGATTCAATAGGATAAACGTTTCAGACCGCGTCCCGTCGCTGGCAGGGTCTGCTTTAAAACTTGGCACATCAACGATGGTGAAGCCGGGCATGAATTTTTTGATTTCGTCCGAAGTGTCTGGCAGGATGAACATATTGCGAACGAATATGCTGTGCCAGGCTTCCTCCGTTACGAAGCGGACGTTCAGGCGATAGTTGGGGTCGGCGCCGGCGTACACATCCTGCACGAAGACATCGCGCCCTTTGAGATAGTCGGTCATGCGGTTGTACAACGCGTCGAATTTTGCGCCCTCGAACGGGCGGTTTCCACCCCACCAAACAATATTTTCAGAATCAACATGCTTGACCACAAATTTGTCGTTGGCTGACCTACCGGTGTGTTTACCGGTATGAGCAACGAATGAGCCTCCCTTTGTCGTTGCGCCTTCACCACGAAAAACCGCCTCCTCGTACAGCCCTTCGGTGGGCAGATTCCAGTAGGCGGTTCGCAAGCCAGTGATGCTGTGGTTGGACAAGTCGTAGTCCGCGCGGCGAGTCAACGCGGCATTTTCGGCTGGAGTGTTTCCATTTGTTTTTTTGCTCATAGAGTCACCTCGAAGATTAGGAGTTCATCAGGGGTATCGAAGGAAGTTTCCTCACCTTAATCATAACACCGTCTCGTTACCGGGGAATTGAGTTTCATCCTATCAAAACCTGTCAAACTACGGGCAGGGGATCGACCCCGGCGCCGGGTCTACCCCCCGCGACCAGATATTGTCGAATTCCCGCATGTACAAGGCGGCAATCTCAGGGTTATCGAGGATGATGATATTCTCGTCGTTGCTTTCCTCCGCGCTGGTGGAAAAATTAAACGAGCCGGTGATAACGAAGCGGCTATCTACAATGATAACCTTGTTGTGCATAAAACCGGGGTTTCCATCGCGCCGAACCGGGACGCCGGCACATATCAGCGTATCAAACTCTGCCGCGTCGGTGTCGCTTCCCACGGTTTCGTACACGCCCGCCACGTTCACCCCATTCCGGGCGCGCTCGATCATGGCGCTGGCAAGCGGGTAGTCGGTAAAACTGAATGCCAAAAAGCGGATATTCGACTGGGCAAAGTTCACGATGGGGATGATTGCCTGCGCCAGCGCGGCATCCTCCGAAGTGAACACCACCCAGATCTGCGTTCCATTCACGTTAACCGATTGTTCACTCAATTGCGAAGGCGACTTGGGCCCAAACTGCCCATCCCACATTTCTTGAAATTCGCGCTCATAGATCGCCGCCACCTCGGGCGAGTGTAGTACAAGCGCGTTATTTTCCTGCTTGAAGATTCCATTCTGGGTGAGGTTGGTGGAGCCGGTCCACACGGTTTGATAATCGAAGATGATGAATTTGTTATGCATCAATGCCGAGCGATTATCTGAGCGAATTTCAATGCCGGCATTTTGCAATGCCGCGAATTGACCGCGACCCGGCTCGTCATCCGCTTCCAGCCCATACTCGTCATCGGTCACCCAGCGCACATCCAATCCGCGTTGGCGGGCGGCGATCAAGGCTTCAGCAACAGGCGTGAGATTGAATTCGAAAGCGGCGATGTGAATGGCATTCTGCGCGGCGTTGATCTGTTGGATCAGCGCGCCTTCGATCGAGTTCTGCCACTGCGCCGGATCATTGATGGTCAGGCGGTCGGTGAAATACACTTCCCACCACAAACCGCCTGGGGGTTGCGCGGTCGGCAGAGGGGCGATCGATGTATCCGCTGGAGGAGCAAATTCACTGGGAGATTGAGGCGGGAGTCCCGTCGCATTTTCCGCGCCGGGCAAAGGCACATTCCCCGCATCGTACCCGGTTAGGGTTGTGACGAATCCGATGATGACGATCAGGATTAATCCGAGGAGCGTTCCCAGCGTTTTACGTTGTGATGTCCCGCGCCGATTCGACATGAATGCCTATTTCGTGAGGGTTAATGTTTCTTTTAATTTCAAGATCAATTGATGGGGAGTGTTCTTCGCGTCGTCAACGAGATGCAGCAGTTTCATCAGATCGGCAGGCGCTTCGACGCCCAGCATCGTTTTCCATTGCTCTGTTATTTTGTTTTTCAAGTCTGGGCGGCTGGCGGCATCGTACTTCCCCGCCGCCCAATTGCCTGTGCCGCGCAAAAAGTGCCGCAGGGCTTTCATGCGCGGCTCCATATTTTGCCCAGCGGCTGTGTCGTCCAAGCCGTTTGTGTTTTGCGCGATCTGCGCCGCCAGTGTGATACCCCAATTCATCAACTCGGTGGCGGCTTCTGTCTCGAGCATGTCGAGCATAGATACGTTGCCGGTCACTATTTTTTTCGCGTTCTCCACGCGGGTTTTTATATCGGTCACGACGACTCCAGCGCGGAAAAATCTTGCGGAGCGCCCAGCGGGAATCGTTGCGCGGCAGAATCGATTCGCTTGACCAACCCCAGCAGGACGTCCCCGCTTCCCGCCTCGACGTATGCCTGTATGCCGCTCCTCATCATTGCCTGCGCCGATTCGGTCCAGCGCACGCGCGATTGCATTTGCGCTTTGATGTCGGCGCGCAACTCGTCGGCGGTGGTCATTGGCTTTGCGTGGACATTGCTGATCACAGGAATTTTGGGGGCGGTCATCGCGCATGAGTCCACTGCCGCGTTCCACTCGGATTGAATCGAAGCCATCAGCGGAGAGTGCGCCGCAATGCTCACTGCCAGCGCTACCGCGCGTCTTGCGCCGACGGCTTTTGCTCCAGCCATGGCTCGCTCCAACGCGGGCTTGTGACCGGAGATCACCACCTGCCCTGGGCAGTTATCGTTGGCGACCTGCGCGATCTCATCGGCTGTGCTGGAGTCGGCGCAAACTTTTTCCAATGTGGGAATATCCACGCCGAGGATTGCGGCCATTCCACCGGGGTTCGATTCGCCGGCGCGCTTCATCAATTCGCCGCGCGCGCGAACGAGTTTGAGACCATCGGCGAACGGTAGCGCGCCGGAGGCGGTTAGCGCGGATAACTCGCCGAGGGAATGTCCCGCCAGCGCGGCAGGTTGAGCCTCCGCGTGAAGATGCGTGAAGGTCATCCACGCGGCAACCGAATGAAGATACAACGCCGGTTGGGTGTTGACTGTCTCGTCCAGTTGTTCTTTCGGTCCATCCCACATCAATTGAGAGAGAGAGAAACCAAAGAGCGCGTCGGCTTCGTCGAAGTATTGACGGGCAATCGGATATTGCGAGGCGAGGTCTTTTCCCATGCCAACGGCTTGCGAACCTTGACCGGGAAACAGGAATGCGGTTGTTTGAGAGTTGAGTTTCATAGCGTTTAAAACACAAACGGGTCGTGATGGTCACGACCCGTTTCGGGCGAGCGCGCCTCGCCCTTACTCAGCTTTTTTCTTTTCTTTTTTTACTTCGACAACTTCACGCCCTTCGTAAAATCCGCAGTTCGGGCAAACCGTGTGCGGCAGGCGCAGGGAACTGCAATTTGCGCAGGAGGTGAGGTTGCGGGGTTGCAAGGCATCGTGCGCGCGGCGCATGTTGCGACGGCTCTTCGAGTGCTTGCGTTTTGGATGTGGAGGCATTGGTCTTTCTCCTTGATAAATTCAGTAGCGCCGACCCAGGTTGGCGCTACGGTTTTGACGACAGCGGGCAGATTATAGCGGGTGGAGGTAGGAGCGTCAAGGATGGATGTTACATGGGAGGCGGCTTTTCCAAAGTCGGGAGAATAATTTTCGTACACGGATTTCACGGAAAACACGGAATACTTCGCGTTTTAGACCGCGATCCGTGTCGTCCGTGTTATTCCGTGTACCCACAGAGGTTTTTGTCAAGCGACTTTGGAAAAACCATATTGCAAGGACATGGCTTTCTCAAGAAACGTTCTGCCAGTCTGCGGTAATATGAAAGCCTTTTGTAAGGGATTTCGCGCGACCACAAAGCCCGCCTCGACATAAGTTCATCGTATAATTCAAGCGTGATCGGTCAAGAGAAATAAAATCACACAAGGAGTTAGGGACGATGTCGACAACATTTATCATAATTTTACTCATCGCGATCGTGATGGCTATCATCGGAATCTCCATGAACAGGTCGCGCACCGGGCGCCAGCGCCACGATGGCGCGCCACAGCAACGCGGAGGAGACCGCAGTCGCGACGCTTCCGCTGATAAAGACAGAAAATAACAAGCCGTGATGAACTCCATAGTAAAATCAAAGCATGGAGTTTCAGATCGCCGTCGCCAAGGTCAATAAATACGCTATATCTGAAAGCGGGGATACACTCGAGATCGTCGAACGCCCCAACGGAGGGCTGTCCGTCGTGCTTGCCGATGGGCAAACATCAGGACGTGGCGCCAAAGCGGTTTCGCAACTGGTTGTCCGCAAGGTGATTAGTTTGCTCGCCGAAGGGGTCCGCGATGGCGCGGCGGCGCGCGCCGCATCCGACGCGCTGTTCACAGACAAACAAGGGAAGGTCATCAGCACGCTCAACATCGCCTCGCTCGACCTGTACAGCCGCACCATCGTCCTGACTCGCAACAACCCCTCCCCGCTTTATATTTGCCGAGGCGAAACAATTGACCGTGTCGACGCGGAAAGTATTCCTCTGGGAACCTCCCGCGATGTGCGCCCGCTCATCACCGAACTGCCAATCGAAGTCGGGCTGACCATCGTCATCTACACCGACGGGTTGACTCACGCCGGGGAACGGCGAGGCAACCCAATGGACGTCGGCGAAGCGATTCGGTCTGTGCTCGAGGACCAGGATCCCAGCCCGCAATCGCTGGCTGATTCGCTTCTCGTTCACGCGATCCGCTTGGACGACGATCGCCCGGCGGACGACATCAGCGTGTTAGTGTTGAAATTTTCATCGAATATCGGGGATAACGTTCGCCGCATGACGGTTCGACTGCCGATCAATGGAGTTGCCACATGAAAAAATTCGGTAAGATTTTTAGCCGCTATGGAGCCTCCAAGTAAGCGCCCGGTGATTGGGGTTGTTGGTCCGTGCGGGTCGGGCAAATCAACCTTGATCGCCGGGCTTGAGAAACACGGCTTCACCTGCCGGCACATCGCGCAGGAACATTCCTACGCGCAAGCCATGTGGCAGATTATCGCCAAACCGGATATTCTGATCTACCTCCACGCCTCTTTTGAAACCAGCGCTGCGCGCCGAAACCTTGATTGGCTCGAAAAAGATCATATCGAACAACTCCGTCGCCTCGCCCACGCGCGCCAACACGCCAACCTCCTCATCGAAACCGATGAAGCAACCCCAGCCGAAATTTTAAAAACCGTTTTGGATTTCCTCCACAGGACGCCTTCATGAAACCCCGCATCGCTTCTCTCCTCCTTTTCAGCCTGTTCGCCCTTTCCTGCTCATTGTTCCAGCCCACGCCGACTCCCGCTCCTGAAGTTTCCTCAACTCCCGATCCGCTCGACACCCCGTGGGATGATCGCTCCATCTTTAAAGATGGGTTGGTCTCATCCGCGCAATGGGCGTTGGACGAACTGGGCGGCGCAACGGTCTATCACGTCGAATTGGAGATTGCAGACAATCTCTCTCACGTGAACGGCTCCGAGAAAATCCGTTACACCAACACGGAAAGTCAGTCGTTGAATGAAGTACGCTTTCGATTGTTTCCAAACATCCTTGGCGGCAAGATGGAGGTCTCCAACCTTCTTGTGGATAATACGACCGCCACGCCTCGCTACGATCTGCAAAACAGTTTGATGATCGTTCCGATCGCCGCGCCGCTTGCGCCGGGGGAAAGCGTGGTGATCCGTATGGATTTTTCGGTGGAGGTTCCACGCACGGTCGAGTTGAATTACGGCGTGCTCGCCTACGACCAGGATGTGCTCGCTCTTGCGCACGCCTACCCGATGGTTTCTGTGTTTGATGAGGAAGGTTGGAATGCGGAAATCCCGCCGCAGGAAGGTGATGTGACATATGCCGATGCGTCGTTCTTCATCGTCAGGGTTACCGCGCCAAAAGGAGTGACGGTAGTCGCCTCCGGGCGGCGAGTCGGCTTCACGGAGGCTGAGCAGACGCAATCGGTGGTTGTTGCGAGCGGTCCCGCGCGGGATTTTTATCTGGCGGCGAGTCCGAAATATGTGGAAACGACCATCAACGCGGATGGCGTCTTGATCCGCAGTTACACGACAGCAAACTTTAGTGAAGGCTCACAGTATCTGGTTGAAACCGCCGCGCGCGCGATCAAAATTTTCAGCGCGCGCTACGCGCCGTATCCATACACCGAACTCGATTTTGTATCGACCCCCACGCTGGCGCTCGGCATCGAATACCCCGGCATGATCGCCATCACCTCGTGGATCTACGATATGGAAAATGTTGCCCCCAACGAATACCTTGAGGCGACGGTCGCGCATGAAGTGGGGCATCAGTGGTTTTATAACCTCGTCGGCGACGATCAACTGGACGATCCCTGGCTCGACGAATCGTTGACTCAATTCATCACATTGCAATATTTTATCGACACGTATGGACTCGCTGGAAGCGAAGGGTTCAAGAGCTCGCTCGAGTTTCGCTGGGACATGATCGCGCGCGAGAATATCCCGATCGGCTTGCCCGTGGAGGACTACGATGGCGCAACCTACAGCGGAATCGTCTACGGTCGCGGACCGTTATTCTTCGTCGCGCTCAGAGACGCGATGGGCGACTCGTCCTTCGACGCGTTCCTGAAAGAATATACACAATCTCTCACATGGAAGGTTTCCACACCCGAAACGCTTCAATCGCTCGCCGAAAAAAACTGCGCCTGTGAACTGGATGCTATTTTCAACGAGTGGGTATACCCGTAGGCGGATGGTAGTATAATAACCGCCGCGTGGCGACCAAGCCTGAGACGGCGAGTGCGCCACATTTTCTTGGATGGAGAGAACACCCGCATGCTTCGCAACCTAACCAACAGACTGTTACTCATTGCCCTTGTGCTTATGCTCGCAATCTGGGTAGACGCAAACGAAGATATCCAGATCCCCAACCCTTTTAAAGACGACGGCTCCCCTCTTGTTCAAATTGATGTGAAGCCTCGGCTCGGTCTCGACTTGCAAGGCGGCTTGCAAGTTTTGCTCGAAGCCGACCTTGCCGAGGATGTAAAGGTTTCGCGCGATGAAATGGAAACCGCCCGCAACATCGTCGAAAACCGAACCAACGCCCTGGGTGTCAGCGAAAACGTCATCCAATTGGCAGGCGATCGGCGCATCGTGGGCGAATTCCCCGGCGCGGAAGATACCGACGCGATCCTCGATATTATTCAACAAACGGGCTTGCTTGAATTTGTAGCCACCGGGGATTACGCCCCTCCGGAAGGAAGCACCCTGCAAACCGATTTCGTCCCCGGCGCTTCCACCCCGCAAACTCCCGCAGACGGCGCTACGATCTTCCACACGATCATGACCGGCAAAGTACTGCAAGGCGTCAACGTGAGCGTCACCCAAACAGGAGCGCCCGCGATCGACTTCTCTCTTAATTCTGAGGGAGCCGCCATATTTGCTGAACACACATCGGCGAACATCGGAAAGTATCTCGCGATTGTCCTCGACAAGCAGGTTGTTAGCGCGCCCGTGATCGAAAGCGCCATCACCGGTGGGCAGGGTTCCATCAGCGGCAACTTCACGCCGGAATCGGCAAACGCGCTGGCTGTCCAACTACGTTACGGCTCGCTTCCCATTCCGCTGAAAGTTGTCGAAACGCGGATCATCGGACCCACGCTGGGCGAAGATTCTCTCCAGAAAAGTCTCGTGGCTGGATTGGTCGGTTTCATCATTGTTGCCCTGTTCATGATCATTTACTATCGCCTGCCCGGTCTCTCGGCTGTCTTGTCGATTTTGGCATACGCCGCCGTTTTATACGCCATCTTTAAACTAATCGGCGTCACGCTCACCCTGCCTGGCATCGCCGGCATCATGCTCAGCACTGGCTCCGCTTTAGACGCGAACATCCTGATCTTCGAAAGGCTGAAAGAAGAACTCCGCGCCGGGCGAAGCTTGAGGCAGGCATTCGACCAAGCATGGAGGCGCGCCTGGCCATCCATCCGCGATTCAAATATCGCCGCCCTCATCACAGCGGTCATCCTGTTCTGGTTCGGGAGTTCCTTCGGCGCAACGATCGTCAAAGGGTTTTCGTTCACGCTTGCCATCGGCGTGATGATCAGTCTGTTCTCGTCGCTTTATGTCACCCAAGCCTTTCTGGCGCTTCTGTTCAACATCGTCAAACCGACAAACTATGAACGCTCGATTGGCATCTAGGAATTACTCATGAATATTCTTGGCAAACGCTACATTCTTTTTGGCTTGTCCTTCTTGATCATCGTCCCCGGCTTGATCGTTCTCTTCACCCGTGGGATTCCCCTTTCCATCGATTTCAAAGGCGGGAGCCTGCTCGAAGTGAAATTCGACACCGCGCAACCGGCGCCAGGCGACATCCTTAATGTATACGACGCCTCCGGTATCAAAGACTCGCAGGTGCAAACCAGCGACACTGGAAGTTTTATCATTCGGTCCGAGTTCATGCAAAACGAAACCCGCGACGCCGTTCTTACCGCGCTCACAGACAAGTTTGGCAAACTGGAGATCGTGCGGTTCGACAGCGTGGGACCAAGCATCGGCGAACAAGTCACCTCGCGCGGAACACTCGCAGTCATCGTTTCGTCGCTCCTTGTGGTGCTTTTTATTGCATGGTCGTTCCGAGGCGTGCAAAACGCCTTCCGGTACGGGGTCTGCGCCATCCTTGCCATGATCCATGATGTGGCGATCATTTTTGCCATCACCGCCTACGGCAGTCTTCTATTAGGCTGGGAGATCGACGCGCTCTTCCTTACCGCCCTCCTGACAGTGATCGGCTTCTCGATGCAAGACACCATCGTAGTGTTCGATCGAATCCGTGAAAACATGAGCATCTACCGCCGCCTGGATTTCGAAACGCTGGTCAACCATTCCATCGTGCAAACCCTGCAACGCTCGATCAACACCCAGTTGATGACCGTCGAATTCCTTCTGCTGGCGCTCATCTTGTTCGGCGGCGCCACCCTTCAGGAATTTGCATCCATTCTGCTGATCGGGCTAATGAGCGGAACGTATTCGTCTATATTCATCGCCGCCCCCATTCTCGTTTTATGGGAAAACCAGGAGTGGAAAAACTGGTTCAAACCCAAAGCGATCGCCGGGTAAAACAAAACCAAAAGGACGCCATTCGGCGTCCTTTTACCTTCTACGCAACCACACTAAAATACTCAACAGAAGCGAACGAAATGTCGTCCGCCTCACGGTAAACATGGGTGGCGGATACTCCTTCTCCTCATAGGACTTCAACCGCAGTAGTAACCGGACAACATCCTGGTTCGGCTTAGTTCGATACATGGTCCGCGCGTGCTCTTGAATCATTAGATATGCATACCGCTAACAGGACGCCTGAAATATGAAGATGTTACACAACAACATCCCGCCAGTCTTTCGGCGGGATGTTGAGAGACGACAACGCGTCATTCGCAGGGACAACTGCCCCACCAGCGGTTGGCTGATCTACCCCCCCAACTCCACTGCCAGCGTATCGTAATAGGTGCCTGCGCCAAAACCGTCGATCAAGACATGGTCGAATGGCTTCAATTGCGGCAATTTCCTGAGAAAAGCGATCATGTTGGAAGCCGCGCTCACATTTCCAAAATCACTCAACAACCACGGCATCGGCAGGATAATCCCGTCTTTTTGCAGGTGTTTTTCTTTGAGTTTATTGATCTTGTAGTTGGCGTGATGAACGATCGCCACAGCAAACGACTTCCCAGCCATGCCCAATTCATCAAGCCGCGTCTGGTATGCCGCGTACACGTCGCGCACGACCTGCACGCCTGTGCGCACGAATAACTTGACCATGCCCATCGGTCCAGCCATAGCAATAGACGAACCATCGTGAGGTTCGTGCATCAAACCCGCCACACGGATATTATTTGCCGATGGCTCGGTTACATCCACGTTATAGCCATCTGCTTTTTGTTTGGAATGGGGATAATACATTTGCACTTGCAGAACACCGTCTTCATCAAATGCTTCATGCGATTTACCGGCAATTAATCTCATGGTCTTACCCGGGATAACCCCCACCACGCCGGCGGCATTCCCAAATAACTGCAACGCGTTCGCGTCGTGCGACGAGCCGACGAACCGACTCAAGCCCTCGATGCCCCCAACCAGCACCTTCTTCCCATACAATGATTCAGCGATGTTCTGATGCAATTGCAGGTTCTCAGGCAATGTCGGGTTCAACGCCAGATGCAACGAACTTGTGGACCCATCACACGCTTTATGAGTGGCTACTTTGAGCGCGCTCTCCGGAATCCCTGCGGCTCGTGAAATCTGGTTAAGGTAATCAGACGAGAGCGGCGCGCTCATACCGATGAGAACTCCCGCAACTTCGGAAGGCTCCCAGTTGCAGGCTTTGATCGCCTCGCTTAGAAATTTCGCCCCCACTTCGATCTCGAGGCGGGAATGTTCATCGGGAGTCAAGTTAAGCGGAATATGGTGTCGGCTGCGAAACCCCAGATCGGAGAGATTCAATTTCTCGGCGGCAGGAAGCGGGCGCCCCAACCTCTCTTCGATGAAGAAGTGAAGGTTTTCATTACTAAAACTTTCTCCCCATGTTCCATACACGCCGCCGATACCCACGGAAGGGTTGCTGACGGGCTCCATCCCGAACGGGATACCCGCGCCAATGTCTATTACGCCCTTTGTAATGTTTGGGCGGTCATAAAACGATTCTGTTTTTGTTGCTTCAAGTGTCATTTCAATGCTCCTTACTAGTCTGAATGCGCAAACCCCCGTTGTACTCGAAAGTTTCGTATTTTGGATTAATCCTTCCGAAGAATATGCCTATTTTGAAACGAAAAGACCCTCATGCACGAGGGTCTTTCTTGCTGGGGAGCCTGGATTCGAACCAAGATACCATCCTCCAGAGGGATGTGTCCTGCCGTTGGACGACTCCCCAATTTCAGGGGATTTTCATGCCCTGTCCAGCGGGCGGTATTGTAGCATGGCAAGATTTTTAGGGCAAGCCTTATTTGCGCGCGTTATTTGCGCGCGCCGCGACGTGTGTTATCTTCCACATCCAACATGATGAGCAACACTTTGGATACAGCCTGCAAGCCGAAGAAATAGAATACGCCAGGAAGAAGTTGCGTGAGGTATGGGGACATCATGTTCAAGCCCATCAAGAAACCCATGCCTTTGTCTCCCATCATGCCGTTGGTATATTGGGAAAGGAACAATAAAATTTGAAACAACCAAGTCAGCACATAGATCGTGAGCGTAACCCACGAAAGGATGTCTGCCCAGCGCGACAGTTTGAGGACTCCGTCACGGTCGAAATACGCGCCTAAAAATTTTTCCTGCTTTTCATTTGATTCAGACATGTCAGCCTCCAAATGGGATTATAAACTGCTACTCACCGTCATTGCGAGGAGGGCTTTGCCCGACGAAGCAATCTCGACTGTGTCTAGCTAAGCTCGATTTTTGTGGGGATTGCTTCGCGGAGTTTATGCTGAGCCTACCGAAGCGCTCGCAATGACGGAAAGATATGCCGTTTGTTATAATGTGACGACGCAAGCGGGAAGAAAGTTTCCCAAGCCGAATCAGGCTGAACGTCGAAGAAGCCCGCACTGAGCTTGTCGAAGTGAAGCGAGTATTTCATCCAAGAGAAGAGATTGAGCATGAGTCCCGAAGAATCCACACCCACCGATTTTATCCGCGAAGCCGTCAAAGAAGATCTGAAAAACGGACGCTTCAAAACCATCCGCACGCGCCTGCCGCCTGAGCCGAACGGCTATCTCCACATTGGACACGTCAAGGCGTTCATGATTGATTATCTTGTCGCAAAAGAAAACGGCGGCGAGTTGGTTTTGCGATTCGATGACACCAACCCAGCCAAAGAAGAAACCGAATTCGTGGAAGCCATCGAAGAAGACGCGCGCTGGCTTGGAATCAAATGGGTAAAGAAAACTTTCGCATCTGATTATTTCGATTTGCTGTATGAATGGGCGCAGAAACTTGTGTTGGCTGGCAAAGCATACGTGGACGATCAGACTCCCGAAGAGGTGAGCAAAAATCGCGGCACGCTCACCGAGCCTGGAAAAAATTCTCCGTTCCGCGACCGCGACATGGAAGAAAACATGGATTTGCTCGAACGCATGAAGAACGGCGAGTTCCCTGATGGCTCGCGCATCCTGCGCGCCAAGATTGACATGGCGCATCCGAACATCAACCTGCGCGACCCCGCCATGTATCGCATCCTGCACACGCCGCATCACCGCACGGGCGACAAGTGGAAAATTTATCCGCTGTACGATTGGTCACACGGACAAAACGACTCGATGGAAGGTATCACCCACTCGTTATGTTCGCTGGAATACGAAGATCATCGTCCGTTGTATGAGTGGTTCTTAGAACAACTTGATGTATTCAAACCGCGTCAGATCGAGTTCGCGCGCCTCAACATGAATTACACCGTGATGAGCAAACGCAAGTTGAGGAGGCTGGTCGAGGAGAATCACGTCAACGGCTGGGACGATCCGCGTATGCCCACGTTGCGCGCGATGCGGCGGCGCGGCTACACGGCGGATGCGGTTCTCGATTTTATCCGTCGAGTCGGCGTGGCAAAAAATTACAGCGTCAGCGATGTGTCGCTTCTCGAAGCCTGCGTGCGCGAAGACCTCAACAAAACATCGCTTCGGCGAATGGCTGTGATTCGTCCATTGAAAGTGGTGATTGACAATTATCCCGACGAGTTGGTCGAAGAAATGGACGCGGTCAACAACCCCGAAGACCCGAATGCTGGCACGCGCAAAGTTCCGTTCTCAAAAGTTATTTATATCGAGCAGGATGATTTCCGTGAGACGCCGCCGCCGAAATATTATCGTCTGTTCCCTGGCAACGAAGTGAGGTTGCGCTACGCGTACTTCATCAAATGCACGCATGTTGTCAAGAACGACACGGGCGAGGTGACCGAAGTCCGCGCCACGTATGACCCGTCCACGCGCGGCGGCGACTCGCCCGACGGCCGCAAGGTGAAATCCACCATCCACTGGGTATCAGCCGTCCATGCGAAAGAAGCGGAAGTCCGCATGTATGACCGATTCTTTTCGAAAGAGAATCCCGAAGAAGGTGATGAGGGATTCCTGAATGCTTTGAATCCCAACTCATTGGAAATTCTTACGGGATATGTAGAGCCGCCTCTTTCTTCACCTGAAGTTGGTTCCCGCTTTCAATTCGAACGGCTTGGATATTTCTGCGTGGATAAAGATTCAACGCCCGAAAAACCCGTCTTCAATTTGACGGTGAATTTGAAAGATGCGTGGGCGAAGATCGAGAAGAAAAGAAGTTGATATCCGTCCCGCAGGTTGAAGTAGAGTCAACACGACTTTCACTCAACCCTGCGGGACGTTTTACGCGAAATAGCAAATCTTATGCAGTCAGACACATCCATCCAACAACATCCCGCAGGGACGATTCTTGGTTGAGATTGATTCCAAAAAACCTGCGGGACGGAGGCGGCTAAATCCGTCCCGCAGGTTCCTGAAAATCAACACGACTTTCTCTCAACCCTGCGGGACGTTTTACGCGAAATAGCAAATGTTATGCAGTCAGATACATCCATCCAACAACGTCCCGCAGGGACGATTCTTGGTTGAGATTGATTCCGAAAAACCTGCGGGACGGAGGTAATCTCATGCCATATCGAAACGCGGAATTTACGCAAGGGCAGTATTATCATGTCTACAATCGCGGCGCGGGGAAATCAAAAATCTTCTACACCGAAGATAATTACCGATACCTGTTGGAACTTATGCGAAGATACCTTGGCAAATATGGCATCAGCGTTATCGCCTATTGCCTAATGCCGAATCACTACCATTTCCTGCTCTTGCAATTGACCGATATGCCGATTTCCAAGTTTATCAACGTGCTATTCAATGCTTATGTCCAGGCGTTGAATCTTCAACAAAGCCGCACAGGAACTTTATTTGAGGGTCGGTTCAAGCATGTTTGCGTTGACGAGTGGAAATATCTCAGCCACCTCTGCCGCTATATTCATAGAAACCCTGTGAAAGCGGGGTTGGTAATCGCGCCAGAAGATTGGGCATATTCTAATTTCAGGGAATGGGTTGGGTTGAGGAACAGTCTGTTGAAAAACGATGAGTTTATCCAAACCCATTTTCCCGACCCTGAAGAGTATCGAGTGTTTGTGAATGATTGGCAGGATGAAGAGAAGAACATGGGGAAGATCGGAAAATACATTTGGGATTGAATTATCCTTGTAGCAACGTCCCGCAGGCACGATTCTCTGTTGAGGATGAGTCCCAGAACCCTGCGGGACGTTTTACTTGAATGAAGATGCTTGTTGAAATCAAACACATCCATCCAACAACGTCCCGCAGGATTGACTCTTCGTTGAGGGTGAATCCCAAAAACCTGCGGGACGGATATTCCCACTTGACAACTCCTCCCCCTCTCATGTAAACTCCGAACGCAATCAAATCCCAAAGAAAGGAGCGCACGACCGATGACGTTACGAATGAAAAGCAACCGTATCCAAAACTGCATACCTACTCGAAGTGCGCCCCTCAACAGGCACAAGACGACGCCTACTCGCCGCTCATAGCGGTTGAATTCTGTGTCCTCCCAGCCACGGTGCGCCTCGCATCGTGGCTTTTTTGTTGCTTCTTTCAGACCATAGACAATAGACCATAGACCATTGTCATAGTCCATCGTCCACGGTCAATCGTCAACCTTCAACCTGTCACCCTTCAAACTTGGAACGTGACACCTGAAACTTGGAACCTGAGACATGAATCTCTCCTTCAAATCCTACTGGAACTTGCTTTCCTCCCACATCCGCCCCCAACGCGGACGTTTCACCTTGCTCGCCACGTTACTCTTCGGCAGTATCGGACTTCGCATCTTCGCGCCGCAGATCATGCGCCGATTCATTGACGAGGCGCTCGCGGGCGAAGCGCTTCAAACCCTCACATGGACAGCCATCGCCTTCATCGGCATCGCGTTGATTCAACAAGTTGTGGCAATTGGAGTCACATGGCTTGGCGAAAACGTCGCATGGACAGCCACCAACGCCCTCCGCGCCGAACTCGCCGAACACGCCCTGCACCTCGACATGAAATTCCACAACGACCACACGCCTGGCGAACTCATCGAACGCATTGACGGCGACGTGACCGAACTGGCGACGTTCTTCTCGCAATTCGCGTTGAATCTCATCGCCAACGGATTTCTCCTCATCGGCATCCTCATCGCGTTGTTCCTTGAAGATTGGCGCGCGGGCTTGGCGTTCACGGTCTATTCGTTCCTCACTATTTTCATCCTCGGCAAAGTGAAAGACATCGCCGTGCCGCATCAAAAAGCGCGGCGTGAAGCCGAAGCGCAATATTACGGCTTCATCGAGGAGCAACTCTCAGGCACCGAAGACGTTCGCTCCAGCGGCGCGGTCGGCTTTTCGATCCGCGAGTTGTTTCGTCATCAAGGCGAGATACTCAAGCACAATCGCAAGTCGCATTTCAAACGCTGGATCATCGAAAACGCGATGGGTCTCGCGCTCACGCTCGGCACATTGCTTTCCATCGTCAACGGCTATTGGCTGTTCACCGCGGGCGCCATCACCATCGGCACGGTTTATCTTTTCGTGCATTACATCAACTTGCTCGAAGAACCGTTCTGGGCAATGACTCATGAGATCGAAAGTTTTCAAACCATCGGCGCGTGCGTCGAGCGATTGACCGAGTTCAAGGAGTTCAAGCGTGAGCATCGAAATGAAACGGGGTTGCAAGTGGATTCACATCCGATTCATTTGACATTCGACGATGTGACCTTCTCCTATAACGGCGACGACGCTGTCCTCACCCGCCTCTCTTTCGACCTTCAGCCTGCTTCAGTTTTGGGTCTGCTTGGTCGCACGGGCAGCGGAAAAACCACCATCGGACGATTGATCTTCCGTTTGTACGACGTGAACAGCGGCGGCATAAAAATCAACAACGCCGACGTTCGAGAACATCATCTCGAATCGCTGCGCCGCGACATCGCCATCGTGACTCAAGACGTGCAGTTGTTCAAAGCGACCATCCGCGAGAACCTGACCTTCTTCGACCGCGCGATCACGGATGAAAAAATTATCGCCACCCTCGAAGAACTCGAACTCGGCGACTGGTATGCGAGTCTGCCTCAAGGGTTGGACTCGGTCCTCGAAACAGGATCAAGATCACTGTCCGCGGGTGAAGCGCAGTTGCTCGCGTTCACAAGAGTCTTCTTGAAGAATCCAGGCTTGGTGATTTTGGATGAAGCCTCCTCCCGCCTCGACCCCGCAACCGAAGTCAAACTCGAACGCGCGATAGACAAATTGCTGAAAGGTCGCACCGCCATCATCATCGCCCACAAACTCGACACCCTGCACCGCGCCAACAACGTGCTGATCCTGGACAAAGGCAACATCCTCGAATACGGTGATCGCAAAGTGTTGGCATCAGATTCCACATCACGCTTTTATCAATTGCTACAAACGGGCATGGAAGAAGTGCTGGCGTAAAAGAAAGTACACAAGGAAACAAGTAGACAGGTAGACAAGGAAACGAAGAGCCGCGTTGAATGCGGAGCAAGATAGAAAGTGGAAAGTAGAAACTCAAAGCCTGCGCAAATCCCACTTTCCACTTTCCACTTTCTACTTTCTACTTTCTACTTTCCAATTCTCCACTTCTCTAATTCTCCTCCATCACACCAATCTCCAGTCTCCAATCTCAGGTATTACCATGACCACATCAACCCTCCCCCCAACCCCCTCCCCCCCCGCGTGGAAAGTCATCTGGGAGATGATCCGCTTCCGCCCATGGCTCGACTTCATTGATCTCCTCAGTGTCGGGCTATTCCGTTTCTCGATGCAAGTCGCGCCCGCGCTCATCATCAAAGCCTTCTTCGACATGCTCACAGGCGCCGCGACATTGACCTTCGGCATCTGGGCGATCGTCGCGTTCCTCATCGCCGCATGGCTTGGGCGCGTCATCGGCGGCTACGGTTTTTACTACGCCGACGTCCCGATCTTCTCGGACATGAACACGTTATTGCGAAAAAATTTGTTGACACACATTTTGAAACGCCCAGGCGCGTCACAACTCCCCGACTCTTCGGGCGAAGCCGTCAGCCGATTCAAAACAGACGTGGATCAAATTCCGCTGTTCGTGATCCTCATCAATGACATTCTCGTCGGCGTCCTCATCATCGCCTATTCGATCTACTTGATGGCGCAAATCAGCGTGTCTGTCACCGTTATGGCGTTGATCCCGCTCATCATCGTCGGCGTCGTGGCAAACATCGCCACAAAACGGATCGAACATTATCGCACTGCCTCGCGTCAAGCCGCGGGCAACGTCGCTGGTTTCATCGGCGAATTTTTCGGCGCGGTGCAAGCCATCAAAGTCGCCAACGCCGAGAAAAACATCACGAAACATTTTCACAAGATCAACGACGAACGCCGCGTCTTCGCCGTCCGCGAAAAATTATTCGACGACGTGCTCGGCTCGATCTATCGCAACACATCCACGCTCGGCACGGGCGTCATCCTCATCCTCGTCGGTCAATCCATGCGCGCGGGCAACTTCACCCTCGGCGATTTTTCGCTCTTCGTGTATCTCCTCAACAGCATGGGCGATCTCACCACCTTCGCGGGCATGTTGTGGGCGCGCTACAAACAACTCGACGTCTCGGTCAAGCGCATGTATCGTCTGATGGAAAACGCGCCCTTATCCGCGCTCGTCGAACACAGCCCAGTGGATTTTTCCGCGCCGTTGCCAGATGTGACGTACGCGACAAAAACCGCTTCAGACCGACTGGGCGAGCTGGTCGCAAGCCATCTGACTTTTCACTACCCCTCATCAACCAACGGCGTCGAAGATGTTTCGCTCAAAATCAAACGCGGCTCGTTGACGGTTATCACAGGTCGCATCGGCTCTGGCAAGACAACATTACTCCGCACGTTGCTCGGCTTGCTCCCCGCAGACTCTGGTGAAATAAAATGGAACGGTGACATAATCACAGATGCGGGAAACTTCTTCATCCCGCCGCGTTGTTCGTACACGGCGCAAGTCCCGCGTTTGTTCAGCAACTCGTTGCGGAATAATATTTTGCTCGGCATGAACAAAAGCGACGACGAAATCTACGAAGCCGCCAAACTCGCCGTGATGGACCGCGACCTCGAACAGTTGGATGACAATCTCGAAACGATGGTGGGCGCGCGCGGCGTCAAACTCTCTGGCGGACAAATGCAACGCACCGCCGCCGCCAGAATGTTCATCCGCGAACCCGAACTCGTCGTCTTCGACGACCTCTCCAGCGCGCTGGATGTTGAAACCGAACGTCAACTCTGGGAACGGATATTTGAATCTGGAAAAGAAATGACCTGCCTAGTCGTCTCCCACCGCCGTCCGCTCCTCCGCCGCGCCGATCACATCATCGTGCTAAAAGACGGCAAAGTCGAATCCGAAGGCACGCTCGATGAGTTGTTGACGACAAGCCAAGAAATGCGCGAGTTGTGGAAGTTGGATGAATAAAACCGACCATAGACCATTGACGATGGACAATCAACCACATGGTCTGTGGTCCATGGTCTATGGTCAAAAAATTATAGGACGCCACCATGATAGCCTCAAAAGAAAACATCATCGCAACCCGCGAGCGCTTCAACACCGCCATCGCAAACAAGGACGCGGAAACCATTTGCACATTGCTTGCTCCAACGTATCACATCGTCACGGGTCGCAGTGACCAGAATCATGGCGCGGAGGAAGAGGCGAAACGGTGGAGTCAAGTTTTCGCGTCTGACCCAACGGCGATCTACGTCCGCACGACGCGAGAAATTACGATCAACGAAGCGTGGGGCTTGGCGGAAGAGCTTGGCAATTGGAAAGGCAGTTACACCATTGCTGGGAAATTAGTGAACGCCTCAGGCGTGTACTCTGCCAAATGGCAACGAACACAAAATGGCGAATGGGTCTTGCAAGCGGAAGTGTTTACCACCATCGAATTCGATGAGGGTTGTGCGCCGCCTGAACCCACCTAATGTCGTTGCGAGGAGGCTCGCGCTGAGCGGAGCGAGTGATAACGAGCGGAGACGAAGCGTAGCCGACGAAGCAATCCCCTCGTAACAGGAGATTGCTTCGGGCAAAGTGCAAGAGCGCCCTCGCAACGACATGGAGAATGAAATGGACATCATCACAGGAAAAATACTGAAATATCACAACTGGCAGGATGGAAAAGCCATCGGGCTGGCGAAGGACGCTGGCAATAAACTCATCGAGCAGGGCATGGAGCGCGACGCGGTTCTTGCTCAGTTAGACGCGGTTCGGAATAACCCAGGCGACTTTTTAGCCAATGCAACTCTTGCCGATCTCGCGCGCGAGTGCATCCGCTTGAATCAAAAGGATGAACCACAGCCGAGCGATTTACGCGAGTCTCCGCTGCCCTTCCCCATTTGGGGACGCGAACATATAGACGCCGAAGCCATCAAGCAAATGGAAAATTCCATGCGCCTGCCAGTGACAGTCACTGGCGCGTTGATGCCTGACGCGCACGTCGGTTATGGGCTTCCTATCGGCGGCGTGCTTGCTACGGATAATGTTGTCATCCCCTACGCGGTCGGCGTGGACATCGCTTGCCGCATGAGGCTTTCAATCTACGAAGTCTCACCGATTCTCATCGGACAGAAGAAAGGCATGTTCGAAGAATCATTGATGAATGAAACCGCCTTCGGCATGGGCGCAAAATGGACAGGCGCGAAGCGCGCGCAACACGCCGTGCTGGATGATGAGGCGTGGTATGCCACCGCGCAACTCAGAAAATTGAAAGACACTGCCATGAATCAACTCGGCACGAGCGGAACGGGAAATCATTTCGTCGAGTGGGGTTCGTTTCGACTCGATGAGGAAATGTTCGGGTTGAAGTCTGGCGAATATCTTGCATTACTTTCACACAGCGGATCACGCGGAGTCGGCGCGCGAATCGCTGAACGGTTCAGCAAACTCGCGATGGAGAAACAGCCGCACTTAGACAAGAGCGTCCGTCATCTCGCGTGGCTGAATTTGGATTCGGCAGACGGTCTGGAATATTGGCTTTCGATGGAACTGGCTGGCAAGTTTGCATCCGCGAATCATTACATCATTCATAAACGCGTCGCCGCATCCGTTGGGTTGAAAGAAGTTGCCGTCGTGGAAAATCATCACAACTTTGCGTGGCGAGAAAAACTTGCAGACGGTCGTGAAGTGATCGTCCATCGCAAAGGCGCGACTCCCGCAGGCGTGGGAGTCTTGGGCGTGATCCCAGGCTCAATGGGCGATGCAGGCTTCGTCGTCCGAGGAAGAGGCGTGAGCGAGTCGCTTGAATCCGCTTCCCACGGCGCAGGCAGGCTGATGAGTCGGAGAGCCGCCCTGAATTCCATCAGCAAGCGCGAACGGGACGAGTATCTCAAAGAGCGCGGCGTCACACTGCTCGGCGGCGGAATTGACGAATCTCCGCAGGCGTATAAGCCCGTTGATAAAGTGCTCGCCGCGCAAAGCGATCTGGTGGATGTGGTTGGAAAATTTACACCGAGAGTTGTAAGGATGGCGGATGAGGCGGGTGATATATAATTGAGAGACCTCACAGGTTTTGAAAACCTGTGAGGTCTACAAGAGGAAACCATGCCAACCAAACGCGCAAGCCCCGCTAAAAAGTTTCAAGACCTGCTTCTGAAATATTCGCAAGCGGATGAATTCAGGCTCCGCAAAACGTTGGAGCAAAAATTGTGGGACGGCTACGGCGAGCAGTTCGCGGTGTTCGTGCTGGATATGTCTGGCTTTTCACTGCTCACGCGCAAGTATGGCATCGTGCATTACCTTTCGATGGTGCGGCGGATGCAGTTGACCACGCGCCCCATCGTCGAGTCGTTCGGCGGGACAATGATCAAATACGAAGCGGATAACTGCTTCGCGGTCTTTCCGAATCCGCTTTCGGCGGTGAACGCGGCGGTGGCGATGCAACATGCGTTCACCGCGTCGAACCTGCTCACCTCCGACGATCTCGACATCCACATCGCCTGCGGCATTGACTACGGACGCATCCTCGTTGTCGGACACGAAGACTGCTTCGGCGACCCCGTCAACCGCGCCTCCAAAATGGGAGAAGACATCGCCGCCTCGGGCGAGGTGCTTGTCACCAAGGACGCGTTCGATATGATTCCCGTCGAAGCTAACATCAAAGCGCGCGAGTTGAAGATCTCGATCTCGGGAATCGAAATCCCTGCATTTGCGGTGGAGTATCGGAAGGAATGAGAAAGATCGTTCGATATCAGATCGAACCCGCCTCCTGAGTTTTGTTGTAAAATAATTCTGTAGGATAAACCAATGCCAGAGATTTCTCGTTTCTTTGGGATCATCATCACAATGTAACCGCTTCCATTTTGCATGGAAACTTACCGCCGCGTGTTTTTGGTCTTGTAGCGGAATGGGCATTGGCTCATCGAGCCGAACTGCGCGAGAATTGGAAACTGATACAGAACGAAACGCCGCCCAACAAGATCGAACCCCTGGAGTAAACTTTATGTTGAAAGATATCATAAAAGTCCAACCCCGCGAGAGTTTTCACCTCTACCTTGAATTCGAAGATGGCGCAAAAGGCGAGGTGGATATTCGCGGACTGATCAAATTCAAGGGTGTCTTTGAGGCGTTGAAGGACGAAGATTTCTTTGCCCAAGTAAATGTAAACCCTGAATGGGGAACGATCTTTTGGCCCAACGGCGCAGACCTCGACCCCGATGTTCTCTACAGCATGGTAACGGGCGAGGAAATTCCAGAAGCAAGCACGATCAGCAGATAGCTGCTCCAAATCATTGCGCGCGAGTTGGAGATTTCGATTTCGGGGATCGAAATCCCCGCGTTTGCGGTGGAGTATCGGAGGGAATGAGTCTTGAACAGATTAGAAACATTGTATAATCCAAATCGAGGTGAACCATGACCACATTCGAACAAACTCTTCTCCGTGAAGTTGCCACACTGCCTGAATCACGTCAGGCGGACGTGCTGGCATTTGTCCGCTTTTTGAAAATCAGCCTCAAAGATGACAGTGAGTTGGAACGCGAATTCGACGAAGCAATAAAGGAAGCCCGCGCTACCGCCTTGAAATACAACATCACACAGGACGATATTGAAGCAGAAATCCGCGCTGTGCGGGACGGAAAATGAAGCGGGTGGTTCTCGACACCAATATCATGGTGTCCATGGCGTTGGGCGGAAAAGTCGGCAAAATTAACGACGCGTGGAGGGCGGGAGATTTCTTACTGATCGCCAGCGAGGAAATCGTATCTGAATATTTGGAGGTTCTCCAGAGGTCAAAATTTCATTTGAGACCTCGAACCATTGCGGTCATTATTGCGCGCGTGTATCGTAGGGCGGAATTTGTTTCGCCGCAGGAACAAATTGCCAACATTCAACCCGACCCGAAAGACGATAGATTTCTAGAAGCGGCTATCGCGGGAAAGGCAGACTTCATCGTCAGTGGGGACAAGCACCTTCTCGACCTAAAGAAATTTCGTTCGGTTCAAATCATCACAGGGCGTGATTTTTTAGACATGTTGGCGGAATAGGGATAAACGCAGAATTATCTGCACAAAAAGCAAGACTCCGCACAAAGAAAGCGCGAGGTCTTACTTTCCACTTTCAATCTCGCGCTCATCTCCCTTTCTTCGTCGCCATCGCGGAAATCGCCTGCAACAACACATTCCCAACCAAAATGCGTAGTAAAATTCCCCGTGTCGAAATCAAGTTCATCCCCCCTCACATACGAAAGGAGATGGTCACATGACTGGCAAAAGCGGAAGTAAAGATAAAGGCAACAAGGAACAGAAGAAGAAACCCAAGCACAACCTGAAGGAGAAACGCAAATTGAAGCAGGACAAGAAACAGAAGGGGACCTTCATATCTGGCGGGTAGCGACCGCTCAAAAAACCGAGCGAAAACTCCGCACTTTCATCCGAGAGTGCGGAGTTTCATTTTGTTTTCTTGTCAGACCTATTTCTTCGATCAAGTTGTTCAATAGCTTATCTGCCTTATAGTTTCCAAAACATACTCAGTCATCTTTTGGGGAATATTCACGCCCGTTGTTGCGATGCTGTTGCGAAATTCCATCGTGTGATTTATTTCGTTGATGGTGTATCCGTTTTCAGTTTCAAATAAATCGAGCGCGAGCAGACCGCCGCCGACGGCTTGCGCGGCGCGTTTGCATAACTCTGCAATTTCATCGGTGACGGGGCAGTTGGTTGCGATGCCGCCGCGCGCGGTGTTGGTAATCCAATTTTCGGAGGAGCGATAGATGGCGCAGATACATTCATCGCCGACGACGAAGGCGCGGATATCTCGACCAGGTTTATTGATGTATTTTTGAATATAAAAAACCTGATGATTGACTCCCAGCGAAGATTTATGTTCAATCAACGATTCGGCTTGTGATCTGTTTTCGACTTTGGCGAGCAATCTACCCCATGATCCAACGACAGGTTTCAGCACGCAGGGATAGCCCAGCGCCTCAATCGCCCTGAGAGCGGATTCTTCGTCGAAAGCCATTAACACTCTGGGAGTTGGGATTCCGCTCTTCGCCAGCAGTTGACTCGTGACGTATTTATCGCCACATCTTTCTGCAACCAATGCAGAATTGACAACGGGAATGCCATGCGCTTCAAAGATGCGCGAGATGTACAGTCCGCGTGAATAGGAGATGGAGCGTTCAAAGAGAACGTCTATTTCTTGAGGCAGTTGATGGATGTCGAAGAAAGTATCTCCATCATTAATGCGGACGATTTCCACGTCGTCAAGTTTTTCCATTTCGTCTAGTAAATATTTTTCTTCGGCTCGTAAGCGGGTGTATAAAAATCCAATGCGGGTGGTCATGAGTTCTCCTTGTAAATGCAGAATGCTGAAGGCAGAATGCAGAGTTCTGTCTTAATTTTGAATGCGAGTTATTACTCTCTTTGTTACTTCATTTGTTGTTAAATTACCGTCTAGGTCTGGCGTAGTTTCTTTGGATGCAATACAGCTTTCAATTGCTTTGCGTAATTGTTCAGCGGATTCTTTTTCGTTGAGATAATCTAACATCATGCTTGCCGCTAGAAATGTGGCAATTGGATTCGCCTTGCCCGTGCCGACCAGCGGTGGGGCGCTTCCATGCACGGGTTCAAAGACTGCGGCGTTTTCACCGATATTGCCCGAAGCCGCCACGCCGAGTCCGCCGACGAACATGCAGGCTTCGTCGCTGAGGATGTCGCCGAACAAATTGGTGGTGACGATGACTTCAAACTGCTCAGGCGCGCGGATTAATTCCATCGCGCAAGTATCTACGAGCATTTCGAGCATGTTAATTTCAGGATATTCTTTTGCAATTTCAAACGCCACTGCGCGAAATAATCCGCAGGTTTGACGAAGCACGTTGGCTTTGTGAATAACGTGAACGGATTTGCGCTTGGTTTGTTTGGCAATCTCAAACGCTTTGCGAATGATTCTTTCAGAGCCTTTTCGGGTGATGATTCTTTCGGTGATGGCTGTATTCCCATCATCTTCGACTCGTTCAATACCTGAATACAAGCCTTCCGTATTTTCGCGCACGATGAGCATGTCAATATTTTCTTTGGATGATTTATGTGGAATGGAACGACATGGTCTCAAGTTGGCAAACAACTCCAACGATTGACGCATCCGCACGACGGGGGAAAAATATCCAGCGAGGTTGGGTGGCGTCGTAACAGCGCCAAATAAAGTCGCGGAAGAGAGGCGGATTTGTTCGAGAGTCGAATCAGGCAACGGCGTGCCGAGTCGTTCGTAGGCGGCGAATCCAATCTCGGCGCGGGTGAATTCAAAATCCAATGGCAGAGATCGCAAAACTTTTTCGGCGCAGTCAATCACTTCGGGTCCAATCCCATCGCCAGGGAGTAAGCAAATTTTATATTTCATCCTTCAGCCTTCATCATTAGGTTTTGTATTTCATGCGTTTTGAGAAAATTGATGATGCCGCCCGCCTCCGCAATTTTCAAAACAAAATCAGGCAAGGCTTGCGCTTGATAGTCATTGCCATTTGTGCGATTGAAAATTTTTCCAGAAGAAAGATCAACTTCAATGTCATCGCCTTCGGTGATGTCTGCAACCGCTTCGGGACATTCCAAAATTGGCAAGCCGATGTTGATGGCATTTCTAAAAAAGATTCGCGCAAACGATGGCGCGATAATACATTTTGCCTGCGAACCTTTGATTGCAATTGGCGCGTGTTCGCGCGAAGAACCGCAACCAAAATTTTGCCCGCCGACAATCACATCGCCAGGCTGTGCTGTTTTTGCATATTCAGGTTTGACTTCGCAAAAAACATTTTTTGCAAGTTCAAGCGGGTCAATCGTAATGTTATAACGACCAGGGATGATTTCATCCGTGTTCATGTTTTCGCCGAACGTCCAAGCTTTTCCCATGATAAGAGTCTCCTTATTATTTTTATGTCATTGCGAGGGCGATGTGCTTTCGCCCGAAGCAATCTCCTGATTGAGTTGGAGATTGCTTCGTCGCAAAAAGTAAGAGCGCTCCTCGCAACGACATATTCAAACTAAAAACCCGCGCGGGTCTGTGATTTTTCCCGTGAGCGCGGTTGCGGCGGCAGTGGCAGGGGATGCCAAATAAATTTCTGAAAGCGGGCTTCCCATGCGACCGATGAAGTTGCGATTCATGGTGGTCAATGCGCGTTCGCCTGGCGCGAGAATTCCGCCGTGACGACCGATACATGCGCCGCAACCAGAACCCGTGACCGTGCAACCTGCATCCATCAAAGTTTCAATCAAGCCGTTTTTCAACGCCTTTTTATAAATGCGGTCGCTGGCAGGCGTGACGATCACGCGCACAAGCGGATTTACTTTTTTGCCTTTCAACATATTCGCCACAATTTCTAAATCTTCATAGCGCGCATTCGTACATGTGCCGATGTAAACTTCATGTACTTCCAAGCCTTCAACTTCTGTCAACGGTTTGACATTATCCACATCAGGATGGCAAGCCACTTGCGGAGTCAGAACCGAGACATCAACTTCAAGTACGCGTTCATAGCGTGGGCTGACTGGAAGAATCCGTTCAAACGGACCTTTACCTTTTGCTGGCGTTTCATTTTCGAGATAGTTAATCGTTACATCATCTGCCGCAATCAACCCACATTTTGCGCCAATTTCAGTAGACATGTTTGGGAAAATAATTCTCTCGTGCATGGGCAAGTTATCAATATATTCACCGCCAAATTCCACCGAGCGGTACGTTCCGCCGTCCATGCCAAGCAAGCCCGCGATATGAATCATCACATCTTTGGCATACACTCCGTGTTGCGCTTGCCCGCTTAATTCAACGCGAATCGTTTCAGGGACTTTGAACCAACATTTTCCAGTGATCCACGCCACGCCGATTTCTGTCGAGCCGAGTCCCGTGCCGAATGCGCCCATCGCGCCATACGTGTTTGAATGCGAATCTGCTCCAATCACAGTTGCGCCAGGCGTGATGTAGCCTTCTTCAATCATCACTTGATGACAAACGCCTTGATGTAAGAGATGCGGCAGTTCTTGCTCTTTGACAAACTCGATAATCTTTTTGTGATTCTCCGCCGCCAAAATATTCGGGGCTGGGTAGGCATGGTCAAAATGAATCACAATTTTATTTTTATCCAAAATTGGCTTGCCAATGTCACGAAAGGCTTTGATAGCCAGCGGCGTGGTGTTATCGTGACTCATGATGTAGTCCACGTCCAATAACAAAATTTCGCCTGCTTGAACTTGCTTGCCTGCTTTGCGAGAAAAAATTTCTTCAATCAGTGTGCCCATAGGTTCTCCAAATGTAGAATTTAGAATGCAGAATGCGGAATGCAGAATGAGGAATGCTAGTTTTTATTCATCATTCTGCATTCTTACTTCTTCATTTACTACTTCCGTTATATTTTTTCAACACCATTCTTGTATCTGTCCGCTTCACGCCTTGCACGGTGCGAACTTCTTCAATCAAGTTGTTCAACGCCATGATATTTTCCGCATTGATGAAAGCGCTGATGTCGTAATCGCCTGTCACTTCATAAACAGAATTAACATTGGTTAGCCCTCGCAAACGACGAACGACAGACGAAGTGTACACATGCGATTCGACTTCCACCATTAACATCGCGCTGATGTCTCTGGGAATCACATCGTTCTCTCTACCCGTGACCTGCTCGGCAATCTCCAAAATATCCGCATCGAAAAGTTGTTTTCTCTCGTCGCCGATATTTTTGATTCTTGAAACGATCACTTCCAACTCCGCGCCGCTGACTTCGATGCCGTAATCTTCCAAACGTGAAGCGACCGCGCTTTTACCCGTGTATTTGTCAATCACAATTTTTCTTTCACGTCCAAGCATGGCTGGGTCAAAGGGTTCATAGGTTCTTGGGTCTTTGAGTACGCCGTTGGTGTGGACTCCGCTTTTATGGCTGAAGGCATTTTGTCCCGTGATGGGTTTGTTTGGCGAAAGAAAGAAGCCAGAGATTTTTTCGAGATAACTTGAAAGCTCCATCAGCGGTTGGATGTTATATTTTTGAATCCCTTCCAAGTTATGAAAAGATAAAATTGTTTCGGCTAAATCGGGGATGCCAGTTCGTTCTCCCAAACCGTTGACAGTCGTGTGGATACACTTTGCGCCCGCGCGAATGCCAGACATGGCGTTGGCTAACGCGAGTCCGTAATCATCGTGACAGTGTAAATCTATTTGACAGGGGAGCAACGCTTCGCGCAACGCGGAGACTTGCTCAAACATGCTGTGCGGTTGCATGATTCCCAAAGTATCCGCAAAGCTGATTCGGTCCGCGCCCGCTTCGATGGCGGCGTTACAAATTTGCACCAGGAATTCAAATTCGGTGCGCGTCGCATCCTCTGGTGTGTACCTCACTTTCAATCCCAAACTCTTGGCGTAACAAATATGCTCGCGGATAATTTCAAGCGCTTGCTGTGGAGTTTTATGTAACTTCTCATCCAAATGAATTTTGGAAGTGGCATAGAAGATGGCGACACGATTCGCGCCGCAGGCTTTAGCGCGGTCAATGCCTGAGCGGGAGGCAATGCTGTGGGCGACCACCTCAGCTCGAAGTCCGAGTGAGGCGATTTTTTCAATCGCTTTCGCTACATTCGGCGAGACGGATGGATCGCCCGCTTCAATCATCTCCACGCCGACGCAATCCAGCATTTTGGCGATCTGTATTTTTTCATCCACGCTGAAGTTGACGTATGGCGTTTGTTCGCCTTCGCGTAATGTTGTATCTAAAATATCAAACATAGAATTTCCTTTTGTAATGAAAATAAAAAAGCGCCCTCCGTTATCGGAGGGCGCTCTGGCGGCATACAGACAGATGCAAAGAACTACGGCGAGTCCTTTTCCTGATTCTGTTCAACCGAAGCCAGCCCAATCCCGACAACCGAAGTTGTGGAGACGGGCTTGCGCTTTGATTTGGCTTCCATCAGAATACTTGCTTTGTCTCTAAACATATTGGGGCGAATTCTAATCGTGATGTGAAATATGTCAATGGTTTTGACGCGCTACTTTCAAATCTGGTTTTCATTAAGTTGTCAGACATATTACGCTTGATTGATACAGTAAAATTATCAACATCGTTATTGAACGCAATCGCCTTACAAAAATCTTGACACAGTATATGTTGATAGTAGAATACCGCCCGACATGATAGTGAAACTCTTCGTCCGTCGCACCCGTCGTCTCAAACTAACTTTTCTCGAAAGGTTGGATTATTTTGATTTGACAGACGCGATTCAGGACGATGAACGAAAATGTTAATTAAAACAACTCTCCCTTTCGGAGGGTTGTTTTTTTATGCGTAGCGAACGAAAGGATTGATGAATGACGGCAACACTCGTACTTGAAGACGGAACGATTATCGAAGGACAAGCCTTTGGAGCGAAAACTGATGTTGTCTTTGAATTAGTTTTCAACACCAGCATGACGGGCTATCAGGAAATTTTGACCGACCCCTCCTATCGCGGACAAGCTGTTTTGTTTACGGTCGCGCACATTGGCAATGTAGGAATCAATTTGGAAGATGACGAATCGGCGAAGCCGCAAGTTTCGGCGGCGGTGATTCGTTCACTGAGTCCAGTGGTGTCGAATTGGCGTTCGGCGCTTTCGTTGTCTGATTGGCTGGCTAAACATAACGTCCCTGGAATCAGCGGCGTGGATACACGCTGGCTCACTCGCAAACTGCGCGACGGCGGCGTTCAAAAAGCGGCGCTCTCCACAAAAGGCACATCTGCCGAAACATTATTAAAGATGGCACGTGATTGGGAAGGACTTGACGGGCGCGATGTGGTCAAAGAAGTGACCTGCGCGGAGTCCTATCATTGGGTGGATGATGAGGGGGCGAAATGGATAATGAAGAAGGCAGAAGGCGGAATGCAGAACGCAGAAGACGGAATGAAGAAGGCAGAAGGCGGAATGCAGAATGAAAATTCCTCATTCCTCATTCCTCATTCTTCATTTCATATCGTCGCCTACGACTTTGGCATCAAAGAAAATATCCTACGTCATCTTTCAAGTTACGGCGCGAATGTGACCGTTGTTCCTGCCGATACAACCGCCGAAGAAGTCTTAGATTTACATCCCGATGGAATCTTTCTCTCCAACGGACCTGGCGACCCAGCGGGTTTGCCTTATGCGGTGAAAGCGGTCAGTGAGTTGATTGAAAGCAATATTCCCATCTTTGGAATTTGTCTCGGTCATCAATTGATTGGACGCGCTTTGGGTGCAGACACACATAAACTTAAATTTGGTCATCACGGCGCGAATCATCCCGTGCAACATTTGCCAAGCGGAAAAGTATTGATCACGGCGCAGAATCATAATTATTGCGTCACCGCAGGTGAACTAAATAAAGACGAAGTAGAAATCACTTACAAAAGTTTGAACGACGACTCGCTTGAGGGGTTGAAAATGAAAAACAAACCTGTCTTCAGCGTGCAATTCCATCCCGAAGCCGCTTCGGGTCCGCATGACGCGCAAGATATTTTCTCTGACTTTTTCAAGATGATCGGAAATAAAAATGGAAATTAAATATCAATTCAACATCGGTGGTCGAGTAGCCTTGAGCGACAGCGAAAGGCGTATCGAGACCACACATTCCATTCAAACAAAATATAACTTGAAAACATTGTGGTCTCGATACGCCGCAAAGAGCAAGAGCGCGGCTACTCGACCACCATGCACTTTTTACGAATTACGCATTACGAATAATTCATCCTTCATCCTTCGGAGTTCATCCTTATGAAGCGTAGCGACATTCACACCATCCTCGTCCCTGGCTCTGGAGCCATCGTCATCGGTCAAGCCGCGGAGTTTGACTACTCTGGCACGCAAGCCGTCAAAGCCCTCAAAGCGGAAGGCTATCGCGTCGTTTTAGTTAACTCAAATCCAGCCACGATTATGACCGACCCCGAAATTGCAGATGCAACTTATATCGAACCGCTCACCGTTGAAGCGTTGGAAGCCATCATCGCGCAAGAAAAACCTGACGCCATGCTCCCCACCGTTGGCGGGCAAACTGGATTAAATCTCGCGCTTGCGTTAAGTGAAAACGGCGTACTTGAAAAATATGGCGTGCAATTAATCGGCGCGAATCTCAACGCCATCAAAGCCGCGGAAGACCGTCTGCTCTTTCGCGAGACGATGCAAAAAAATAACATCCCCGTCCCGCGTGGTGGAGCCGCTTATTCGTTGAAAGAAGCGCAAGAAATTGTCAAAGAAACTGGTTATCCCGTTTTAGTCCGCGCTTCGTTTGCGATGGGCGGCACGGGCGCATCGTGGGTGTATGAATCGAATCAACTTGCCGAAGCGGTTCGCAGCGCCATTTCAGAATCGCCCATCGCGCAAGCCTGGTTGGAAGAATCTGTTTTAGGTTGGAAAGAATACGAACTCGAAGTGATGCGCGATAAAAAAAATAATTTTGTCGTCGTCTGTTCCATTGAAAATTTAGATCCGATGGGCGTGCATACGGGCGACAGCATCACCGTCGCGCCCGCGCAAACTTTAACCGATCGCGAGTATCAAATTCTGCGCGACCTCGCCCATCAAGTTTTATCTGCCGTCGGCGTGGAAACGGGCGGCTCAAATGTGCAATTCGGCGTTGACCCAAAAACGGGGCGCGTCGTCGTCATCGAAATGAATCCGCGCGTCAGCCGTTCGTCCGCGCTCGCATCCAAAGCCACTGGTTTTCCAATTGCAAAACTCGCCGCGCTCGTCGCCGTCGGCTACACCCTCGATGAAATCACAAACGATATCACCAAACAAACCAAAGCCGCGTTTGAACCGTCGCTCGATTATGTCGTCGTCAAAATTCCGCGTTGGGCGTTTGAAAAATTTCCAGGCGTAGACCCCACTCTCGGTCCGCAAATGAAATCCGTCGGCGAAGCGATGGCTCTGGGCAGGACGTTCCCCGAAGCCTTGAACAAAGCGATTCAATCTTTGGAAATTGGCGTGGACGCGCTCGACGCTTCTGGACCCAGCCGCGAGCTGGTCGCTGAACCTGAAACATTCGCCACGCTGAAAATTCCCCGCGTCGACAGAGTATTCCGCGTCTATCGCGCAATTCAACAAGGCATGTCATTAGATGAAATTGCAAATGCGACTGGCTATGATTTATGGTTTCTCGGGCAAATGGATGAAATGCAGAAGTTAGAATTTAGAATGCAGAATGCAGAAGGCGGAATGCAGAATGCAGAAGGCGGAATGCAGAAGGCAGAAGGCGGAAGGCAGAAGGCAGAATTGAAAGCGTTGTTGCATGAAGCAAAGCAAATGGGGTTTGCAGACTCGCACCTTTCACGGCTCATAAATTCATCCTTCCTCCTTCATCATTCATCATTTAGAGAGTTACGTAAATCATTAGGCATATTCCCTACATTCCAGCGAGTCGACACCTGCGCCGCAGAGTTTGAATCTCAGACACCCTATCTTTATTCCGCGTATGAAATGGATGACGAATCACGACCGACTGATAAGCAAAAAATATTAATCCTCGGCGGCGGACCGAATCGGATTGGTCAAGGCATTGAATTTGATTATTGTTGTTGTCAGGCGGCGTTTGCATTATCGAAGATGGGCTATGAAACCATCATGTATAACTGCAATCCTGAAACAGTCTCAACGGATTACGATACAGCCGATCGTTTATATTTTGAACCGTTGACTCTTGAGCATGTATTAAACGTGATTGACAAAGAACAACCCATCGGAGTCATTGTGCAATTCGGCGGGCAGACTCCGCTCAACTTGGCGGCGGGACTCGAAGCGGCGGGAGTCAAAATTTTGGGCACGTCGCCCCATGCCATTCAACTTTCGGAAGATCGCGAAGAGTTTGCCAAACTGCTCAAAGAGTTGGACATCCCCCAGCCCGAAAACGGAATCGCGCGCACGTTGGAAGAAGCGCGAGAAGTTGCCGAAAGAATCGGCTATCCTGTTTTGGTCCGCCCGTCTTTTGTCTTGGGTGGCAGGGCAATGGCTTTAGTGGATTCCGAAATTCATTTGGCAGGATTCATTCAACAGGCGATTGAAGCGGCTCCCAATCAACCGATCTTGATTGATAAATTTTTAGAAGACGCTTTTGAAATTGACGTGGACGCATTATCCGATGGCGCGCGAGTCGTCGTTGGCGCGGTGATGCAACACATCGAAGAAGCGGGCGTGCATTCGGGCGATGCGGCGTGCGTTTTGCCGCCGTATAAAGTCAGCGCGTACCATCAGGGAATCATGCGCGAATATACCGAACAACTTGGGCTTGCATTGGGCGCGCGCGGATTGATGAACGTGCAGTTCGCATTGAAAGGCGAAGTGGTGTATGTGTTGGAAGTCAACCCTCGCGCCTCACGAACCGTTCCGTATGCCAGCAAAGCGACGAGTTTGAACATGGCGTATGTTGCGGCGCAAGTGATGGCGGGCAAAACATTGCAAGAGTTGGGCGTGACCGAAGAACCGCAAGTGGATGGATTCTTCATCAAAGAAGCGGTCTTTCCATTCAAAAAATTGCCTGGCTCCAGTTCACTGCTCGGACCTGAAATGCACTCGACGGGCGAAGTGATGGGACACGCCTCGCATTTTGGTCATGCGTTTGCAAAATCCCAAACGGCGGCGGGACAAGCCTTGCCCGATGCAGGCGCAGTCTTAATCACGGTCAATGATTATGATAAAAGCGCGGGCTTGAAATTTGCGCGCGACATGCACCGACTAGGATTTAGTTTATACGCCACGCCTGGCACAGCAGATATGTGCAAGAAAGCCAACCTGCCTGTTGAGGTTGTTGAAAAAGCAATGGATGGCTCGACACAAATTGTAGATTTGATTCGCGCGGGAAAGATTCAACTGGTCTTGAACACTCCGCTCGGTCCGCACGCGCATACCGACGGCGCAGAAATTCGCAAAGCGGCGATTGCCATGAACGTGCCGTTGCTGACGACTTTATCCTCCGCCACTGCCGCAACCTCCGCCATTCAAGCCATGCGCAAGAAGGAATTGAAGTATCGCAGTTTGCAGAGTCATCATCAAGCAGCACGTAAATAAGTCCTCAAAACGAATTTCGTACAGTTATAGCAAAGTCCATGGACAGAGTTATGGCTGCATAATGAAAATTTAACACGAATTACGCTAATCGGCGAACGACGCGAATAGAACCCAATAAAATTCGCGCAATTCGCTCATTTGCATCATTCGCGTTAAGAACTTTCCGACTTTGTACAAGTCATGACGAAATTCTCTAAAACTATTGACACATTTCACGTTACGAGTAAAATACTGCCCAATATGTTAGCCAAAGTGTTTGCGCCGCGTATCCGTCGTTCGAAGCGTACCTCAACTCAAAGGTTGGGTTTTTTTGTTTGGATGACGGAATAACGAACGCAAGCGCGCGCTGACAGATGCGCACAAGTCAACCAAAAGCGACCCACCTTGAAGGTGGGTCGCTTTTTATTTTTTTACCAAGGAGTATGAAATGAGTCCGAAATCAAAACCGCAAGTGAAGAAAGTTGTCCTCGCCTATTCTGGCGGGCTGGATACGTCCGTGATTGTGCCGTGGCTGAAAGAAAACTATGGCTGTGAAGTGATTTGTTTTTGCGCCGACATTGGTCAGGGCGATGAAGATATGCGCGGGCTGGAGCAGAAAGCGATCAACAGCGGCGCGAGTCAGTGCATTATCCACGACATGAAAGAAGAGTTTGCATCTGAATATCTCTTTCCCATGTTGAAGATGGGGGCGGTGTATGAACACAAGTATTTATTGGGCACATCGGTAGCCCGTCCTTTAATTGCAAAACATTTAGTGGATGTCGCTCATCAAGTGGGCGCGGATGCAGTGGCGCACGGCGCAACGGGCAAAGGCAACGACCAAGTGCGCTTTGAATTGACCGTCATGGCGCTCGACCCGCGTTTGAAAATCATCGCCCCGTGGCGCGAATGGGATATCCGCTCACGTGAAGATGCGTTGAACTATGCCGCGAAACATAACGTACCAGTCACCGCCACCATCAAATCCATTTATTCGCGCGATTCAAATCTTTGGCATCTTTCGCACGAAGGCGGCTTGCTCGAAGATCCATGGAACGAACCCGAAGAAGCCATGTATCAAATGTCCACTTCGCCAGAGAATGCGCCCGATGAAGCCGAATATGTCGAGATTGACTTTGAAAGCGGCAACCCAATTGCGGTGAACGGTGAAAAACTTTCGCCCGCAAAGATTGTGCAAAAATTAAATGCAATCGGCGGCGCACATGCCATTGGACGCGTGGACCTCGTTGAGAATCGACTCGTCGGCATGAAGTCGCATGGCGTGTATGAAACTCCAGGCGGCACGATTCTTTTGTACGCGCATCGCGAACTTGAATCGTTAATTCTTGACCGCGAAACGATGCGCTTCAAAGAAATGGTCGCAGTCAAATATACCGAACTCACGTACAACGGTTTATGGTTTACGCCCTTGCGCGAATCCATTGATGCGTTTGTCAATTCCACGCAAGGTCCCGTCACTGGCACGGTCAAACTGAAATTGTATAAAGGCAATATCATCACGGCTGGTAAAAAATCTCCGTTCAGTTTATATCGCGAAGATTTCGCAACCTTCGGTCAGGAAGATGTCTACGATCAAAGCCACGCCGAAGGTTTTATTCGACTGTACGGACTCAGTATGAAAGTCCGCGCGTTGAACGGCTTGCCTGTTTCGGGTCTCGATATGCCCAAGCCTGATTATTCGAAATTTAAAAGAGACTAGATGGAAACAAGTAAACACGTAAACAGGTACACAGGTAAACACGTAGATGAGTTTGTCTACTTGTGTGCTTGTTTACCTGTCTACATGGAGGCGTTATGACTCTCTGGGGCGGACGGTTTTCAACAAAATTAAATCAACAAGCCTGGGATTTGAATTCATCGCTTGGTGTGGATCAACGTCTTGCGATTCAAGATGTTGATGGAAGCCTCGCGTGGGCGGATGCGATTCATCAAGCGAGCATTCTTTCGGATAAAGAACACGCTTCAATCTCAGTTGGGCTGGATACCGTCCGAAAAGAATTTTCTCAGGGACAGTTCACCTTCGCCCCCTCCGACGAAGATATCCACACCGCCGTCGAAAGAAGATTGACCGAACTCATCGGCGATATTGCGGGCAAGTTACACACAGGCAGAAGCCGCAACGACCAAGTGGCAACTGATTTTCGTTTGTGGATGTTGGGCGCGATTCCTGAGTTGGCATCTGCGTTGAAGAATTTGCAAACGGCATTGGTGGAGAATGCTGAATCCGCTGGCGAAACTATCATGCCTGGCTACACTCACTTGCAACGCGCCCAACCGATTTTGTTGGCGCATTGGTGGCTGAGTCATTATCACCCGTTGCAAAGAGATATTGAGCGATTAAATGATTTGGTGAAACGAGTCTCTGTTTTGCCGCTTGGCTCGGCGGCGTTGGCGGGAACTTCCATCGCGGTTGATAGAAATGCGTTGGCGAAATCTTTAGGGTTTGCGAAACCATCGCCAAATAGTTTGGATGCCATTTCTGATCGTGATTTTGCGGCTGAATATTTGTTTTGTACTACGATGATTGGCATTCACTTGAGCAAACTCGCCGAGCAAATTGTTTTGTACACAACTGCCGAGTTTGGTTTCTTTGAACTATCGGATGCGTTTTCAACAGGCTCGAGTTTGATGCCGCAGAAAAAGAATCCAGATGTGTTTGAACTTACACGCGGCAAGGCTGGGACAATGATCGGCGTGTTGACTGGGCTATTGGCAACCCTCAAAGGTTTGCCTTCCACGTATGATAAAGATTTGCAAGAAGATAAACAACCAGTCTTTGAAGCGACGGATATATTGTTGGTGATGCTTCCAGTGATTGCAAATGCTTTGCGGACGATTACTGTCAAAGTTGAACGAATGCGAGATGCAATTGATTCAACGATGATGGCAACCGACCTTGCAGATTATCTGGTTGATAAAGGCATTCCATTTCGAGAGACTCATGCGATAGCGGGAAAAATTGTCCGCTTGGCTGAGGAGAAAAAGGTTGGGATGGAGAAAATGCCGCTCGAAGCGTATCAGGCTGAATGTCCAGAATTTGAAGCGGATGTGTATCAAGTTTTTGATGCGCTGAAGTCCATCGAAAAAAGAAATGCAGTTGGGGGTACGAGTCTCAAATCAGTAACAATGCAGATTGCAGAATGCAAAATGCAAAATGCAAAATAGTACATAGCGCAGAAAATTTTTATTCTGTTCTAAATTCATCGTTTGAAAACAAGGAGAAAAAATTATGTCTACAATTGTTTGCCCTGAATGTGAAGCCCAAGTTGAGTTAGCCGCTGGAACGGAAGTTGGCGAGATTTTGGTTTGTTCCGATTGCGGCGTGGATTTGGAAGTGACCGCGCTGGAGCCTGCAACGGTGCAACTCGCGCCGATGGAACAGGAAGATTGGGGAGAGTAGTTCAGAATGCAGAATGAAGAATGAAGAATTTTATATTCTTCATTCTTCATTCATACTTCTTCATTTCGAGGTCTTATGCAACGACGACTCAAAATAGGCGTTTTATATTCCCGTGTGCGCGTGGAAGAGAAATGGATTTTCGGCGCGATGGAAAAACGCGGCATTGATTATGACCGCTTGGATGATCGCGCGATTCATTTTGATTTGGATAACGCGAAGCCGTGGCAACAATATGATGCGGTGTTGGAACGAAGCATCAGTTACAACAGCGGATTGTATGCACTGCGCTTGTTGAATGCGTTTGGCGTGCCGACGGTGAACACGGCGTCGGTTGCGGAAGTGTGCGGCGATAAGTTGATGACGAGCGCGGCGCTTGCACGCGATGGCGTTCCGCAACCGCATAACGCGACGGCGTTTACAACCGAAGCGGCGTTGGAAGCGATTGAAGCGTTTGGCTATCCTGTGGTGTTGAAGCCCGTCGTCGGGTCGTGGGGGCGGTTGCTGGCGAAGGTCAATGACCGTGACGCGGCGGAAGCGGTGCTTGAACATAAATCCACATTGGGTTCAGTTCAACATTCTGTTTTTTATATTCAAGAATATATCGCCAAACCTGGGCGTGACATCCGCGCGGTTGTGATTGGCGATAAAGTGTTGACCGCGATGTATCGCAAATCCGAACATTGGATCACGAACACGGCGCGCGGCGGCGAAGGGGAGTTGTGCCCGATCACGCCTGAGATTGAAGATTTATGTCTGCGCGCGGCGAAATCTGTGGGCGGCGGCGTGCTGGCTGTGGATTTGGTTGAGCATCCCGAAAAGGGACTCGTGGTCAATGAGATCAATCACACGATGGAATTCCACACGATGCAACCCGTGAGCGGAATTGATATCGCGGGCGAGATTGTGGAATATACGGTGAACGTGGTGAAGGAAAAGTTTTAACCACGAAGGACACGAAGAGCACGAAGGAAGAGCAAAACCTTTTGTGTAAACGGACTTTGAAACGGATGCGCGGATGAGAACGGACTTTGCGTAATCTGTTATTGAGAATGGATGATTAGACCTTTTGTATAAGTCAACTGTAGGTCAGGCTTTTAGCCTGACGCTCTCTCGGAATTTTATACAGGGCGGGTTACAAACCCGCCCTACAAGCGCTTTCGCAAGAGGTCTATTGGAGCGATTATGGATGTTCAAGAAATGCAGATGGCTGTAAGCCCGAAATTGATGATAAAGAAAGATTTTCTGCATATTGCCGATTCTTCTTCGGAGGAGTTGCAGGATTTATTAGACCTGGCGATGGCTTTGAAGAAGGAATATTTCAACGGCGGTAATGCGCCCGTGTTGAAAGGCAAAGCGTTGGCAATGGTGTTTCAAAAACCCAGTTTGCGGACGCGCGTTTCGTTTGAGATGGCGATGCAACATTTGGGCGGTCATGCCTTGTACCTTTCGCCCGCGGAGATCGGACTCGGCGAACGCGAATCAATTGCGGATGTGGCGCGCGTGTTATCGGGTTATGTGCAGGGAATCATGGCGCGCGTCTTTTCGCATGAGCATTTGATCGAGTTGGCGGAATGGGCGAGCGTGCCAGTCATCAACGGATTGAGCGATTACAACCATCCATGCCAGGCGCTGGCGGACGCGTTGACCATTCAAGAAAGATTCGGCACAGCCAAAGGCTTGAACGTCGCTTATGTTGGCGATGGAAACAATGTCGCCGTTTCGTTGATGCACATTTGCGCGAAACTCGGCTGGGATTTTACGATTGCGAATCCAATCGGCTATGAACTTGCTTCGGATGCGATTGAAGCGGCAAAACAAATCACCTGCGAAACTGGCGCTCAAATTTCTTTTTACAATAATCCGCATGAGGCTGTCAAAGGCGCGGATGTGATTTATACTGATACATGGACGAGCATGGGTCAGGAAGAAGAAGCCATCCAACGGGAAGAAATTTTTTCGTCCTATCAAGTCAACCGTCAGTTAGTGAATGAAGCGAAGCGCGACGCAATCGTCATGCACTGTTTGCCCGCGCATCGCAATCACGAATTGACCGATGATGTTGCGGATGGTTTGCAGTCTGTTATTTTTCCGCAGGCGCATAACAGGCTTCATGCACAGAAAGCAATCTTAGCTCGTATTTTTGGAGTGGCATAAATGACAAGCGTTTCTATTATTGGCGGTTCGGGATACGGCGGCGGCGAGTTATTGCGTTTGCTGTTGGGTCATCCCAAAGTTGAAATTAAACAAGTCACGTCGCGTTCGCGTGTGGGCGAGTATGTGTATCAAACGCATCCCAATTTGAGAAAGCGGACGCAATTGAAATTTAGCGATCCGTCTCAACTTGAGTCTGTGGATGTTTTATTTTTGGCGCAACCGCATGGGCAGGCGCAAAAAAATATCGAAGCCTATGCACAACTTGGAACAAAAATTATTGACCTCTCTGCAGATTTTCGTTTGCGCGATGAATCATTTTATGAAAAATGGTATGGCGAAAAACATGCCGCGCCTGAATGGTTGAGCAAGTTTGTGTACGGCTTGCCTGAACTGCATCGCGCGGAAATTGCAAATGCCAGTTACCTCAGCGGCGTGGGGTGCAATGCCACCGCGAGCAACCTCGCCTTGCTTCCATTAATCAAAGCGGATTTGATTGATTTATCCTCCCCGATTTTTATTGAAATCAAAGTTGGCTCATCCGAAGGCGGCGCGGAGGGCAATTCTGGCGCGCTTCATGCGGAACGCGCCAACGTCATCCGCACGTTTTCGGCGTTTGGTCATCGTCACACGGCGGAGGTGATTCAGGAGATGGGCGTGAAAAATATTTCGTTGACGATGACTGCCGTTGATTTAGTGCGCGGCGTGTTAGCGACGGCTCATGCCAAGGTGAAAGCGGGTACGGCGACAAAAGATTTGTGGAAAGCCTATCGAGCGGTCGCCACCGACAACCCATTTATTCGCGTGGTCAAAGAACAGCGCGGAATTTATCGCGTGCCTGAGCCGAAAATTTTAGCAGGCTCAAATTATGCGGATTTAGGTTTTGAGTTGGACGAAAGCAACGATCACATTGTGGCGATGTGCGCGATTGATAATCTAATGAAAGGCGCGTCTGGTTCGGCGGTGCAATGTCTGAATCTGATGATGGGTTGGGATGAGACGCTGGGATTGGAGTTTATGGGGTTGCATCCGATTTAATATGTTATTGCGAGGGCGTTCTTGTTCTTTGCCCGAAGCAATCTTCTGTTATGAGGAGATTGCTTCGTCGGGGAGAGCGCCCTCCTCGCAACGACATGAATGGGAGAATTTATGGAAGTTACAGTTGTAAAACTCGGTGGTGCGGAGGGCGTGGATTTTTCCGCGATCTGCGCCGATGCCGTTGAGTTATTGAAGCAAGGTAAAAAACTTGTCTTTGTGCATGGCGGTTCTGCCGAAGCGAATGCGCTGGGGGAAGGGTTGGGAACGCCGCCGAAGATGATTACTTCACCTTCGGGTTATACATCCAGATATACGGATAGAAAAACCTTGGAAATATTTTTGATGGCGGTCAATGGCAAAGTTAATTCATTGCTGACGGAACAATTGCAGATGCTGGGAGTCAACGCTTTTGGTTTGTGCGGACTCGATGGCAAGTTGATGCAAGCCGTGAGAAAAGAATCTGTTCAGAGCGTTGAAAACGGTAAAAGAAAAATTATCCGTGACGATTACACGGGAAAAATCGAAACGATTAATAGCGAGTTGTTGTTAATGCTGTTGAACGCGGGTTATCTGCCAGTGATTGCGCCAGTGGCGGTCAGCGAAAAAGGCGAGGCGTTAAATGTGGACGCAGACCGCGCGGCGGCGATGGTTGCATCCGCGCTGAAGGCGGAGAGTCTGCTGTTGTTGACGGCGGCGCCTGGGTTGATGAAAAATTTCCCAGATGAATCAACGCTCATTCGGCTGTTGCCGCAGAGTCAACTATCGGCGGCGAGTGAGGCGGCGCAAGGTCGCATGAAGAAAAAAGTTTTAGGCGCGGAAGAAGCGTTGAAAGGCGGCGTGAGTCGCGTGGTCATCGCCGATGGGCGAATTCAAAATCCAATCTCAAATGCGTTAGCAGGAAATGGAACAGTGATTCAGTGAACACAAACGAAATCATCGAAATCGAAAATAAATATACATCGGGGACATACGCGAAACAATCATTAGTGATCGTGCGCGGACAAGGCGCGTTGTTATTTGATGCGGATGGCAAAGAATATTTGGATTGCTCATCGGGGCATGGCGTTGCCAATCTCGGTCACGCTCACCCGAAAATTGCGGAGGCGATCTATAAGCAGGCGAACACGCTGATCACTTTGTTTGAGTCGTTTCCAAACGATCAACGCGCGATGGTGATGCAAAAATTAACATCGTTGGTGGCGGGCTTGGACCGAGTCTTTTTATGCAACTCTGGAACCGAATCTGTTGAAGCGGCATTTAAATTTGCGCGTATTTCAACGGGACGAAAAAATATCGTGGCGGCAATGCGCGCGTTTCATGGAAGAACGTACGGAGCTTTGTCTGCAACGTACAATAAAAAATATCGCGAAGGTTTTGAACCGCTCGTGCCTGGCTTTAGTCATGTGGCGTATAACAATATCGAAGCGCTGGACAAAGCGGTGAATGAAGAAACTGCGGCGGTGATTTTGGAAGTGGTGCAAGGTGAAGGCGGGGTGTATCCCGCGAATGTTGACTATATTCAAGCCGCGCGAAAACTTTGCGATGAACGCGGTGCGTTGTTGATCGTGGATGAAATTCAAACGGGCTTTGGGCGCACGGGAAAGTTTTTTGCGATTGAACATTTTGGCGTCACGCCTGATTTGTTATGTTGTGCAAAATCATTGGCGGGCGGCGTGCCGATGGGCGCGGTATTGATTGGAAAAAATATCAAAAATTTAACGCCTGGCGTGCATGGCTCGACCTTTGGCGGAAACCCGCTTTCGTGCGCGGCGGCGAACGCGGCGTTGGACGTGATCAAAGAAGAGGATTTGGCGGGTCAGGCGGAAGCGAAGGGGAAATATTTGATGGATAAATTGCTGGAGATTAATTCGCCTAACATCCGCGAGGTGCGCGGGCTGGGCTTGATGGTTGGGATTGAGATGAAGCAAAAAGTTGCGCCGTATATCAAGGCGTTGCAAGAAGCGAACATCATCGCGTTGAATGCGGGCATGACTGTGATTCGTTTACTGCCTCCGCTGGTGATCACGTATGAGCAGTTGGATCATTTGGTGGATGCGTTGACGGAAGTGTTGGTGATGAATATGACGATGGACGATGGACAATAGACGATGGACAATAGACGATGGTCTATCGTCTGCGGTCAATGGTCACGGATAAATAATGAGCGATACTTTAATTGGCTTGGTTTCGCAATACAGCCCTTCGGGAGAAGAACGACGGGCTGTTGAGTGGCTTGTGGAGCGGATGAAGTCGCTGGGCTATGGTGAATCTTTTATAGATGAAGCGGGCAATGCTGTGGGCGTGATGGGGAAAGGATCGAAGCAAGTTATTTTGCTTGGGCATATTGATACGGTATCGGGCGAGATTTCGGTTCGAGAAGAAAATGGAATTTTATATGGGCGCGGCGCGGTGGATGCGAAAGGTCCGCTGGCGTGTTTTGTGGATGCGGTTGCAAGTGTGGGAGTGCAAGACGGCTGGCAGTTTGTAGTGATTGGGGCGGTGGAAGAAGAAAGAGATTCAGAAGGGGCGAGATATGTGGCACAAAAATATAAACCAGACTTTGCGATTATCGGCGAGCCGAATCGTTGGGACAGAATTGCGTTGGGATATAAAGGAAGCGCGTGGGCGAATGTAATTATCAAACGCGAGCAGGCGCACACTGCCAGCGGCGAAGAAACTGCGGCAGAGATCGCAGTGGATGTTTGGTTGAAAATCAAAGCCTATGTGAGTGAATTCAATGAAGATAAGAAAAGAGTCTTCGACCAGTTGTTACTAACTTTGCGCGGAATGGATTCTGGTCAAGACGGCTTTGAGCAAAGCGCGACTCTTAAAGTTGGCGCGCGTTTGCCTGTGGAAGTTTCGCCAGAGGATTGGTACGCAAGGTTAGGCGAAATATTAAGTGACAGTCACCTTCAAGGTGACTGTCACTTGGAGCGGACGGGATTCGCCATCCCTGCATGGGGATGTGAGAAAAACACCCAGCTGGTACGAAGCTTCTTAAGCGGAATCAGGTCACAGGGCGGGGAGCCGCGTTTCGTCTATAAAACGGGAACTGCCGATTTGAACATCGTCGCGCCTGTGTGGAAATGTCCAGCGGTGGTGTATGGTCCAGGCGATTCGAGTTTGGATCACACACCGAATGAACATATTGAGTTGGAAGAATATGCAAAGGCGGCGACGGTATTAACCGATACACTGCTCAAACTTATCCAGAAATAAAAACATCCGCCCGTCTCAACAACGGGCGGATGTTCATTTTATTACTCACCTTACGCATCTTTACGCTCTCGCAGGGTCTGTGACCCTGCGAAACACGGAGGTCTCAGACCGCCTTTGAGCGTTACTGCGCAAGGTCACTTTGTAACTTATTTCTTCGCCATTGCAGAGATCGCCTGCATGAGCGCGTTCCCTACCACCTGTCCCGACTGCTGGCGGTGGGAACTTTGCCCGAGCGGTCCCGCCGCCATCAGCGCGCTGAGCCCCGCTTGCAAGTTATCCTGTCCTTGATTCTTCGCATTCATAAACGCCATACCCGCGCTGAGCAAGTCACCCGCGTCAATGCCGTTGTCTTGCTGTTGTTGCGGTTGCTGAGATTGCGTCACCGCGCCGAGCAGTGAGCCGAGCAAATCTGCGCCGCCACCCATTTGTTGTTGCGGAGCAGGTTGCCCTCCGCCGAGCAAAGATTGCACCAACATCATCGCGTTGTCTGGGTTGATGGATTTCTGTCCCTGAAATTGTTGCGCGGCTTGGGCGAGTCCCTGCGCGTACACTTTGGATGATCCGCTCGTGGCGTGTTGCGACAAGTATTGACTCGCATTGTTGAGTTGCTGTGTAGGCGATGCGCCTTTCTGCTCGCCCATCACCTGCGTAAGCATGTTGAACATCTGCACCATGTTATCGCCATGATTGCCGTTCTGCGCGTCCGCTTGATTCAACGCTCCTTGATTCGCGGCAAGCGCCTGTGCCGCCACGCCGAACAGCGAAGATAAATCCGCGCCGCCTCGCGCTGAAGGTTGTGTCGCGCTCCCGCGCGGCGCTCCCGCCTTGCGACCTGTTCTAGAATTTTGTGGCATGATAAAAATTCCTTTCTGTGAATTAATTTTCAAAAGTATAACAGCATTTATGTCACTCTGAGGGCGCTCCCCTGCGACCGAAGAGTCTCATACTTTCAGCAGTAGAGACCCTTCGCTAGCGCGTCATAGTATTCAGGGTGACACACTTAAGTTTTCCAAAATCGTTATCGCGTCCTGCAAGCGCGCCAACACTTTTTCGCGCCCGATAATCTCCATGCTTTCGAACAGCGGCGGGCTGACCTTTTGTCCCGTCACCGCGACACGCAAAATGCCAAAGACTTGATTCGCATTCAACCCCGCCGACTCGACATACGCGCGCATCGGCGGCTCGGCGGTTTGATGCGACAAATCAGGCAATGCAGATACAATCTCGAAACATTTTCTTGCGATCTCAGCGGACTGCTTCGCGTCGAGTCCTTTGGCGATCAAATCGTCTGGAGTCGGTGAAACTGCATCTTTGAAAAAGAAACTGGCAAACGTGAGACAATCATCGAGTGTGACGAGTCGCTCACGGATGAGCGGCGTGATCTTGAGCAACGCTTCATCCTCGACGGGTAAGCCTGCCGCGACAAAATATGGCTTGATCCGCGCGGACAGGTCTTCGGTCGTCAACAAGCGGATGTGAGTCCCGTTGAAGTGATCCAACCGTTGGAAGTTGATCGCCGCGGGCGAGGGAGTCAATGTGTCTATGCTGAAGCGTTGAATCATGTCATCGAGTGACATCACATCATCTTCTGCCACTCCCCACCCCATCAATGCGATCCAATTCAATACGCCTTCGGATGTGTATCCCAAATCTTTCATGTCATCAACGAAGACTGTGCGACCGTCCTTCATAACATCGGCATTATCGCGCTTGCTCATCTTGCCTTTGCCGCTCGGCTTGAGGAATAATGAGAGATGAATCCACACAGGCTCCTCCCATCCAAACGCGCGGACGATATTTACGTGAAGCGGAAATGTTGACAACCATTCAGATCCGCGCATCACGTGAGTGATTTCCATTTCGTGATCGTCCACCATCGCCGCAAGATGATAGGTGGGCAGGCCGTCCGATTTGAGGATGACATTATCATCGAGATATTTATTTTCAGTGACGATGTCGCCGCGCAAGTGATCGTGCGCGGTTGTCGAACCTTCGTGCGGCATCTTAAATCGAATCACATATTTTTCCCCGCTGGCTACGCGCTTCGCGGCATCGCTCGGATCGAGCGCGCGGCACAACCCATCGTAGCGGACACGATCCACCTTCCGCGCTTCCTGGTCTTTGCGCGACTGTTCGAGTCGTTCGGGAGTACAGAAACACGGGTAGGCATGTCCCTTTTCAACAAGCGCCTTCGCATGACTCTGATACAACTCGCGCCTCTCGGTCTGGCGATACGGGCCGAACCTTCCGCCGTGAATCGGGCTTTCATCGGGTGTGATGCCAAGCCAATCAAGGCTTCGCATGATCTCCTCTTCCGAGCCTTCAACGAATCGCTTTTGGTCGGTATCTTCAAGGCGCAAAATGAACTGACCACCCGTTTTACGGGCAAGCAGAAAATCGAAGAGCGCGGTGCGCGCGCTTCCGAGATGAAATCTCCCTGTTGGCGATGGCGCCATGCGTGTGCGTGCTGGTTTCAATGAAACTCCTCCGGGGTTTTACTGCCACAGAGCCACAGAGTCGCGGAGAATTTATTTTTTCTCTGTGTCTCCGCGACTCTGTGGCAAAAATTAAAACTCTAACTGCCTGAATCTCATCGCAACGCTTTCCACAAGCCCAATGCCCAGCATCAACGAGGTGAGACCACTGCCTCCGTAACTAATGAACGGAAGCGGCAAGCCTGAGACCGGCACGATGTTCAAGTTTACTCCAACGTTGACCATACCTTGAAAAAAAATCAAGATCGCCACGCCGTAGGCAATGTTCATACCTGCCACATCTCGAGCCTTTTGCGCGGCGCGCAAACACCTCCAAATAACCAGCAAGATGATGACGATGACCAGCATGGCTCCCACAAACCCAAACTCTTCCGACACTGCCGAGAAGATGAAATCGGTGTGGCGTACTTTGAGGAAGCGCAACTGGGTCTGCGTGCCATGACCGTATCCTTGACCGGTCACGCCGCCCGAGCCGATGGCGATGAGCGCCTGTTGCACGTTGTACGTCGCGCCGAAGGTGGCATCTTCCTCGGGGAGGATGAAATTTGCAATGCGGTCTTGTTGGTATTCCTGTAAAAACGGAATGCGAATGCCCGCGGCGGTCAAACCAACAATCGCAATAAAGGAGATTGTCCCAATCGCCCCGATTGCGATCACATGTTTTACCTCCACGCCATTGAGCCATAACAGCCCGCCAAGAATAACGCTCAACACCACCACATTGCTGAGGTTCGGCTGGAGCAGGATTAACCCGATAATACCGGATGCCCAAACCACCGCGCCGACCAACCAGCGCAGGTCACGCGGCCGGTGTTGAGTTGCCTGAAAGTAACGCGCCAGCACAAGGATCGCCACGATCTTGGCAAATTCCGTCGGCTGAAGAAATAACACGCCCACCTGGAACCAACGTTGCGCGCCAAACGCGGTTTGACCGAAGCCCGTCAGCGTGATGAGAAACAGCAAAATAACGAGGTACATCGGGCGATAGAGCGCCATCCAATAGCGATAATCGATCGCGGCGACGATGAAGATCAGGATCAAACCCACAAGCGCAAAATAAATCTGGCGGTTGATAAGCGGAAGCAATACCTCATTCCCCGCCACCGCGGAACGGATCATGGTTGTGCCGAACGCCGAAGCCAACACCACGGCGCCCAACAACCAGAAGTCAAAATATCGCCATGAAATATTTTTAAACATGAGTAGGGGAGTCTTACAGCGTTCTATTCCGTTCAATCAGCAGCACGCCTGCCGATTGAACTAGCAACCAAAAAGTTATTTCGACTTTCGCGACTTTCGACGCGCGGCTTTGAGCGGGATATCTGCCACGAGTCGCTGCGAGCGTCCGTCATGCTCTACGCCGATCTGCATGGCTTTCGCGTCAATTGCGACATGGCGGCTGATGGTGGCGATCAAGTCGTCTCGAAGCGAATTCAGCTCGGCGGGCGTCAGATCCGTGCGGTCGTGAATCAAAACAAGTTGCAGGCGTTCCTTCGCGCTATCGGCGCTGGCTTTCTTTCCAAAGAATCTGTCGAAGAATCCCATGTCACTTCCTCCCCGTCAGTCGCTGGATGCGTTCCCATAGACTGCCTTGCGCTTCAAGATCGAGGAACGGAACGGTCTCGCCCTTCAATCGTTTTGCGATGTTGCGGAACGCCTGCCCCGCTCTGCTCTTCGCGTCGTACGCAACGGGCGCGCCGCGATTCGAAGCGATGATCACATTTTCATCCTCCGGCACAATACCGATCAATTCGACCGCAAGCAAATCGAGAACGTCCTCGGGCGAGAGCATATCTTTGCTTTTCACCAACGCGGGATTCAAACGATTCAAGATGAGCGCCGCCGGACCTTTCTCTTCCGACTCGAGGATGCCGATGACACGGTCCGCGTCGCGCACCGCGCTGACCTCCGGGTTGGTCACCACGAGGACGCGGTCGGCGGCGGCGATGGCGTTTCGAAACCCGCGTTCGATACCAGCGGGCGAGTCAATTAACACAAAATCAAAATCAGACCGCAAATCTTTTACCACGCGCATCATATCGCTGGCTGAAATGGCGTTCTTATCGCGGGTCTGCGCGGCGGGGATGAGATACAGATCGGGCAATTTCTTATCGCGGATCATCGCCTGCTTCAAACGACAACGTCCTTCGATCACATCGACCAAATCGTAGACGATGCGGTTTTCCAAACCGAGAATGACATCCAGGTTGCGCAAGCCGATATCGCCGTCAATACAGACCACTTTCGATTTTTCGGCCGCAAGCGCGACGGCAAGATTGGCGGTGGCAGTGGTCTTCCCTACCCCGCCTTTCCCGGATGTGAGTGTGATGACTTGTGCAGGCATGCGATGTTCCTAATTTAGATTATCGGTCGAAAACAAGTTCATGCCGCAGTTGCGCTGCGGCATGTCAGGCGACAGTGCAACTGTCGCCTGAACTTTCATGAAGCGCTGATTATCGGTCGGGCGACCAGTTCTCTGATTGAAGTTTGCCGTGCTCATTGATTCGCGCCATTTCGGGCTTCGGGTCTATTCTCGGACGCAGTGTTGTCGCCACCTCGTCGGCGATTCGCAACTGGGTGGGCGAAAGATCGAGGGCGCAGATCACGGCGGCGACATTGCCAGCCGAACCTGCGCGCACCATGCCGCGCAGTCGTCCCCAAATGATGATGTTTCCCTCGGCGATGATCTCGGCGCCGGGGTTCACGTCGCCCAATATAACAACATGGCCGGGAAATTCGATCCGCGTGCCGGAGCGCAATGTGCGGTTCAGGAACAACGCCGTCTCTTCGCCGAGATCGGCTATAGAAAATTGACGCGCCTCTTCGGGCCTGGGCTTGGAGATTCGCGTGGCAAGCCCAAGCAACTGCGCTGTCTTCTCTGTTGTCGGCGATTCGCTAATCACCGCCCAGAGAAAAATACCGCGCTCAGAAAGTTGATCGCGCAACTCCGCGAGATCGTCCACTTTCAACACTTGCGTCATCACGTCCAGCGCAAGGCGCGCGCCCTGAAAGAACGCAGGCTGGGAATCCACCTGAGTAAGCAAGGCGGAGCGCTGTTGCTCCCACGGCGCGTCATCAATCGAAACGAGCAGCCCGTCGCGTATGCCTTTGATCTGAAGGAGCGATTTGGTATCTTCCATGCGCGGTAACGATTGCGAAATTATAGCATGAAGTATTCGTTGAAATTCTAATCGCCCTGCGCAAGATCGATGGCTTTGAGTTCGAAATACGCCTGCATCACGCGCGCCACGATCGGCGCGGCAACCGAACCGCCCTCGCCGCCATTGTAGGCAAAGGCAAGGATGATGATTTCCGGGTCGTCGAATGGCGCGTAGGAAAGCGTCCACGCGTGAGTGGGCCAGGAGCCAAAGCGGCATTTTCCCAACGCGCTGGCAACATCGTCGCAGTATTCCGCCGTCCCGGTCTTGCCAGCCACCGCGATCGGTATCGGATAGAACTCCGTATATACCTGGTGCAACGTGCCGAGCGGGTCTTCGGTCACCGCCATGCGCGTGCCGGTGCGGACCGCCTCGATGGTGGAGGGCAGGATGATTTTTGTGTTTCCGGTCAGATCACAGTACCCCGCCTCGCAACTCCATTCGTTGATGAGAGGCTCGACGGTCGCGTCCCATTTCATGTTCGGCGTAAACGGCGAGATCTGATAACTTCCGGCGGGCGGCAACGGGAAAATCTTTGTTTCATCCGCAACGTCCACCCATACAGCGCGCTCCCTGCCTTCGCCGTCAATGGTTGTTCGCTGTTCATAAATATAGAAATTCTCCGGGTCAAACCACAGTGGAACGATATGCCCCTCCCCATCCTGCACTTCGCGGATGACGGTGGGTTGCATGAGTTTGCCGCGGTTGGCGATCATTGCGCCGGACATCAAAACCTGCAACGGTGTGCCGAGAACGTATCCCTGCCCCACGCTGGCGATGTAGGTGTCGCCTGTGGACCAGTTTTCCCCGGTGCTGATGCGTTTCCACTGCGGGGATGGGACGAGTCCGTCTTCCTCGCCTGGAAGTTGGATGCCGGAGGGGGAACCGTATCCCAACGCCCGCGCGTACTCGCCCAGGCGGAAAATACCGAGTCCTTCTTCGATCTCGTCTTCGAAACCTCCGCCAAGTTTATAAAAGCAGACATTACTCGAATAAGCGATGCACCGGAAAAAATCGAGCGAGCCAAAGCCGGCTTCATTGAACACGCCGTTGCGTTCGTAGATCCAATCTACGAACGGGCGCGAATTGCGGTCGGTGCACGGGTCGGTGGGGCGAAACCGTTCGCACAAAAACAACCGCCCGGGTGTTTTGACGATCTGACCGACTTTGATCACGCCTTCATTTAGCGCGCCGGTGGCTGTAGAGAGTTTGAATGTGGAGCCCGGCGCCAGCTCGGCAGAGATGGCATTATTCACAAGCGGGCGGCGCGGGTCTTGCGCCAATTGATTGTAGTAATAGCCCGGTATGAAACGGGCAAGCCGGTTATTTTCATAGGTGGGATAGGAAACCATGGCGAGGATTTCCCCGGTCTTCGGGTTCATGGCAATCACCACTCCGCTGGAAATGCGACGGGCCGCCTCTAAACGCGTGTTCCAAAAATTGATCTCATCAATCAGCGAGGCTTCCGCCACTTTTTGCAGGCGGGTATCGATGGTGAGTGTGACGTTGTACCCCGGCGTGGGAGGGATAGGCGGCTCGAGGTTTCGCAATTCTTCGCCTGCCACATCCTCTTGAATCACGCGCAGTCCGTTTTTTCCGAGCAGGATATCGTCCATAGATGTTTCCACACCGGCGTAACCGATCTTATCCCGGTTGGTAACAAAACCTCGTTCTTCGTAAGCAGTTTGCTGTGAGGCGGAGATCGGCCCCAAATAACCAATGATGTTGGCAGTCAGCGAGCCGGTGGGGTAATCTCGCACCGGTTCGATTTCCAGGGAAACTCCGGGCCAATCGACCGAACGTTCGCGCACAATGCGCGCAAGTTCCTCGCCGATGTTGCAACTGATCTTGACCGGCACGAACGGCGCGATGGAATCGCCAAGCGCGACCATGTCGGCAATGCTCGGGCCTGGCACACAGGCGGAAAATAGTTTGGCATTTTCCAGCGACTCTTCGGTGACCGGTCCGCCCGCCGGCGCGCCAGTGAGTTCGGAGACTTCGCGATAGATTTTCTGAATGTCGCCTTCATCGTCCGGCAGGCCGGCTGGCGTGATGATTACATTATAGGAGGCGATATTGCGCGCCAGAATATAACCGTTGCGGTCATAGATGATGCCGCGTTGGGACGGCACGCTGACTTCAGCCACGTAATTCTCCACCGCCTGGTCGAGCCATTCCTGACTGCCAAAAATTTGCAGAGACGCAAGCCGCGCTACGATCGTCGTCAAAACCAGAGCGATCACCCCATAGACGAGCAGTAACCGCCAGGGTTGCGCTTGAAATTTATTATCGGTTTGATTACTCATTCAAACTCCGGGGCTGGGTACATCCAACGGGCAAGGTCGCGCATCACCGCGTATACGGGAATGGCAAGCAACATGTTCAACAAAATACTCGGCAGGGTTAGCAAACCCAATGTATCGACAATGGGCAGGGGCGCGCCCGCCAGGCGCAAGGCGCCCAATGAAAAAATATGCATGAACAAGGTGCCGATCAAGGTTATGCCGAACATCGCCAGTAGCGGCGCCTGCCATACGCGGCGTTGGATGAGCCTCGCCAGCATGACAACAAACAGATAGGCGATCAGCGGAACAAGAATCGGAACGCCGGACACAAACCCGACCAGCAAGCCCGCCGAGATCGCCCAGTGCCAGGCGGTATCCACGCCTTCTTGCAACGCCCATGCCGCAAGAATCACCAGCGGCAGATCAGCGATACCGGACAATAAAGGAACCCGACTCACAATGGAAGATTGCAAGACAACAGCCAAAAGGATGATTGGGATCGCAAGTAGATCGCGCATGAGTTATGGGACGGGGAGCAACGGGGCGATATCCACCGGGGTAAAGTTTACGATCACCAGAATAATTTGCAGGCGGTTAAAGTCTACTACCGGCTGAACCGTGGCTTGCTGAAATAAGTCGAAATCGCGGGCGCGGACATTAATCACCTGCCCGACGATCAAGTCTGGAGGATACCCGCCTCCCAGCCCCGAGGTCAGGACCAAATCGCCCGCCTCCACGTTGGTTTCCTGCGGAATCAATTCCAACTCGAGATCGCCGGTAACCGAGCCGACAAGCGATGCGTCGGTTTCGGCATTTTCCAACCGAACATTCACATTCGACGCCGGGTCGGTGATCAGTTGAACGCGCGCCGCGTCGGCGATGACCGCATCCACGCGCCCCACCAAGCCCTGGTTGGTCACCACCGGCATGCCGCGCAGGATTCCATCGTTGGAGCCGCGATTGATGATCACGTAATGCAAAAACGGACTCGGGTCGCGCCCAATGACGGCGGCGGCTTTGTAGGTATTCTCCGGGTTCGCGCGCGAGAAGTCGACCAGCGCGGCAAGAATCTCGGTTTCGCCGACCCGTTGTTGAAGCTGGATCACCTGCGCCTGTAATTCGGATACTTCCGATTCGAGTTCTGCGTTTCGCTCGCGCAAAGAGGCGACATCGCGCGGCGCGGTCAAGAATTCCCGCACTGCCACAAAGCGGGAGGAGAACCACGTCTGCAAATTGACCAGCGACCCTGTGAAGACATTCGACGCAGAACTGAAATATCCCCCCAGCGCAAGCGCAATCACCCCGCCGACGACCAGGAAAATGATCGTTGTCTGGAGCGCGCGCGAAAAATTGTTTCTCATGTTAGTATGATCGTTTTGTCCTTAAACCTATCGTTCGCACATTGATGATTATCTTCACACGCTACACGGTATGTCGGGTGCTGCCACGTTCAAGCCCGACAAGATAGCGGCTCAAACCATCGAAATCCTCGAACACCATGCCGGCGCCGCGCGCCACGCATGTGAGTGGATCCTCCGCAACCCAAACGCGTAACTTCACTTCATCCGTGAGACGGTCCGCCAGCCCTTGCAAGAGCCCGCCACCGCCGGCAAGACAGATGCCCGCGTCCATCAGATCCGCAACGATCTCCGGAGGGATTTCGTCCAACGCGTCACGGATGGTATCGATAATGACCTGCACCGAACCTGCCAACGCTTCGCGCATCTCCACCGATGAAACTTCGATGCTTTCCGGCAAGCCCGTGACGAGGTTGCGCCCGCGCACTTCCATGGTCTTCTCCGGTTGAAGGGGATAGGCCGAACCGATCTTCCATTTGATCTGCTCCGCAACACCTTCGCCAACGAGAAGGTTATATTTGTTTCGCAAATATTGCACAATATCCTGGTCCATCTCATCTCCAGCCACGCGCAACGAGCGGGATGTGACCACGCCGCTCATAGACATCACTGCCACTTCCGTCGTTCCGCCGCCGATATCAACCACCATGCTCCCGCGAATTTCACCCATCGGCAAGCCAGCCCCCAATGCCGCGGCGATCGGCTCTTCGATCATGTACGCCGCGCGCGCGCCAGACGCCATTACCGCGTCGTAGACTGCGCGTTTTTCCACTTCCGTCACGCCGGTGGGGATTCCCACCACCACGCGCGGGCGGGGAAGCGGCACAATATTTTGCTCGTGCACCCTGCCGATGAAATATTCCAACATCACCTGCGTGATATCGAAGTCGGAGATCACGCCATCGCGCAACGGGCGCACCACCGCCACATTGCTCGGCGTGCGACCCATCATCTCTTTCGCTTCCAAACCGATGGCAAGCGGTTGGCGCAGGCGCTTATCAATGGTAACCCACGAAGGCTCATTGATGACAATTCCCTTGCCGCGCACGTTCACTAGCGTGTTCGCAGTCCCCAGATCGATCGCAATGTCCAGTGAAAATAAGCCCAACAGCCAATTAATCGGGTTGAACGCCAAGGCAGGCTCCTCGATATCGATTCTTCATATTCGTCGGAGTATTATACCTAACAATCATCAACCACGTGAAATCACGTATAATCGACCTGTATGAAGCACCCAGACCCTCTCGTCATTGGCATTGCAGGCGGTTCAGGCTCCGGAAAGACCACCGTCGCAAACGCCATCCTCGGCAGGGTCGGGTATGACCGTATCGCCTTCCTGCAACACGATTCTTACTACAAAGACCTCAGCGGACTCCCGCCCGTGCAACGAGCGGAGGTCAACTTCGACCATCCCGACTCGCTGGAAACAGAATTATTGATCGAACATATCGCCTCACTCCGCGATGGGAAGCCTGTGGACGTTCCCGTATACGACTTCGCCACCGACCGACGCACCAGCCAGACTTTCATCATTCAGCCGCGCAGCGTTATTCTTGTGGAGGGCATTCTCATCTTCACGGAAGCAAAACTGCGCAAGATGTTCAATGTAAAGATTTTCGTCGATACGGATGCCGACTTGCGATTCATCCGCCGCCTGGAGCGCGACATCCATGAACGAGGGCGTAGTACCGAATCGGTGATCGCGCAATACCAGGCAACCGTGCGCCCGATGCATCTCGAATTCGTCGAGCCTTCGAAACGCTACGCCGACGTGATCATCCCTGAAGGCGGATTCAACACCGCCGCGCTGGATATGGTTGTGGCACGCATCGAAGCGTTGCTAAAATAGGTAGGACTTTCGCTTGTACTGCTCCAAGGCGGTCTCTGCCTGCACTGAGCCGCAGGCACACGTGTGACCGTCGCTTCGCTGGTAACTACGGCGGTCATAGACCGTCTATAAGCGAAAGTCCTGATAGGAACAAAACCTGACAGGTTTATACATAGAAAAGGAGAAATCGAATGTCAAAACAATGGACCACCCCACCCGCTATGCAGATCGACTCGAATAAAAAATATAAGGCGCGTATGGAAACATCTAACGGCGTGATGGTGATCGAACTATTCGCCGACAAAACCCCCAAGACCGTCAACAGTTTCGTCTTCCTCTCGCGCGCAGGATTCTACGACGATGTGATCTTTCACCGCGTGATTGATAATTTTATGGCGCAAGGCGGCGACCCGACCGGCGCCGGCACGGGCGGACCCGGCTACCAATTCGAGGACGAGTTTCATCCCAGCCTGAAAAACGATAAGCAGGGCGTTCTCTCCATGGCAAACGCAGGACCCGGCACGAATGGCTCGCAGTTTTTCATCACGCACGGACCAACCCCGCATCTCAATAACCGCCACAGCGTCTTTGGTCAGGTGGTGGAAGGGTTGGATGTGTTGATGTCGATTCCCGCGCGCGACCCAAACAACCGCAATGCGCCGGCGGTGAAGATTCTCAGTGTCACCATCGAAGAAAGCGAATAAATCAAAACTAGCAGGCGCGCGGAAGCCCGCGAAGAAAGCTTCTGCGCGCTTTTCGCGCGCCACGCGGGAAAAAGCCACCGCGCTTGAACATGGCTTGGAAAGTTCGCCGAGCGCGCAACCAGAAGTTCCTCATGACAACGAAGCGGTCAAATCTTCAAACCAATATCCTGCGCATTCTGGCGTTATTGATCGTGATTGGAATTACGGCGTTTGTGTTCAGCATCCGAGACCGCGTGGAGGATTTTGCGGCATTGGGCTACCCCGGCGTCTTTTTGATCGCCCTGCTTGCCAACGCGACGATCTTCATCCCCGCGCCCGGCGTGGCGATCATCTACGCCATGGGCGCGGTGTTCAACCCCTTACTCGTCGGTCTTTCAGCGGGGACAGGCGGCGCGCTCGGGGAACTCTCGGGGTATCTTGCCGGCTTCAGCGGGCAGGCGGTGATAGAAAATTCAAACGTGTACGATCGCATCAAACCCTGGGTGGATAAATACGGCGGTTGGACGATTCTCGTGTTAGCCGCCATCCCGAATCCGTTTTTCGATGTGGCTGGGGTTGCCGCGGGGATCTCCAAAATGCCGATGCGCACATTTCTTTTCTTCATCTGGATCGGTCAATTGATCAAGATGACCTTTTTTGCATACGCGGGATATTACTCTCTGGAATGGATCACCCAGTTCTTTAAATAACTTTAGGAGTTACGCAGTTGAGCCTGTTTGTCGAAGTTGCGCTACGATAGTGGCAGTACAACTGAGTACATCATAAACTTTCGTCATGAAGCATCCGTAGATCACAAAGACGAGTTCTTGGCGCGTCAGGAGGATCCTGACAGAACGATAATCTCCCCAATCACCTGTTTAAACACAGCCGCGCCCGTTCCATAGTTTGATAACGCGTCTCCGCAGGTAGCCCGCTGATGATATTCGACAACGACCGCATACGCGCCGGGCGAGGACGGGGCAATAAGTGTGGCGCTCTCTGTGCCAGACGCCCCCGGCGCAACGTCCGGTATACCGGCGTAGGCGCAAGCGCTACCATTTGTATCTGAGGAGCCCAAACCGGTAACTAATTGAATACTGCATGTGGGGCAAAAATTGCTCGATACCTGAAAATCATACGAGACATAGAATTCCTGCCCCGGCACGAGCGTGATCGTCGTCCCAAATGAATACAGGTCGTCTGTTAGAACCACATTGCTTAAAATCAAACCTCCAAACGGGGTAGGCGTGGGCGTTATCAACGATACAGCCCCGGTGGATACATCCACGCTTTCATTTGCTGATGCGACAAGGTGATCAGCAAGGAGGCGACCGGCAGATGATTCAATGAACCACCAGAATTGCCCGATGGTAGTTTGCTGGCTAACGGATTCTTTCGGTCCAAGAGTGAAATAGAGGATGAGTTTACACGCGGGGTCAACCAGATATACGTCGATGGTTAACGCCGAGCTATTGAAGAATGTCGTCACAGCCGGGGTTGTTGATGGGCGCGGGCAATTTGGCGTGGGCGTTATTGTGATGGTTGCGCTTGGGGAAGCGGTCAGAGTCGCCGTCGAAGTCTGGCTGGGGGTAACCGCCGGTGTGGTGGTGTTCGGGGAAATGGGAACAGACGTCAAGGTCGAAGTAGAAGCGGGTGTCGCAACTTCGGGAGTTTCAGAGGATAGACCGGCTAGAATCCAGCCAACGGGATCAATGGATCCATTCGTCGGGCGCGGTCGCGATTCGATCGTCGGCGCAGAAATCTGCTTGAGATACGCATTGACCGGTCCCAGAAATGGCTCGGGAAGATTTTCTCCTATTTGTTCCTGCGCCGCGCGAGTAATGGGGTTTTTCGGCAGCATTCCAAACCCACCGGTGGCAAGCATCGTGGCAGTCAGCGCAACCACGAAAAGACGCACGGACGAACGACTCCCTGCGCGTCTCGGTGTCCGTGTAGATTGATAACGCGACACAACGCCTTCTTATGCTTCAGCGTTCAAACTTATCCCCGCTTCTTTTATCGCGTTGACAACCAGAAGGAAGAGGCGCGTCATTTCAGGACCCGCATCCAGTCGTTCGGTCATATAGGCGCGAACTTCGATAATGAAATAACCTTCCTCAGCCGTTCGCACAACGACGGTTGGTTTATGGAACGGTTTGCCTGAAAGTTCAGGGGCAAAACCAGCCACCGCTTTCTGAATTACATCCACAGCCATATTCAAGTCTTGATTCACAGGCAGGGGAATTGTTACAGAGATCAGGTGACCGGGATGCGCCGAATAATTAACAATCGTTCCGTTGGTCGCTTCCGCATTGCGGATGTAGACCTCATCGCCGTTCACGGTTTCCAGGGTTGTCAGAAAGAGTGAAACATTCGACACCCTGCCTTCCCGCCCGGCAATTACCACGTAGTCTCCCGCGCTATAGGTGCGTCCGAAAAATAAACTGATGCCTGCCAAAAGGTCCCCGGCGATCCGTTCGGAGCCGATGGCAAACGCGCCTGTGATCGCCGTGACGATGACGACCAGCAAGCCTGCCGCGCCGGTGGTATCCAGGATCACCTTGACTGTCCAGATGCCGATTGTGAGAGCCAGCAAACTCCCGATGAACCGACTCCATACCGACCCCATGGGGCGGGCTAACAAATGGCTGACCGCCCATGAGGCGATTAGCGCAATTAGAATTCCACCCAAACCTATCAATATCGCATTTAAAAAGGGGCGAAGAGATTCAAAAAGAGTGTCGGACATGGGGCGCCTCATCCAGACTTTTTTTGAATTATAAGACAAAATCATTCCCACCGGAATATTTCCTCCGCCACGTTAGGGCATCGTACTTGGGTCTTATGCTAGTTGACAAAACGTCCTCAAGCGTGATATTGGAGTTTCTGCTGAAAGAAACCAAACACACCAGAGGACGCTCCCGTGATAAACGACTTCAATGATTTTTGTACATGGAT
>Ga0138256_10000094_pt1 | contig 102746 bp, 105 predicted proteins | sample KNB2016incub_MG_FD_105486 | JGI IMG/M metagenome (GOLD analysis project Ga0138256, IMG submission 105486) | Active sludge microbial communities from wastewater in Klosterneuburg, Austria - KNB2014incub_MG | ecosystem: Engineered > WWTP > Activated sludge > Unclassified | place: Austria... | reverse complement strand
TTCCCGATAATCTGCTCCGCCGTATGATGCTTCCTCGCCATTCAAAATACCTCCCATAAAGTTCCCGTTATGGATAGCAAAATACCTATCCAACATGGACTCCTTTATAGGGGGCGGCTCAATGAAATTTCTATCGTTGTCGAATTCGTATGAAACCTGACGGAATATTTTTCCCAACCCGAGGGCGGCATAAGGTTTAAAGGTAATCCCCATTTTTAAATCTCCACGCAGTGATTGTTTGTGCACGTAGTGGTAGCGCAGAACAGGCGGATATGTCAATTTTATGGGAAAAGCACACGTTTTTAAGGAAATAAAGGAGCAAATTTGCGTCGAAAGGGTATTTTGTGATATGTAAAAGATATCTTAAAACAACATATGAGGTGTTTCTATTATGGTAGCTAAGCTGCAATCTGCATTTGATAGTCCTGACAATTCCCCAAATTATCTTTTAATGATCGAACTGTTTCTGGAGCGCCGAGAGCACACTGATTCCGGCATGTATATTCTTGATAATCCGGATATGAGCCAGCTCGCAGCTCTTATTTATACCGCTTCGACCAGCGGTGCGACCAACGATGAAATCATGACCAGCCTGGATTATATGTTGAAACGAACAGGCGTAAAAAGAGCGAACATACATCCGACGCATTTGATAAGTACCCTGCGTTTACATGACCGGGGCATCAATAATGAAGCCTTAAAAATCGACGAGAAATTATACGGGCTGATTAATGAAAGATTCCAGACCAATCATAATCCTTATACGTCATTACGCGAAAAGATGCGGCTTGCGTTCGACAGGCTGGATGCAAAAGCAAGCGTGCCTTACAGATTTCCTGAAACGGCGAAGACGACATCTGAAAAATTTCAGGGCCGCGTCTATGGAATCTTGTTCGGTTCCCATGACAGGGAAAGCGGACCGGGCTAAATCTGCCTTAGTGCCCTAACGTGCTTTATCCTTGCCCCGGCGGCAGGGGGCGCGTTGCGCTTGAGACGGATACAAATGGCTTCATTTGATCGCGCTGATACGCGACATATTGATTTGCCTCGGACTCTGTAATGTTTCTGTTTTCGCGCATTTTCAGAAGATTAAGGGCGAGAGATACATAGAGATAGGTTGCTTCGAGGTTTTGTGTTTTTTCAAGTTCTTGTAAAACACTCACACCGGAAGCGTTGCGGTGTTTATCTGCTTCTGCCGTAGAAATCAGTGGCCTGTAGGCGAATAAATCTACTGATTTGAACAGATTTTCTATTTCAGTTCTGCTGGTGAGAATGCCGTCCTCAGGCATGCGGACGCAGGGCAGGAGAGGCTTGGAGTAAACTGTAAAATTAAACAGTTTAATAAGCGGGACTTCGAGATTGAATGTCGCTATCGGCTTATTCTTGGGGACATAGTCATCCACTTGTGCCGTCCAGGTAAGAAGCTGCCCGGATCTGTGTTTGTCCAGAAGGCTGAGCATTTCCCGCGTCAAATTCGGCTGCGAAACAATGTAAGACAGGGGTGTGTACTTCGCCCGGTCTTTGAGCTCATCGGCAGTTGCACGCGCTTTAGCGTCGAATGTTTTTGTAAGGGCCATTTTTATCTCCGCGGTGAGTTCCTGTTCAGCACCTTGGTAGCCTGGCAGAGATAACTATGTCAATTATTTTATGGCAAAGACAAGGTAGAAAGGCGCAGTTTCATTAAACCTGAGCGGGTAACGGAGAAATTAAATCTGCCCGAGCGTCCTGATCCGCGCCTTCGGGTGGATCTCGTTCTGCGACATTACGACAGTCTGCGGCCTGAACCGCTCGATCACGCTGCGCACATACGGGCGGATGCCGGGCGAGGTGAGGAGCACGGGAATTTCACCCTCCATCGAGAATCTTTCATAGGCGCCGCGGATGGCGCCGATAAATTCCTGCAGGCGAGAAGGCGGCATCGCGAGTTGCTTGTCTTCGCCCGCGCCCACTAACGATTCCGCGAAAGCCTGTTCCCATTCCGGCGACATGGTGACGAGCGGCACGACGCCGTTATTGTTCGTCGCTGAATCGCAAAGCTGGCGCGCGAGGCGCGAGCGAACATGCTCGGTGATATGCGCGGTGTTCTTGGTGTAGGCGGCGGCTTCGGAGATACCTTCGAGAATGGCGGGCATGTCGCGCACGGAAACGCGTTCCGAAAGCAGACGCTGGAGAACGCGCTGCAAGCCGCCGATCGAAACCTGCGCGGGCACGACATCGGCCACTAACTTCTGATATTCCTGGCCAAGCTCGTTGAGCAGTTTCTGCGTCTCGGCATAATTCAGCAGGTCCGGCATATTGTCTTTGATGATTTCGGTGAGGTGCGTCGTGATGACGGTCGGCGCATCGACGACAGTGTAACCTTTGAAGTGCGCTTCTTCGCGGTAACGCTCATCGATCCACATAGCCGGTAATCCAAACGTCGGCTCGGTCGTGCTTTCGCCGGGCAGGGAAATAGGCGAGCCGGTCGGGTCCATGCACATCAGCATGCCGGGGCGCACTTCGCCGCGCCCGGATTCAATTTCCTTGATACGCACGGTGTAAGTGCTGGCGGGAAGTTGAAGATTGTCCTGAATGCGCACGGCAGGGAGCACGTAACCCATATCTTCGGCGAGTTGGCGGCGCAGGCCCTTGATCTGGTCGGTGAGCTTGTTGCCGCCTTCGCCCTGCACAAGCGGCAGCAATCCGTAGCCGAGTTCTAACCGGATCGTGTCCATGGCGAGGGCTTTTGATATCGGCTCCTCCGCCGGTTTGACGCCGACGGGCTTGGCGGTTTTGGCCTCGATTTCTTTTTGAGCGGCGAGTGCCTGGCGCTGCGACGACATATAGGCAAGGCCGCCGATGACGGCGGCGAGCGTCAGGAATGGCGCGGCGGGAATGACGGGCACGAGCCCGAGCGCGGCAATCAGGCCGGCCGACATCGCCATCGCGCGCGGGTAGCGGCTGAACTGGTCGAACAGCGCCTGGTCGGCGGAACCTTCGACGCCCGCTTTTGAAACCAGAAGACCGGCGGACACCGAAACGATCAAGGCCGGGATCTGTGTCACAAGACCGTCGCCGATGGTAAGGAGCGTGTAATTCTTCGCCGCATCAGCCAGCGACATATCGCGCGAAACAACGCCGATGACGATGCCGCCGATGACGTTGACGAAGACGATCAAGAGGCCCGCGATAGCGTCGCCGCGCACGAATTTCGCCGCGCCGTCCATCGCGCCGTAGAAGGTGCTTTCCTGCTCGAGTTTTTTACGGCGCATTTTGGCTTCGTCTTCGGTAATCAAACCTGCCGACATGTCGGCGTCGATGGCCATTTGTTTTCCGGGCATGGCGTCTAACGTAAAGCGCGCCGCGACTTCGGCGATACGGCCCGAACCCTTGGTGATAACCACGAAGTTGACGATGACGAGAATGGCGAAGACGATTGTGCCGATCACATATTCGCCGCCGACAATGAATGTGCCGAACGCCTCGATGACGTGACCGGCGGCATCCGGCCCTTCATGGCCGTTCTCAAGAATTAAACGGACCGAGGCGACGTTCAGCGCAAGCCGCAGCGAGGTGGCGACGAGCAGCACGGTCGGGAAGGTGGAGAAATCCAAGGGGTGCTGAATGAACAGTACGGTCATCAAAATCATGACCGAAAGCGCGACGGAAATCGACAGGCCGAAGTCTAACAGAAAAGTCGGCACCGGGATCAGCATGAACAGGATGATCATGACAATCGCGAGCGCGAAGATCACGTCGCCGCGGAAATAGGGAGCGAGCGCGGCCATGGTGCCGCCAGCCGTCGGCCCGCCGCCAGGTGTGGCAGCGAAAGTTGTTGTGGCAGGCAGTCTTGAACCGGGCACGTCGGCCATGAAAATCAGGTCGTCGGAGTAAGAAGGAACAGTCGAAAATACCAGCGCTTATTGTATCCGGCCCGGCCCGGACATGCAAACGCAGGAAATGCGGCTGTTTAAGGCGCTTTGGCCGGTTTTGGCGGCTCGGCTGCGGGTGTCGGCGCAGGAGCAGGGCCCAACATGTTCTTGACGAGTATATCAGCGCCATGAACCGACGCCGCGGCCAGCCCAAGGGTGAGCGAACCATCAGGATCGGAAATTCCGTATTTCTTGATAGCTTCGTCCGCCGTCTTTTTCATGTCTTCGGTGATTTTGGCGGTATCGGCTTCCCATTGTTTCGACGCAACCATGTCGCGGCCAAGCGCGGCGTAGGAAGCGACAAACTGGCCGTAACTCATCGTGTCGGACTGGAAATAATTATCGATATCCTTAACGCCCTGGGATTTGAAAATGTCTTTCAGAGCGAAAAGCAAATCCGGCTCGACGGGCTGATTTGCCGGCGCAAGCTTGAAAAGGCCAAGCAGTGTCTGCGCGTTGGTGCCGAAGCCGATGAGATCGGAAAATTTGGGCGCGCCAGTGGCGGCCTGCTCGAATGCTTTGACGCCGGGAATGAATTTCAGATAGCCCCGCAGGAAGGAAATGAAGCCCACACTAAGGGCTTCAGCCAGTTCCGGATTGTCGCCAAGGCCCAGCATTTTCAGGATTTTTTTCGAATAATCGAAAACGCTCTCGGGGATTTCGGTGATCTTCTCGCCGGTCATGCAGCTGAGATAGGCGGCGGGACTTTTCGAAATTTTCGGCCTGCCGAATTTCTGAATCAGCGACTGACCCTGCGTAACCATCGGGATGGCGGCGGTGCCCGCCCAATCCTTAACGCCGTCGGGAAGGAAATTGAACATCGCCGTGGCGACCCAGCCCATATCGTCTTCTTCTTTTTTCTCTTCTTTTTTCCCTGCAGGCGGAGGAGTTGCCGTCGTCGTTTGCGCAGGAGGGGGAGATGCAGCAGGAGGATTCGTAGCAGTTAGTTCCACAGATGCAGGTGCTTCGTCGCTTGTGAGGACATCACTTCCATAGCGACCACCGGAGGGGTCTTTAATCTCCAACGATCCAGGGAAGAACCTTCTAAGGCTCAAATCGGAAATAGAGCTGTCATCATCGCTCATGAACACACCTTTATATATTGCCGCTTTAGTTTTAGTTTTTTGTAATTTTTATAGTTGCCTTCAGTGTACCGAAAAATCGTCACTGGTGCATTAAAAACATAAAAATGTGTGTAATTTCAATGATTTATTCGCCAGCAGCCGAAGCGGGGATGTTCACGCCTTCGTCCTTGTACTGGTTCAGCTTGTTCCGCAGGGTGCGGATGGAAATGCCGAGAATATTGGCGGCGTGGGTGCGGTTGCCGAGGCAGTGTTCCAACGTGTTGATGATAAGGTCGCGCTCGACGGCGGCAACGGAGCGTCCGATGAGCGATTCCACCGCGCCGGAATTCTGGACAGGTTTGGATTCCGCTTTTGCAGCCGCTTCTTTCGGCACGACCGAAAGATGCCCGGGTGTATCGATGTGGATGGCATCGGCTTCAATCTCGTCTTCCATGGAAACGAGGATCGCACGGTGCATGGTGTTTTCCAGCTCGCGGATATTCCCGCGCCAGCCGTAGGATTTCATTTTCTGCGTTGCCGCCGCCGAGATTTTCTTGCGGCCTACAGCATTAGCATCGGCGTATTTGTCGGCGAAGAACTGCGCCAGCACCGGTAGATCGGTCGGCCGCTCACGCAAAGAGGGCAGGCGCAAGTTTACAACATTAAGACGGAAATAAAGATCTTCGCGGAAGCCGCCCGACTTCACATACGCCTCTAAGTCGCGGTTGGAGGTCGCGATAATCCGCACATCGACTTTCACCGCATCGTTCGAGCCGACGCGGGTGATTTCTTTTTCCTGCAGTACACGCAGTAACTTCGCCTGGAGCTGCGGCGCCATCTCGGACACTTCGTCGAGCAGGAGCGTGCCGTTGGTGGCTTCTTCGAATTTACCGATGCGCCGCGCGGTTGCGCCGGTGAACGCGCCTTTTTCATGGCCGAACAATTCGGATTCTAAAAGATTCTCAGGAATGGCCGCGCAGTTGACCGCGATGAACGGACCGTTGCCGCGTTTCGATTTGCGGTGAATGTACTGCGACATCACCTCTTTACCTGTGCCGGATTCGCCGGTGATAAGAACGGTGGCTTCGGAAGGCGCGATCTTGTCGCCGAGCTTCACGACATCTTTCATCACGGCATCGCCCGCGATCATGGTGTTGTTATCTTCGGTGACGGCAGCGAGCAGCGCGCCGATCAATTCGGAATCCGGGGGCAGCGGGATGTATTCCTTCGCGCCTTGCTGGATGGCTTTTACGGCGGCGCGGGCGTCGTTGTTGATACCGCAGGCGATGACGGGAATATGGATGCGCTCCAGTTTCAGGCGCTCGACGAATTCGCCGATTTTCTGTTTGACGTCGATCATCACGAGGTCGGCACCCTTGCCGTTCAGCAGCGCGCCGATGGCCTGCTCGGTATCCTCGCAATGGACGACCTTGGCCCCCTTTTGAAGGGCGATCTTGCCTGCCTGCGATATATAGCCTTCGAGCTGGCCGATGATCATCAAACGCATGCTACTGATATACCAGCGTTTAACGCGCAGTGAAATGGGGTAATTGACGCAATATAGAAAAAGCCCGCCCCGGAGGGCAGGCTTTTTGAGGGTAACAGTCAACTGATAGGCAAAGGCCTGTTAGTCAACTCTTACGATTGTGGCGGGTTCCTCGATACGGTCCAGCTGTCCGTCCTGTACAACAACGTTCAGGTTTTCGCGGGTCATGTAGGAACCGTTCGGAGCGTAAAAGCGGTTGCCGTTGGCAGCAACTTTATAGACCGTTTTGCCTTCGATGATCAGCTTCTCGCCTTCAAACGTGGTGAAGGTCGCAACGCGGTTTGCAGGATTCGTACGGAAATCCTCTTCGCTTTGCATTTCGATGCGGTAAGCGCCGTCATTGTGCGACGATGCGGACTGATCGACCTTCTTATAGGTATAGGAATGGCTGGCTTCGTTGTGGTTGCGGGTGTCTTTTGCTTCCGCAACAACCGGGAATACAAGTGCTGCAGCCCCGGCAATCAATACTAACTTTTTCATGGGTAGTCTCCTTTTCAATTCCCGTTTTCTTGAAACGGGGCGAGTTTATGTTACGGGTTACCAATAAATATGTAAGGAAAAAGTTCCCAATCCGGGTTTTCCAATAAATTCAATATATGTGGAAGAGGTTGTTAAGTGCGGTCTGATTTGACGATTTCAGTCATCGTCACGCCGAGCTTGTCCTCGACAACCACGACCTCGCCGCGGGCGACAAGGCGGTTGTTGACATAAATATCGATGGCTTCGCCGACCTTACGGTCCAGTTCGACCACGGCACCCCGGCCAAGTTTCAGGAGCTGGCTGACCTGCATGGTGGATTTCCCGAGCACGGCAGAAATCTGGACGGGGATGTCATAAATCGCGTTGACATCGCTGGCCATCGGCTCGCCAACTTCGAATTCATTAACATCAGTCTTCAGGCGCGCATCGTTGTCGATTTCGCCGAGATTCATGCCTTTTTTGGCCTTATCATCTTCTGTGCTCATGCGCCTTCTCCGGCCGGGGGAACCCCGGGCTCAACCTTATCATGACCTTTTAGGCCCTTTTTCGCAAGGACCTGCTCTATGGAAGACCTGATTTCATCCGCAACCATCTGCGGGTTACGGAGCGCGCCGCCCTCGTGCCAGGCCAGGCGGCAGGCACCAGGCGCAAGCGTTTCATCGCCTTTGACCGTGAATTTGATTTCGAAGCCGGATTCTTTCAGGGAATTGAGGTGGGTTTCAATTGCGCCGACAACGTCGGGTGTGACCATGACGGCGACCTGATTCTGGCCTTCCTGCTGCTTGATGATGTCGGAGATCGATTGCTTCAACTCCTCGAAGCCGGCGGTCTTGTTGTAAACCGGGAACAGGCGCTCGAAAATCAAAAGGCAAAGCGCCAGCGTTTCCTGTTCGAAAATCTTTTCGCGCTGGGCTTCGGCGGCGGTGAGGGTGGTGAGCTGCTTGTTGATCTGATCGAGGATTTGCGCGGTGAGTTTGAGCTGCGAAGTTTCCGCTTCTTTCAGGCCCTGCTGGCGTCCTTCAGAGGTGGATTTTTGTTTGGCTTCGGCAAGTTGCTGTTCGCTGAATGACGGCGGCGGGGGTTCATCGGTATGCCCGTCATCGAAAATATTTTCGTTGAAGAAATATTTCTTACCGTCGTGAATGGCTTTGCCTGTCATCTACTCTTTACCAATAAACTGATTAATAGATCATCTGGTCTTCTTCGGTGCCGGTGGCGATGACGATTTCGCCGCGGGCCTCGAGGTCTTTCGCGACGTTGACGATGTATTGCTGCGCTTCTTCTACGTCCTTCAGGCGGACAGGGCCCATCGCGCCCATGTCTTCCTTGAGGATCTTCGCGGCACGTTCTGACATATTGGTAAAGAACAGCTCGCGGAGCGTTTCGGCGGCGCCCTTGAGCGCAACCGGCAGCTTGTCCTTGTCGACAGCGCGGATAAGCGTCTGGATCGCGGTCTGGTCGAGCTTGCCGAGATCTTCGAAGGTGAACATGAGCGAGCGGATTTTCTCGGCGGCGTCCGGCGAGTTCTTTTCTAACTGCTCCATGAAACGGCCTTCGACGTTGCGGTCCATGTTGTTGAAGATCTCCGCAATCATCTCGTAGCTGTCGCGGCGCTGGGTCTTCGCCAGGTTGGTCATGAACTCGGTGCGGAGCGTCCTTTCGACTTCTTCCAGGATTTCTTTCTGCACGGCTTCCATGCGGAGCATACGGTGAATGACTTCCAGCGCAAAGTTTTCCGGCAACATCGCGAGGACGCGGGCGGCGTGATCGCTCGAAACTTTAGAGAGAACGACGGCCACGGTCTGCGGATATTCTTTTTGCAGGAATGTGGAGAGAATTTCCTCGTTCACGTTGCCGAGTTTTTCCCACATGTTACGGCCTGCCGGGCCGCGAATTTCTTCCATGATGTTATCGATGCGGTCCTTGGAAATACCGGCTTTGTTCAACATGCGCTCGGTTGAATCCTGTGTGCCGACTAAGGCGTTGGTCGATGACATCTGCTCGGCGAAATCTACGAATAGGAGCTCAACCACTGTCGGGCTGACCTTGCCCAGTGTCGCCATGGTCTGCGAAATTTCCATGATCTCGTCATCATCCATATGCTCGAAAATCTTGGCAGTCTGATCTTCGCCAAGCGAAAGCATCAGGATGGCCGCTTTTTCAGGGCCGGTAAGGGTGCGGTAATCTTCGCGGACGCGTAATGCCATGGCTCGTTAAGCTCCCGGTTCCTGGGTCATCCAGCTACGCAAAACGGCAACTGTTTCATTCGGATAATTTTGCACGATTTCCTCGACCTTCTTGACCGAAGAGGCTTTCACCTTGCCCTCGACACCCTGCATGTTGATCAAACTCTCCTCGGCGTCCTTGCCGCCCTGCGCCGCCATGAATTCATGGTTGGAAGGGCCGGTAAGAGCGGGGCTCGGCGGGCGCACGCCCAGCAGGTCGGCCTCAAGGCTGTTGTCGATCTCAGGTGCTTCAGAGATCAGGAGGCGATTGACCATCGGCTGCAGCACCAGCATGACCACGAGAATGATCATGATGGCCACGGTGACGATCTCGGCCACATCCAGCAGTTTATTTTTTTCGAATCCGAACAACATGCGGTCGTCGGTGAACTCGCCTTGATCAGTGTCGACGCTGGCGAATTGCATGTTGACGACTTCAATCGTATCGCCGCGCTCTTCATTAAAGCCGACTGCGCTTTTGACCAGCGCCGTGATCTGCGTGATTTCCTGTTCGCTACGTGGCTCGTAAACCATTTCAGGTTTTGCGCCTTTGTCTTCTTCCTTGGCTTCCTCGCCTTCGGCAGGGGCGGCTTTTTCAGCGGGCTTGTAACGGCCATCGACCAGGACGGCGACGGAGAGTTTTTTGATTTCGCCGACCTCGCGTATGGTGCTGCGGATGGTCTTGCCGATTTCGTAATTGGTGACTTCCTCGGTGCGGTTGCTTTCGTTCGTCGGGCCGCCGCCGAGCAGATCGCCGCTGGCGCCGGGAAGGTTGTTCTCGACGCTCACATCCTCGCCGCCTTCTCCCTGTTCAGTGCTGCTTTCAGTCGTTGTCTGCGCCGAGCGCACGACCTGTTGCTCAGGATCGAACAATTCTTCGTTGGTGCTGATGCGGTCGAAATTGATTTCAGCCGTGACAGTGGCGCGGACATTGCCGTAGCCGACGATGCGGCTGACCTGGTCTTCGACTTTCGAAGTCATGTTGGTTTCGTAATTGCGGCGCATTTCTTCGGTCTTCATCGTCATCAAATTGACTTCCTCTTCGCCGCCGCGCGCGAGAAGGGTGCCCTTGTTATCGATGATGGAAACGTTGGACGCTTTCAGGCCCGGAACAGCCGAGGCAATGAGCGACTGGATTGCGGATATCTGCGAGCTCTCAATGCCGCCGGTGCCGCGCAGGCCCAGGAATACGCTGGCGCTGGAGGGGCGGGCTTCGCGGCTAAATAATTCTCTTTGGGGCAGGACGATATGTACACGTGCATTGTGAACGCCCTGAAGTGAACTGATGGTGCGTGCAAGCTCGCCCTCGAGCGCGCGGACCTGGTTGATGTTCTGGACGAAGTTCGTGGTTCCGAAACCGGAATCCTTGTCGAAAATTTCATAGCCCATCGAGCCGCCATTCGGCAGTCCGGCTTCGGCCAGCAGTAAGCGTGCGCGGCCAACTTCTTTTTCCGCCACCATGATGCGCGTGCCGTCGGCGGAAACATCGAAAGGAATTGAACCCGACTGGAGCTTGCTGGCCATGGCGCTGGAATCGGCGGTCGAGAGATCGGAGTAGAGCACTTTCATGTCCGGCGTGGACACCCGCAGCGATACGAACACGAAAAACAACAGGAGGCCGACCAGAATCGCCCCCATGACGCCAAGACGCGAGGGTCCCAGCTGCTTCATTGTGTCTACAAAATTGCTCAACCGATCCTGCCTTTTGCTTCAGCTTTTCCTGATATTAGCAGCCTCCCGCATGGGGGAGGTCGTGAAAATACCAGTTTTATTGGTTATTTATGCGAATTTTATGCCAGTTACGCGTGCGAGAATGATGGACGGGACGGTTGGAAATTCTCCATCCCGAAACCATTATAATATGTTTTTTAACCATTTTCCATGTCTGCTGTGGATAAGGCCGGAATTGCGCATCTATTTGTATAATCGGGGTTTTTTCAAGAATACGAAGTTGTTTTCAGTTCTTTGGTTAATTTGTACTATAAATACTAGAGTTAAAGCATAGAATATGACGTTTTTACACACTTAATACATTAATAAAAAGTGAATATACTTCAAGTAAATACGCATCCCCAGGAAACCCGCAGAACTCCCGCGAGTCGGGGTTGTAAAGGATGTTTTAAGCCTTTGTTTATTCAATTTCTTGACATTTGTGCTGTTCCGCAGTAACATGATAATAGGGTAGTATGTCTGGATTTTGTGTAGCGTTTTTTCAAGTATTCAAACCGCCACCGGAATTCCAGATAAGGTTAGGGATTTATGATTGAAGCTGTGAACGCAGTCGTTGCCAATGCTTCGCTCCTCCGCGGTTCCGCGGAGCAGGCGAGCGCTACGCGTTCTTTCGCCGCCAATCCCGCGCGTGTTCAGGAAGTTATTCAGGCGCCGTATGTCAGCCCGTTCATTTACGTCGATGTGAACTACGACAAAGCGGTTTTGCAAATTCGCGACAGCGATACCGGCGACGTTCTCAAACAATTTCCGTCCGAACAGACGATGGCTATCCGTAGCAGGATCGCGCAGAGCCAGGCAGCGCAGACGCAACCCGATGTTCCGGATGCTCCCGCGCCTCAGCGCCAGCAGGCCGAAGCGCCGAAAATTGATACGCCTGCGCCGCAACAGAATGCGCAGGCGCAAGTGGCTGCCAGTGCTTTGGAGAGCACCGCTCAGGCCGCAGCCGCCGTCAGCGCGCCGCCGACCAGCGGTAATGTCGTCGTAACGGCGTAAATTTATGAAATAAACGGCACAAAGGACGCTTTCGGCGTCCTTTTTTATTGTGGCCGTGCCGTCATTGCGAGAAGGCCCCATTCTTTTTAGGGCCGACGAAGCAATCCAGAAAAAATGGATCGCCACGCCAACTGCGTTGGTTCGCGATGACGGGGAATAAAGGTTTATTTCTTCGGCGCTTCGCCCTGGGTTTCAGCGGCAGGCTTCGTCATCAAGCCCGCAGCGATTTCGCGGTTGATATTGATCAAGACGTCGAGCTTTTCCTTCTTCGGGTCCGACATAATGTCGATCTCGCGCTTGAAGATGAAGTTCGCCAGGTTGACGATGTTGCTGCGCAAATCTTTCGGCCTGTTTCCTTCGGTATTTTCCACCGCCGTATCATAGAACATCAGCCAGATATTGCGGTTGAATTTGAGCGTCGCCTCGATCACTTCGAGATTGGCATCGCCCCAGTTCTCCTGAAGGTCCTTGAACATCTGCGCGGCCTTGAGCAAGACGCGTGCTTCCGTCTCGCGCTGGTCGGGCGTGTGCTGCTGCGCGTGGTTGCCATAGGCGCTGGCGGCGGCGGCGTAAGGATTGTTAGGCTTTTTTGAGGACATTTTCCACCAGTTCACGTTCATGTTCGATCAGTTCTTTCGATACTTTCAGCGCCTTGTAATACGTGCCGTTCATGATGTGATCGTTGATCTGCATGAAAAAGAATGCAGCACTCGGCGAGGCGTGCTGAACTTCCTCGACCATGCCGAAATATTTCTGATGATAATCGCCAGGCGTGCGCGAAAGATACATGCACTGGACCAGGAAGTAGATGCGCTTGCATGGCGTGTTGGCCATGTCTTCCTGCATGACGTCTTTCTCGCGGATGATCGGTGCGTCGCCGGCGATGTGCAGGCGGGCACGCTGGCTGTCATTCGTGATGACGGCCTCGCCGATCAGTATTTTCTCTCCGGGCTTTAAATCGATGATCAGTCCCATGGGAATTCTTCCTCTCTCACTGTAAGGCAGCTTCTGCCGCTTCTTATAGTATACCCATGAAATGCCTAAAAAAAGGTGAAATTAATGCTGATTTTATTGTCATCCCGGCAGAAATTTTTTTTCGTCATTGCGAGCGTAGCGAAGCAATCCATCTTTTAAATGGATTGCCGCGTCGGCCCAAAAAAAAGAAGGGGCCTCCTCGCAATGACAATGCAATGAAAAAGGCCGGGAATTTCTTTCCCGGCCTTTTGGTACCTAAATTTTCTTTTAAAACTAGAAGAGCCTGAGGACCGACTGTTGCGACTGCGCGGCCAGCGACAGGGCGGTGACGCCTAACTGCTGTCTGGTCTGCAGAGCCAGAAGGTTTGCGCCTTCTTCATTCTGGTCGGCGGTGACGAGATCGGCCGCACCGGCTTTCAGTATCGAGATCGTGCTCTCCGTGAAGTCACGGCGGGTCTGGATGATCGACAGGCTGTTGGCAATTGTCGTGCCGAAGTTACGGACCGTATCGAGAGCCGTAATGGTTGCATCGATAGACAACTGAACATTTGCAGTATTGCTGAAGTTAGCAACTTTGATTCCCAGGCCGGCAGCAGAAAGGTCTGAGCCGACAGTGGCCAGGGTATTGGTGCGATCTTCATTGAAGAAGGTCGTCAGCGTATCGCCCTGCAGCAGGTTGACGCCGCGTATGTTTGCGTCCTCAACCAGGCTATCGATCTGTCCGCGGATGGTGTTGAAGTCATCCTGGAACTGCGTGACGTCGGCGTTCGACCCGGAGAAGTTGAACCGTTCGCTGATGTCGTTGCCTGCAGCGCCGAGGACAACGTCCGTCGGGATCACGGCTGCCGCGACAACGCTCTGCGATCCGCTGAAGCCGAAGTCAATCGTGGATGCGGCGTTGGCTTGGAATTGCAGATCGACGTAACCAACCGAGTCGGCAAATTCCAATTCAATGCGGCCCGTGGTTCTATTGAATGACGCCACGACTTTGGTATTCACCGTAGCGTTGTTGTTAATGTCGTCGATCAGGTCCTGGATAGTGTTGGTATCCAGAAGGGCTGCAGTTGTGGTTGTTATTACGCCATCAATGTTCAGAATAACCTGGATGCTGTCGGCGCCGGCGTTGTCCAGAAAGCCGGCCTGTGCGCCAAGCGTGTCGCTGGAGTTGTACAGGCCGTTAGTCGCCACTCCGTTGGTTAGCTGGGAATAAAGAGTGCGTCCAGCAATGGCTGTTCCACCTTGACGAGTGCCTGCAACGGTTTCTTCTGTACCAACAAAGGTTTCAAGACCGAGGAACGCATAACCATCCGCGCCCAGAGAGGTTGTTCCGTCTTGAATACGGATTGAAGCTCCGACTTCTTTAGAGGTAAGCGTCAGCCTGCCGTTGGCATCAACGGTTGCCTGGACGTAAGGGTTGATTGCGGCGTCCGCATTGATATAGCCGGCAACGTTATAAATGGTATCTGCTGCCGCAAAGTTTACAACGTTCGCCGCGGATGTTACAACCGTACCGTTGGCGCGCACAACACTGATGGTGATGTCGTCACCCACAGCGATCGTACCGCCGGATGCGGCAACCAAAGCACCGGTAGTGTTAAGATTTTTGCTGCTCTTGATCTGGGCAAAGCCGGAAGCCGCAAGAGTCGCGGATTTGGCGTCTTCAGCAATGGCCTGAGCCTGTTCGACAAGAGCTGAAACAGCCGTCACGCCCGTGTTGGCCTCCTCGATCGTGCGGATCGAGAGATTGATGCCATCCAGAAGGCGGCCAAGGTCGCTTGCGCGGTTAGACAAGGATTGCGAGGTGAAGAACTTCTGCGCGCCGTCAAGGGCCGAGTTGATCTTAAGACCGGTTGCCAGACGAAGCTGGACCGAGTCGATCAATCTCTGTGTGCTTTGAAGGGAGAGAAGGTTATTCCGCAACGCTGCGGATAGTACGACGTCTGTGGAAGCCATTTTAGTTTCCTTTCCTAGGTTTACTTATGCGTCCTGCATAGGCCGAATACTTCGACCGTATTTTATTAGAATATACCATAAAAATGAAGGGAGCGTTAACGCCCTTTTTATAAACTAACGATTGATTTTCAGGGGTTTTTGAACGCCAGGCAAGAATATTGGCGTTTTTTGCCATAAGGACTGTGGATGATTTAAGCCCATTCTACAGTGCTTCCCCCGCAAAAGCGGGGGTCTTAACAAAAGCAGGAAAGGTCCCCGTTTGCACGGGGAAAGCAAAAAAGCAGGCGGCTTATATATAGGAGAAAAGAAGGGGGGCGCACCAGACGGTTGGGTTCATCCACCGGGGTAAGGGTGGCTGGGCTTGGTCCGGTGCGCCCGGCTGAGGCCGTCGAACCCCTCCTGGATTCGCCTTCCGCAGCAGGTACCCGGGGCCCAAAACTCCCAGGGGGTTAGGGAATGCCGGGTAGCATACCCTGAGGTCCTGGGCCCCGAATTCTTATTCCTTCTGTAGTCATCCCGGCGAAAGCCGGGATCTTATTCCGTTATTTCACGAGACCCCGGCTTTCGCCGGGGTGACTACGGATTTGTTACCTGAGACGTAACAAATCCTCCGTCATCTGGTCGACCGTGGTGATCACTTTCGTCGCGGCACCGAAGGCGCGCTGCGAGATGATCAGCCTTGCGAATTCGTCCGCGAGGTCGACGTTGGAAGCTTCCAGTGTCGAGGGCTCGACGAAACCGGCGCCGCCGCTTCCGGCTTCGCGTAGGTTTTCTTCGCCTGATTCTTCGGACTCTGAATACGCCGTTCCCGAAACTTCGGTCAGGCCGCTTTCGTTTGCGAAGGTAATCAGCGGGATCTGGTAAAGGTCCGCTGATGCGCCGTTCGAGAACCGCGCGACAATGCGTCCTTCGCGGGTCAGTTCCACGCCGGTCCGGAGGCCGAGCTCAGCGCCGTTCTGGTCAGAGAAGATGACGTCGAAGTTACCGGTGAACTGGCTGAAGCGCGAAACGTCGATGCCGATCGTTTGCAGGCCCGAGCCGTTGCCCCAGTTGACGTCCGGGATTTGGATGTCGACATCGCCGTTGGCGTCCGCCGTGGCGTTCAGAGAACCGTCGCTGTCGAAGTTCAGGAGGCCGCGGGTGATCTGGCTGCCGTTCGGGTGGCGAACCACGACCTGCCACCAGCCCTGCGTGTTGGCCGTGGTGAGGTCCTGGAAATCAGGGAAGATTTCTTCGCTGTTCGACAGGACGTTATCGGTGTTGCCGGGCGGCATGTTCGGAGCGGTAAGGGCCGCGCCGACATCGCTCATTGCCAGATCCGTCAGTGGTGTACCGACCGTGTTAGTCAGCGAGATCGTATCCGCGCGATTGACGCTTTCGATGATCAACTCACCGTCTTCATTGATGCGTGCCTCGATTTCGCCAGGGAAGTTGGTGTTGATAGCATCAATCAGTTCGCCAACCGTCTGGTAGCCGACGGCGCCGCCGCCGACTGCCGCATTATTGTCGTATTCAAAGATGAACGGACCGGTGCCGCTTGTGACGTTGTCGAGGGTGAAACGGTCGCCGTCCGCAATGCCGGGGATAAGCGCAAGGTCCGTATCGCGGTCAAGAATGACCGAGGTGTTGGAAATCGATACAACCGTCGGCGGGTAGACATGGTGGAATTCCAGCGTCAGCGTTTGCGAGCCGCCGAGAGAGTCGAACACCGTCAGGCCGCGTGTGAAGTGCGCGGCGCCGTCGGCGCTGACACCCTGTGGTGCGGGCGAGGGGCCTGCGCCGAGGTCGGTATAGGTCGTTCTTTCCTGACTGGCGTTAAGGTTAATCGCCAGTTCCGCCGAGGTCGTCGGACGGGTCAGTCCGCCGAGAAACGCAACGTCCGCCTGTACGAGCGAAGTCAGGTCTCCCTGGTTGGCGGGCAGGTTACCGTCGGTATCGATCGGCCATGCATAAAGCACGAAGCCCGAAGCATTGCGGAGCAGGCCTTGCGCGTCTTCACTGAATTGGCCGGCGCGTGTGTAGAGGAATGGCTGGCTGGAGTCTGTCGAACGCTTGACCGGGAAGAAACCGTTACCGGCGATCGAGCCGTCGGTTCCGGACGAGGTCTGCTGAATGGAGCCCTGGGCGTCGACGCGCTGGATGCGGTTAACGGAAACCGTACCCGGCGAGTAACGTGCGAGACGGCTTTCCGTCGTCACGAGGCTGTTGAAAGCGGCTTCGGAACGTTTGAAGCCTGTCGTGTTCACGTTTGCGATGTTGTTCGAGATGATCGCCGTGCTTTGCGACTGTGCAAAGAGCGCCGACACGCCTGTAAATAATGATCCAAAAAGTCCCATGGTTAGTCTCCTTTATGTTTAAAATTAAAAAACTGGTTGATGAAAAAAATCATGCTGGCTCCGGCGGTACGTTGGCGCTGAGGATATCCATCAGAAGAATGCTCTCGCCGTTGACGACGAGATAAATATCGCCGTTGTCCGTTTCGACGCCGGTCACGCGGCCCGCGCCGACGACCTGCGTATCGATGCGGTTGTCGCTGGCATCAATAGCGTCGATGGTGATTGTGTATTCGCCTGCAGGCGCCTGCGTGCCGTCATTGAAGCGGCCGTTCCATGCCAGCGTGTGCGATCCCTTGGCTTTGGATGCATTGGCGCTATAAACGATGTTGCCCTGGCTGTCCTTGACGATGACCTGCGATTGCGCGGCGGTATTTTTAAGCGTGTAGTTGACGTTTACGTTGCCCGAGCCGCTATAGACGACTTCGTTGTCATTATATGTGACGTCGAGGCCGACATAATTAAGCGCCATCGTCAGGCCGTCGCTGTTGTTGTTGCCCATGCCGGTTTCGCCGGTATTGAGAACGTTGCTGAGCGCAACGGCGCGGTCGCCGACCAGCAGGTAAATCTGGCCGTTCTGCGCTTCGGTTCCGCGAACGAGGCCGGAGACAACCGATGTTGCCTGGACAGGTTCGCCGTTGATATCGAGCGCGTCGACTTTGACTTCGTAGGTTCCAGGCTCGGCCTTGCCGCCTGAATTGAGGGAGCCGTCCCAGATGAAATCATGAACGCCCGCCGATTTTCCGGCTTCGACCGAGTAAACGACTTTGCCGCCCTCATCATAGATGCTGAGTTTCGACGTGACCGCTTCGGCACCGAGCGAGTATTTGATCTTGGACGGCACGCCGGTGTGGTTGAATTCAGAGCTGATATAGCTGATCTGCTTGCCGACATAGCTTTGTGCCGAGCCCAGCGACTGGCCGAGGCTGAGAGACACGAGGCTATCGAGTTTCTGGTTGGTGTTGATCTGCTGTTCGACGCCCGCGAACGCTACGAGCTGGTTCGTGAATTCAGTCGTATCCATCGGCGAGAGCGGATCCTGGTTCTGAAGCTGCGTCGTCAGCAGGATCAGGAAGTCGTTGAAGTCGCGCGAAAGCTGCGTGCTCGCGGCGTCGGTTTTCGATTGCTGGTCGAGGGCCGTGTTGATCGATACCGGGTTAATAGCCATTGCCGTTCTCCTTAAGCCAGGATGCTGTAGCGCATGTGCCCGGTTTCCGGGTCCACGCGCCATGTCATGGTTGATTCAATAATTTCTTCGGGTGCGCCTTCGTTGCGCGCATAGCCGCCATGGCCGTCGCCGCCGCGCCCGTTAAAGTCATAGCCTTCATGTGCAAGCTCGAAGCTCAGCGACGAGCCGCCTGCATCAAGGCCGGAATCGAACAGCGCGCGCTCTAACAGGTGACCGTCGCGCTGGAGCAGCAAATGCGTTTCCGGTTTTTCGGCAACGACGATTGCCTTCACCGTTTTATCTTTGCTGAAAGCCATGCGTACTTCGACGCGGCCAAGTTCCGGCGGCTCGAGCTGCAGGGTGATATTTTTCGTCTCGCCGTTGGCGGCAGCCTTGGAAATCGTCGCGGCGACAACCTGGACAGCCGGGTGCGGCTGTGAGGCCGTATGTGCCTGCGTAACCAGATTTGTCAGCGTGCCGAGGCTGGTAACGGCGGGAAGCGGAACCGGCGCGCCATATTCATCGTAAGGCAGCATCGTCGGCGAGAAGATTGAACCGCTCAATGTAAATGGCCAGCCCTGCAGCGCGCTGAGATCCGGTTTCACGCCGGGTGTTGCGGGCATTTCAGTGCCGCCTTTTTTATTCGAGAAATCTTTCAGCGTATTGGCGAACTGGTTCTGCGGCGCAGCGCGTGTATAGCCTTCTTCCGGCGCGGCGTCGGACCACGGCGATTGGCCCACGGCAGGCGCTTCGCCTTTTTTCGGGGCAGGGCGCGCGAGGTTATTCAGTTGCGTATTCTGCTCTTCCTGCTTTTTTGCAACAGCAGCCTGCAATGTCGCGGCGCGCGATTGCTCGTCCGGCGCCAGCAATTTGATCAGGCCTAGATAAATACCGTCCAGCGCCTTGCGCTTTTGTTCTTCGGTGAGCGCGGCATCGACATCCTGGTTGAGCAAAGCCTCGATTTTCGCCTTGAGGTCGGTGATCTGCTCCGGCGTCAGGTTTGTAAGAACAAGGCCGCCCGTTTCAGGCTCGGCTGTGAGCTTATCGAGTTTAGCGAGAATGGCCTTCAGTTTCGCCATCACGGTATTGTTGGTTTTTGCTTCCGCCTGCGCATCGATCAAGAGCGCCTGCATCAGGCGCGGCGAACCGGCCTCGACATTGGCGGTGGTGATAATGCCATCCGTGACAGGAGCGAGCGCATCATCGAGCGCCTTTTGATTGAGGGCGAGCGCTTCCGAGAGTTTCATGTTCGGATCTAACGACCAGGCTTCGATCTGCTCGCGGATTTCCGGGTTGTCAGCGATCAGTTCGGCGATATTGATGTCGGAATCAAGAACGGGATTGTCGGAGGAGAGAAGTTTATGTTCTTCCGGCTTCGGCGTTTCAGGATTTTCTTCAGCCAGCCGGGCCAGGATAAAATCAAGGAAGCTCACATCCGCAGGCATGACTGAGCTGCCGGAGGTGTTGCCTCCGGAAATTTTTTGCTCCTCGCGCGGAGCCTGAACAGTGAAAAAGTTACTAATATCCATTCATGCTTCTTTCGCAGTTACGCGGTTTCGCTAACTCCCATTGAAACGGACTTTCTCTCGCTTCCTTTAATACTGCCGGTCTCGCCGTAGCTGTAGGTGCGGCTACGCACGGCGGCGTCTTTAGCGGCGACGCGGATGGTGTTGCCGAGGCGCTCGGCCACGCGGCCCATGCGCTTCAGTGCGTCCATATTCTTGGCCGTAAGATCGGCAAAATCCTTCTGCATGTCCTCGAGGCGGCGACGGAGCAGGGGATTTGATTTTTTCATCTCGTCCTTGCGGTCGAGAATCTGGCCGATACCATCCTGATAGGCGCGCGCAATCAGGAGTTTCTCTGACTGCATTTCAAGAAAAGCCTTTGTATCGGCGGCCTCTAACGCCTCCGTCTCGCGGCGGTAGACATTGCGCAGCGCGTCGATGGTGCTCATCATTTCCTGCATCGCGGCGTTGGGGTCTTTCGGCAGGACGAGCAGCGCGTCTTTATAGGTTTGTGGGGTGGTCATTCGGCACCTCTCTCTTTTCTTGCGTTGTTGTCGTTCATGCGGACGCGCTTCTGCTGGCCGTATTCCTGCGCCATCAGCAGTGTTTTCTGCGTTCCTGTCTCGGCGCGCTGCTTGATCTGCGCGACCATGACGTTGTTGCCTTGCGTTTTCTCGGCGAGGTTTTTCTGAAGGAGTTCAAGGCGGTTCAGCAAAGGCTTCTCCACGTTCCTGAAATCCTCGAGGCGCGCGCGGAATTCCTCCGACGCCTGTGTGTACTGGTTCGCGATTGATTCTTTTTCATCCTGAAGGATGGCGAAAGTCAGCATGTCGCGTTGCAGGAGGGCCTGCGTCTCGCGCTCGCTGAGATCAACGAGTTTTTGCGAGACCTGAATCAGCCTCTGGATGGCGGCGGTTGCGTTAGCGGGAAGGTTAGCGCGCCTGTCAGTTTGCATTCTGCGTTCCATTATCTGCCTGTGCCTGCATTAAAATAATTTGCTGTTTGACCTGGTCGGCGAGACCAATGCTGCTGGTCTGTGCCATCAGCTTGCCGTATTCCTGCAGCAGCATGCCGCGAAAGACTTCCTCGCCCTTGCCGCCGCCGAACATGCCGTCGGTGGAAATGCCTTCGAACATCGGCTTCATCATTTCGGCGACGAACACCGCTTCGAATTCCTTCGCGGTTTCTTCGGCCTTGGCAATCTGCGCGGCGCTCTTTGCGCTCTTCGCCTTTTCCGTTGCGATGGAAAGATCGGCCTGCGTGTAATTCATCAAGGCGGTGGTCGCTGAAGGGGAGGTATTGTTCATTACATCACCTCGATTTCAGCTTGTAGTGCGCCGGCTGCTTTTACGGCCTGGAGAATTGTGATGATGTCGCGCGGCTGCATGCCAAGGCGGTTAAGGCCCGTTACAAGATCCTGCAGCGTCACGCCGGTTTCAAGCAGCGCGAGTTTTGCATCGGGAGACTGGTTGATTTCTAGATCGGTGCGCGGAACGACGACCGTCTCGCCGAGTTCGGAGAACGGGTTGGGCTGCGAAACCTGCGGCGTCTCGGTGACTTTGATTGTGAGATTGCCTTGAGCGATAGCAACGTTGCTGATGCGCACGTCGGCACCCATCACGATCACGCCGGAGCGTTCACTGATAACGACACGCGCAGGCTGGTCGGGCTGCACGGGCAGTTGTTCGATGTCTGTAATGAGGTCGACAATCGTGCCGTCATAACCGGACGGACGCATCAAGGTAACGCTCGACGAATTCTCGGCCTTCGCAACCGTATAAGATGTGAAACCGTTGATCGCCTGCGCGATGCGGCGCGCGGTGGTGAAATCAGGGTTTTTCAAAGCGAGGCGAACTTGTTGCAATTCTTCAAGCTTGAATCCGATCTCGCGCTCGACGATACCGCCGCTGGCGATACGGCCCGCGGTCGGGATGTTCTGCGTAACTTCGGCGGCTTCACCGCCGGCGCTGAAACCGGAAACGCTGACTTCGCCCTGCGCAACGGCATAAGCCTGTCCGTCAGCGGCGAGAAGGGGGGTTACTAATAGAGTTCCTCCCTGCAGGCTGCTGGCGTTGCCCAGCGAGGAAATATTGACGTCGATATGCGAGCCCTGATTGGTGAAGGGCGGAAGCGTGGCCGTAACCATAACGGCGGCGACGTTGCCGGTGTTCAAATTCTGGTCGCGGACGCTGACGCCGAGACGCTCTAACATCGCGATAAGGGATTGTTTCGTGAACGGCGAGCTGTTCAGGGAATCACCCGAGCCGTTCAGGCCGACGACGAGACCGTAACCGACGAGCTGGTTGTCGCGTACGCCTTCGATATTCACAATATCTTTAATACGGGAGGTCTTGGCCTGGGCCGGAACGGCAAAAAGCAGCCCGCCTACCACAGCGAGACCTGCCATTATCCTCAACCCTTTATGTATTCCGCGGACCATTCTGGTGCCTTTATCCATTGCCGGGACGGAAAAATGCCGCGGCTTCCGGTTTATCCATGCGAAACCCGTGCCAATTTTGACTGGAAGGAAAATTTATTATTTTCAGGGGTTTAAGCTCAGGCTGGGGATAAGAAAGCGGCAGGAATGTTCATAAAAAATCGTGTAACACCTTCAATCGGCAATTCTTTCCGGCGCGGATTGCCAGTATAGTCTCGGCCCATGGAATGGATGACCCTCGAATTGCTCCTGAAAGGTTTTCTGGTCGGCCTCTGCATCGCGGCACCGGTCGGGCCGGTCGGCCTGCTCTGCATCAAAACCACCTTGCAATACGGGCGTATGGCGGGGCTGGCGACCGGGGCAGGCGCGGCGGTGGCTGATACGCTCTGGGCGGCGGTCGGCGCATTCAGTCTCGTTTTCATCATGTCGTTTTTGGAAGCGCACTCGCTGGAAATCCGTTTGTTCGGCGGCATCATCCTTCTCGCGCTCGGCGCATTCATCATTTTTAAACACCCCTCCGCCAATGATCCCGAAGCGATGAAGAAGATGAACGCGAATATGCTGAAGGATTTCGTGACGACGTTTTTTATCACGCTGTCCAACCCCGCGACGATCTTCGCATTTCTCGCAGTATTCGCGGGTTTCGGTCTTCACACCGGCGGCGACATGCAAAAAGCCGTGCCATTGCTGAGCGGCGTTATGATCGGCTCGCTCTTCTGGTGGTATGCGCTTTCCTTCTGGGTATCGCTGTTCCGCATAAAAATCAGCGAGCAGTCGATCCATAAAATTAACCTGCTTTCGGGCTTTTTTATTGCGATTTTCGGCCTCGGGGCGCTTCTTTCAGCCGTAAAATTTTTTTAGATTTCCGGTAAGGATTTTGGGCTATAATCCAAAGAAAGGATATTGCTCATGAAGGTCGAAGGACCCGGACAGGCGCGAGGCGCCTCAAACGCGAAAAAATCAGGAAAAACCGAAAAAAGCGAAAGCCAGTTCGGTGATTTCATGGCGTCCGGCGCCGCTTCGGGCGAGTCGGTTAAAACCACGCAATCCATTGGTACGGTGGATTCCCTGCTGGCGCTCCAGGGCGCCGACGACCCGGCGGCCCGGTCCGCGCGCAAGCGCATGAAGCAGCGGGCAGGGGTTATCCTCGGCGAGCTGGAAAAGCTCCGCGTGGCCATGCTGACCGGCGGCGTCACTGTCGGCCATATGATTGATATTGCTGACGTAATTGCCTCTCACCGCGAGAAAATCACCGATCCGGGCCTGACCGATATCATGGACGAGATCGACCTCCGGGCCCAGGTGGAAATGGCCAAAATGCGCATGGCGCTTGATAACAACGGAACTGTTTAGTGGTTTTTGTTGTTTTCAACCTTGTCCGCGATTATATTTCCTAGTTCCGCGAACTTAGAAGACATAAGGGGAGACTTCTTGTGAGTGCAAGTACGAATGCTGCTTCCAGTAACGTTGTAGTGCCAGCCAACTACGATCCTGAAAAGGACAAAAAGGGCTTCATGAATCCGATCATGCTCGAATATTTCCGTCGCCAGATGATTGCATGGCGCAGCGAGCTGCTGAAAGAATCTCGTGAAACGATCGAGATCACATTGCAGGGAACAGAACTGCAAAAGCCTGACATCGCGGACCGCGCATCGGCTGAAACCGATCACGCGCTGGAGCTGCGCACGCGCGACCGTGAACGCAAGCTGATTTCAAAAATCAATCAGGCGCTCGAGCGCATTGATCAGGGTGAATACGGTTTCTGTGAAGAAACCGGCGAGCCGATTTCTGTCGGCCGTCTGAAAGCGCGCCCGATTGCGACGCTGAGCCTTGAAGCGCAGGAACGCCACGAGCGTCTCGAGCGCACGCAACGCGACGACTAATCTTCTAAACAAATACGAATAAAAAACCGGCCCGGGATTTTCTATCCACGGGCCGGAGCAGTTTTGGGTAAATATTACGACGCTTTTCCGCTTCTATCCGCGTCACCGCGGCGATTGGGAACAGGAGATGGGGTAACCTCCTAGAAGGGGAAGATCACGTCGTAAAGCTGTTGTCCGTAGCGCGGCTGCTGCACGTCGGAGATATGTCCCTGTCCGCCGTAAGTGATGCGCGCTTCAGCGATCTGTTCATAGGAAACCGTGTTGTTGATCGTGATATCCTGCGGGCGGATCACACCGTCGATGGAGAGAATGCGTTTTTCAAAATTGACGCGTACTTCCTGTTTGCCCGCGATCACCATATTGCCGTTCGGCAAAATCTGCGTCACAAGCGCGGCGAGTTGCAGTTCGACTTCTTCCTTACGGTCGATTGATCCGGAGCCGGTGGAAGATGAATCCGCGCCGCCTTCGACGAGGTTGGTGTTGTCGATGGCTTGCGGGAAGGGCTGGTCTAAACTTTGTTCAAGACCGATCAAAGCATCAAGGCTCGCGCTTTCCGAACTGTTTCTCGTGCGTTCGGTTTCGTTATCGAGCTTCGCTTCGTCGTCGATATTGATGACGACCGTGATGATGTCGCCGACATCAGCCGCGCGCTGGTCCTTGAAGAACGTGACGCGGTCGGACGCCCAGAGCGAATTGCGCTCCTGGTGAACGTTGCGCGGTGCCGGCATCGGCAGGCTGACAGGCGTGTAGCCTTCCTGCGTCGTCGGGTTGACGATTGAAGCCATCTCCGGCGCCTTGCCGATATTGGCGATCCGGTCGGCCGCGCCGCAGCCGCTCAATACTGAGCAGGTGAGAAGCGCCAGTCCTGTTTTAATTCCGTGTTTCATAAGTTACCCACTTTCTCCTAAAAGCTCGTTATTGTGACTTCTTTGTCGCCTGTCACGAGGCCTTCAATCGTTTTTTTGCTGCTGTTGTTGACGACGCGGATGATGTCGCCTTTCGCGCCGTGCTCCATCGCTTTGCCGCTGGCGGTCAAGGTCATAGCGCCACTCTGGAACAGCATGGTGACGACATCGCCGCGTGTAATAACCTGCGGCGCTTCAAGATCAATCGTCTTCAGTGGTTTGCCGGGGGCCGTCATGCGGCGCGGCGTCATGCCGACGAGTTCTTCCTCTTTCAAAATCATGTCCTGGCGGATTTCTTTTTCACTCATCTCGATTGTGTCGAGGTCGCGTGCGCCGATGACATCGCCTGCTTTCAATGTTTCGCGAAGGACAGGAACATCGACAAGCTTCTGAATCGTGCCGTTGATTTTAACGCGGCTCACCGGGTTTGCGGCAGAAGGCGCGGCGGCCATGGCTTCGAACCAGCCGGTTTCAGGTTTCATCGTGAACTCGGTGATTTCAACGCCGGGCGCGATATCGGGTGAAAGAATGATCTGGGCAGAAGAATCCGGGATGATGATTTTATATTTTCCGGCCATACCTTCATTCGCGAGGTTTACGCGGATCGCTTCCTCGATCATGTCGCGGTCGACAAGTGAAGCCGCACGCGTCAGGACGATGTGATCGCCGGAATTCGCCGGGCGCCATGGCAGATCAAGCGCAACTGCGATGCGGAGCAGGGTGCGGGCATTCAGGACCATTTCCTGTCCCGGCTGCGGCGCAAGGCCAAGCACTTTTTCATGGTTTTCAGGTAGGCCCTGGAATACGTCGCCGAGCGTGATGGTGTCGCCGCTGACGACGCTGTTTTGTTTCAGGCTGATGGCGCGGGCGGTCTGCGGCAGGATGATTATTCCTGCCAACGCCACGATCACCATCAGAATTGCAAAACCCGTTTTCCTAACCATTTACTTCTCCCTGTTAGCGTAACTGCGATACCGTCTGCAGCATCTCGTCGCTGGTTGAAATGACGTTCGAATTCATCTCGTACGCGCGCTGCGCGGTGATAAGGCTCGTGATTTCCTCAACGACGTTCACGTTCGAGGTTTCAATCGCGCCCTGGCGGATGCTTCCGAATTCTTCCTGGCCGGGGTTGCCGGTCGTCGGCGATCCCGAAGCATCGGTCTCTAAATAAAGATTGTCGCCGATGGCATCTAAACCGGCCGGGTTCACGAAATTGGCTAACTGAATCTGGCCGACATTCTGCGGCGTGGTTTGGCCAGCGATCTGGACGATGACTTCGCCTTCTTCGTTGATGTCGACATTCAGCGCGTCAGAAGGAACGGAAATGCCCGGATCGATCAGGAAACCCTGGATGGTAACCAGTTCGCCGTTTTCATTCATCTGCAGCGTACCGTCGCGCGTATAGGCAATTTCGCCGCTGGGCAGCGCAACCTGGAAGAAACCTTCGCCGGTGATCGCGAGATCTAAAGGGTTCTCAGTAATACGGATCGCGCCCTGGCCGTGTTCGCGGTAAACCGCGCCGGTGCGAACGCCGAGACCGAGCTGGATACCGGTCGGGACCGTCGTACCGGCATCGGAAGAGGTCGAACCGGGACGGTCGATGTTTTGATAAATCAAATCCTGGAACGCGGCGCGGCGGCGCTTGTAACCCGCCGTCGTCATGTTGGCGATGTTGTTCGAGATGACGTCCACATTTGTCTGCTGTGCGAGCATTCCGGTGGCGCCGATATCAAGTGATCTCATCATGGTCTTTCTCCTTCAATCTTCAATTAGCTTTGGCGTGTCAGGCGTTGGATCGCCGTGCGCAGCCGTTCGTTTTCGGTTGTTAAAATCTGTTGCATGGACTGGAAATTCCGCAGCGTCTCGATCATGCGCGTCATCTCGATCACGGCGAGAACGTTCGAGCCCTCTAACTGGCCCTGTTTCACGACGGTTTCTTCAGAGGGTTTGCCCGCTTCATCGGTGGCGTACATGTTGTCGCCGTAAGGCTTGAGATTCTGCGGGTTATCGAACTCCACGACCATGAGCTGGCCGATCTGGCCTTCCTGGTTCGAGATGATGCCCTTGTCGTCGATCTGGATTTCGGTGGAATTGGTGGGGATCGTCAGCGGTGATCCGCCTGCATCGGCAACCGGGTGACCGGCCTGGGTCATCAGGCCGCCGTCGGCATTCATGATAAAATTGCCGGCGCGGCTGTAATAAACTTTTCCATCCGGTCCGACGACGCCGAGAAAGCCGGGGCCTTCGAGCGAAACGTCTAACGGATTGCCTGTCGAATGAACGGGACCGGGCAGGGTGTTTTTATATTCGCCCTTGTCATACACCATCGACAGCTCATCGTCCCCGCCGCGCGGGTCAGAGATGTGCTCGGCGAACAGGAGGTTCTGCGCGCGGTAGCCGGGCGTATTCACGTTCGCCACGTTGTTGGCGATGATGTCCATGTTGTTCCGGAGAACAACCTGGCGTGAAAGGCCGATATAGATACTGTTTTCCATTCTTTTGGTCCTTGTTACCCATTTGTGTCCGTGTTCTTGGCGCACGGGTTACGAGACAATCTGCACAGGCTGTGCCAGAAGGGAAAAACAATCAAAAACAGCCGCTTAGGATACGTCGCGCTCTTGCTGAAATTCTGTAAATGGAAAATTTGACCGTTGATTTCCAAGGAGATACGGCAATTTTTTCCGTTATCTGTTGTGGATAACGCACCTGCGGTTAGACGGAAGGCGTGATTTATTCTATACTCTTGAACATTGCAGACCCTTGAATAATCACTCGAAAGTCACCCATCCATGGCCAAGGCAAAGAAAGAAGAAGCGGAAAAAAAAGACGCTGAAGAAGCTGAAGCAAAACCGGAAGGCGCCGCTGAAGGGGCCGCCGAGGGCGCACCCGCTGAAGGTGCGGAAGGCGCGCCTGCCGAAGGTGGCGGTGGCGGTAAAAAGAAACTTTTAATTATCATTGGCGGGGTTGTCGTTCTGTTGATCGGCGCGGGTGCCGGTTTATATTTCACAGGCATGCTCGACAGCCTGCTCGGCAAGGAAGCACCTGTCGAGTGCGCCGAAGGCGATCACGAATGCGAAGAAGCAGCCAAGGCTGCTGCGGAACACGGCGAAAAAGCCGATGCCAAAGGCGGCCACGGTGAGAAAAAAGAAGCCAAGGGCGGCGGTGGCGGCCATGGCGAAGCAGCGGGCGGTGCGTCCGATTCTTTCGTCGCCATTCCGACCATGATCGTGAATTTAAACAGCGACGACGGTACGCCGCGTTACCTGAGGCTGACCGTCCAGCTTGAACTTGAGGACAGCGCCGACAAGGCTGCCGTCGAAGCTATCATCCCTAAGGTTATCGACCAGTTCCAGACCTACCTGCGCGAGCTGCGCGTGCGCGATCTGCGCGGCTCCGGCGGTATTTACAGGCTCCAGATGGAATTGCTCTGGCGGGTCAACCAGGCCGCCGCGCCGGTCGAGGTCAAGGACGTCCTGTTTCAGGAAATTCTTATTCAATAATGCTATAATGGAAAAAAGCGGCACGGAACTTGCGTCAGATGCCGGTAAGACCATCTAAATAAAGACAGATCCAGACGATGAGCAGCGAAACGCCAACGCAAGACAAAGAAGCCCAGCCAGCCGCCGAGGGTGTAACCGCGCCCCCGCCTGATGCCGTGCCTGCATTCGATGGCGGGGCGGAAGAGGAGGGCGGAACCCGCATCCTCAACCAGGAGGAAATCGACAGCCTTCTGGGTTTTGACGAAGACGCCGCGACGGGCCAGTCCTCCGGTGTCATGGCGCTCATCAATTCGGCGATGGTCAATTACGAGCGCCTGCCGATGCTCGACATCGTCTTCGACCGCCTCGTGCGCTTGATGTCGACCAGCCTTCGTAACCTCACGACCGACAACGTCGAAGTTTCGCTCGACCAGGTTTCAACGGTTCGTTTCGGCGATTACATGAATTCAATCCCGCTGCCCGCTATGCTCTCGGTGTTCAAAGCCGAGGAGTGGGATAACAATGGCCTGCTCGTGACGGACAGTGCGCTGATTTATTCCATCGTCGACGTTCTGCTCGGCGGCCGTAAGGGAACGCCCGCGATCCGCGTCGAGGGCCGCCCCTATACAACGATTGAAACGAAACTCGTCGAGAAAATGGTGCAGGTGACGCTCTCGGATCTGTCATCCGCGTTTGATCCGCTCTCGCCCGTCAGCTTCACGCTCGACCGTATGGAAACCAACCCGCGCTTCGCAACGATCACGCAATCCGGCAATGCCTGCGTTCTCGCGCGCCTTCGCGTCGATATGGGCGACCGCGGTGGCCGCGTCGAAGTTCTCATTCCCTACGCGACGCTGGAGCCGATCCGCGAACTGTTACTGCAGATGTTCATGGGCGAAAAGTTCGGCCGCGACTCCATCTGGGAAAGCCACCTGACGCAGGAGCTTTACAAGACCGACATCCAGCTCCAGGCGATCCTCGGCGAGGTCTTCATCCCGCTCGGCGATATGCTCCGCTGGAAGATCGGTAGCCAGGTCATGCTGAACACCACGACGGAAGACGAACTTGAACTCCGCTGCGGCACCTTCCCGATGTTTGTCGGCCCTGTCGGCCAGAAACAGGGTAATATCGCCGTGAGAATCGAAACCTACATACCGCCCGAGAAAAAGGACGAGTAAGAAGGAATGCGTAAATGACAGGCCAGGTTCTGAGTATCATGCTGGATATCGCCGTTCTGGTGGCGCTGGGCTTTACGATCTTCTTCTGCTTCAAGCTCTCCCGCAGCATGGCCAGTTTCCGACAGCACCGTCAGGATATGGGCAAGCTCATCGACCGGCTTTCCAAGAATATCGACGAGGCATTGCGGGCGATTGACGGGTTGAAAATGGCCGGCGACCGTTCGGGCCGCGATCTTCAGAAAATCATAAATGATTCCAAAATGATGGCCGAAGAACTTCAGATCATAAATGAATCTGCCAACAACATCGCCACGCGCCTGGAAAAGCTCGCCGAAAATGGCAGCGCCGTGCCGCAAGGGGCTGCGCAGACTAAAAATATTCCTGCTACACCTGCGCGCAAGCCCGCCGTCACCGACCGGCCCGCTTTTTTTATCCATGACCGCGATTACAGCGACGAAGCGCCCGTTAGTGAAGAGGAGGATGTTCCCGAACATCTGCAGAGCCAGGCGGAAAAAGAACTCTTCGCCGCCCTGCGTAAGAAACCCTCAAGCCGCGGTGCAAACTAGGCCATGAACCTCAGCTATATCAAAATCCTGCCCTTGCTGGTTTTCGTGGCGATGCTCGCGTTCACGGTGCGTTTTGCCGAAGTGGCTATGGATATCTCGCGTCTGTCCGGTTCGGCGGTCGCCGCCGATGCGCCTCACGCCGAGCCGGAGAAAAAAGAAGAACCCGCCGCCGAAGCCAAGCGCGAAGAGGAAAAGCGTGCTGCCGAGGGCGAGCATCAAACCGAAACCGCCGCCAAAGAGGGCGAAGCGAAAGAGGGCGAGGCCAAGCCCCTCACAGCCGAAGACAAGCCGCCCGCTGAAGATACGCCCGACTGGGTCGATGCCGACGACTCCGATACTGAATTTTCCACCGTGCGCACCGAGCTCTATGACAATCTCGGCAAGCGCCGCGAGGAACTCGACAAGCGCGAATCCGATATGGTGGCGCGCGAAGCGCTGCTCCGTGCTGCCGAGCAGGAAATAGATAGAAAATACAACGAACTGGCCCAGTTGCGCGGCGAGATTGAGAAACTTCTTCAGAAACAGTCCGACGAGGAACAGGCCCGCATCGTCAGCCTCGTCAAAATCTACGAGGGCATGAAGCCCTCCGACGCCGCCCGTATCTTCGACACGCTCGATATCGACGTGCTGATGCAGGTGATGTCCCGGATGTCCGAGCGTAAACTCTCGCCGGTCATGGCCGCCATGAACCCCGAGCGGGCCAAGACCATGACCATCATGCTGGCCGAGCAGAAACAGCTTCCTTCGCTACCCGCAAACTAGCCTTTTATTACCGGGATTCGCCTTCTGGATAAGACGGGCGGCGCTATCCTGTTCCCTTGTCCTTTGACCGCGCCTGTGGCACGCTTTTTAAGGTATGTTCCGCGTTGTTTTATTTAGTTTTTTCCTGATTTTTGCATCTGTGCCCGGCGCGTTCGCGCAGGACACGGTGCGTTTGCGCGCGGGCGAACATGACGGCTATGCGCGCCTCGTCTTCGATATGGGCAAAAGCCCGGTCTATTCCGCCAGCGATAACACATCCGGGCAGCTTGTGATTTCTTTCTCGTCTCCTGCCACGCTGGATGACAGCGCCTACAAGACCGACCCGCCGAAAAATGTGTCGGCGGTAAAAGTGACTTCAGCGTCGCCGCTGCAGGTGACGATCTCGCTGGCGCCGGGATCGACGACGCGGAATTTTTCCGCAGGCAACCGCGTGGTGGTGGATATCTACGATCCGCCCGGCGCACCGAAGCCTGAGCCGGAAAAACAGGCTGAAAAAAAACCGGAAGCCAAAAAGGCTGAAAAGAAAAAACCCGAAGAAAAAAAATCGGAGCCTGCGAAAGTCGCCGCCGCGCCTGTCGCCGGTGTGGCGAAGCAGACGATCCCTGAGAAATCGCCGGAAGCGCCGGTGGCCATTCCATCCATACCCGCATTGCCGAAATCGCAGCCGACCGCACCGCCCAACGCAGAAGATCTTAAAAAATTACAGCAGGAGCAGGTAACCGACGCCAAAACCGGCATGCCCGCTAAACCCAACATCATCACGCTGACGGCGACGAAATCGACCGGCATGGCCGTGTTCGAGCGCGACGATAAAATCTGGCTGATCTCTGATCAGGAAGATCTGATGCTGAGCCCGAACGTCGTCGGGCCCGATGCCGCCGCCATGATGCCGCCGGGCACGGTTTTGATCACAGGCGGCAAGGCCTACACATTCCCGAGGATCAGGGCGAAAGCAATTCAGGGACAGGCAGGTGGCTTGCTCTGGCGCGTCATCGCCGCGCCGCATGACATCCACATCGAGGGCATCAGGCCCGTGCGCGAAGACGACAACGCCGATGAACCCGGCGGCGGCAAATTGATCTGGGACTTGCAGGAGCCGGGCCGCATTCTCGACGTGCCCGACCCGGTAACAGGGCGCACATTGAAAGTCGTTACCGTCAATTCATCGAAATTCATGTCCGGCCCGCCGCTGGATTTTGTCGAATTCGAAACGCTGCAGACGCCTGTCGGGCTCGTCATCCTGCCAAAAGTGGATGACTTAAGCGTTGAAATCGTCCGTCAGAAAATTGTCGTCACACGCCCCGGCGGTTTGCAGTTAATGGCCAATAAAAATATCGCGACGGCTTTGTCATTCCGTCAGGCGCAGCAGAAAAAAACAGCTGAAACAGGCCCGCGTAAATCGCCGGAGAAAAGAATTTTCGATTTCAACAGCTGGCAGATGGGCGGCCTGCAGGTTCTGGAACATAACCGCAATCTTCTTTTGTCGACGCTCGCGGGTAAACCCAAGAGCGGACAGATCGAAGGGATTTTATCGCTCGCGCGCATGCACCTTGCGAACGGATTGTGGGCCGAGGCCAATGGCCTTCTGAATTTCGCGATTGAAGAATTGCCCGAGCTTGAGAGCAACCCGGAATTCGTCGCGCTCGACGGTGCCTCGAACGCGCTGGGCCGTGTCAGCGATCTTGCGTTGGATAGTCTGAACGACAAGGGCCTGAACAGCTATCCCGAAATCGGTTACTGGAAAGCCTACGTGCTTGCCGATCTGCAGGACTGGCAGCAGGCCGGCGAGATTTTGCCCAAGGACATAGAAATCCTGGCCTATTACCCGGAGATTTTAATTGCGCGGCTTGGCCTTGTGCTGTCCGAGGTCGCGCTGCGCTCCGGCAAACTGGCGGAAGGCGAGAAAATCCTGAAACTCGTCGAGGATCACGGCGGCAAGCTGGTGTTCCAGCAGGAAGCCGCGCTGACTTACCTCAAGGGCGAGGCGGCGCGTCAGAACAAGAAACCCGCCGAGGCGATCACGATCTGGACGCCGCTGATGACCGGAAAAGACGCGATGTACCGCGCCAAGAGCGGCCTCGCCATCGCGCGCCTGAAATACGAGAACAAGCAGATCACGGCGCCGCAGGCCATCGATGCGCTCGAGCGCCTGCGTTACGCATGGCGCGGCGACGAACTTGAGGCGCTCATTAATTACTGGCTCGGCAAGGTTTATTTCGATACCGGCGATTATATCAAGGGCCTGAAAATCATGCGCGACGCCGCGACCTTTTCGGAAGGCACAGATTTAGGCGACCGCATTCTCGCCGAAATGGTTGAGACGTTCGAAAAACTTTTCACAGGCGATGCACTGCTCAAAATTTCGGGCCCCGATGCCGCCGCGCTGTACGATGAATTCATCGCGCTCAGCCCTGGCGGCGAGAAGGGCGACGTGATCGCTGAAAAACTCGCAGATCACCTCGTGACCAAGGAACTGCTGGACCGCGCGGTAACGCTTCTGCAGGGTGTGATGAACAACAAGATGACCAATAAGCAGGGCGCGGAAGCTTATCGCATCGCCACCAAACTCGCGGCGATTGAATTGCTGGATGGTAAATCCGTCAACGCGCTCAGCACGCTTGGCAAGGCAAAGGCCATTCTGGATGTTCTGCCGGAAGACCAGCGCCTGCCGGAACGCTACCAGGAAATATCGTTGCTCCGCGCGCGTGCGCTGTCGCAGGAGCGCCGTCCCGACCAGGCGCTCGCGCTGTTACACGATTTGCCGCGCTCGAAGCTCGTCAATAAACTCCGCGCCGATATCGCCTGGCGCGCGGGCTATTGGGATGATGCCGCCGAGGCACTGGGCGATGTCGTGAACGACGAGGAAATTTCCCTGACGCGGCCATTAACGCCCGAACATACCGGGCTGCTCATGCAGCGCGCTGTGGCGATGAATCTCGCGAGTGACCGCATCGGCCTCGCGAATATGCGCGAAAAATATTCCGACTCCATGGCCCAGACCGACAAGGCGCGCGTATTCGAGGTCATCACCCGCGCGCGGCAGAGCGGGGCGCTGGCTGACCGCGAAACGCTGATGGGCGTCGTTTCGGAAGTCGATCTGTTCAAGCAATTCCTGGATAATTACCGGGCGTCTTCGGCGCCTGCTGTGCCCGCTCCGGCAGCGCCAGCACCTCCGGCTGATGCGCCGCCGCCCGCAGCAGCAGCGCCGCCGGCTACGAACTAGCCGGGAACCGGCGGGATCGTATCGAAGCTCTGGATCAAGGATCCGGTAATCAGGTACCAGCCATCCACCAGCACGAAGAAAATAATTTTAAACGGCAGCGAGATCGTCACGGGCGGGAGCATCATCATACCCATCGACATCAGGATCGAGGCTGTCACCAGATCGATAATCAGAAATGGCAGGAAGAGCATAAATCCAATTTCAAACGCCCGCCGCAATTCCGAAATCATGAAGGCGGGAATGACAATCTGGATCGGCAGCGCCATCGGGTCGGCGGGCTCCGGCGTTTCGGTCAGGCTGATGAAGAGGTTTAAATCTTTTTCGCGCACATGCTTGAGCATGAACATCTTGAAAGGCTCAACGCCGCGCTGGAACGCTTGGACTTCGTCGATTTCCTCGTTCATCAGCGGCACGAGCGCGGTTTTATACGCGGCCTCTAACGTCGGTGCCATGATGAAGAAGGTCAGAAACAGCGCGAGCGAAATCATGACCGTGTTAGGCGGCGTCTGCTGGATACCGATTGCTGTCCGCAGGAACGACAGCACAACGATGATGCGCGTGAACGACGTCATCATGATCAGGATCGACGGCGCCAGCGAAAGAACGGTCAACAGAATGACAAGCTGAACGACGCGGCCCGTCACCGTGCCGTCGCCATCCGCGCCGAGGTCTAAATTGACGGTTTGTGCCCAGGCCGCGCCGGGCAAAAGCGCGATCAACGGCAGCAGCGCGAGGAAAAATCTAAAGAGCGGCTTTTTCATCAATCATCACCGGTTCGATATCTGTCTTGACCACAGTTTCGCCGCTCGCGCCTAAAATAACAAGATGCTGTTTGTCGTCACACTGGATAAGAACCGCGCGGCGACGCCCGTCCAGCGGCAGCGATTCGACGATTCTCATGCGCCGCTTGTGGCCCGGTGTGTTTGGTGTCCCCGGCAGGCCGATTTTTTTCAGCAATATAGAAAGCCCGCCCATCAAGGCGATGACAAATGCCAGCGCCGCCAGCAGCCGCACGATTTGCGGCAGATCATGCCAGCCTGTCATTCTTTTTTCTCCTGCAGGGTATTTTTGTATGCGTTGATGCTGACCGCCAGTTCGTCGAGCTTCACAATCACCTTGCCCATATAATTCTGCATCGATTGCGCCGTTTCCTTGCTGGAGCCCTGCGTTGCCGCAAAGACCTCCATGATTTCCTTATTGAGCGCATCGAAATCGGCGAGGATGCCGGAATCCACCTGCCGCGTCGCCTCGTCGATGCGGGCGATGAGATCGTCGAATCTCTGCTCAAGTGGTGGCTGCGCGTTCATGTGTCCTGTCGTTTATCCTTAGCACGTCCCATCACGGCATCGAAAGGGTTTGGCTGGCCATTCGCGCGGTAGACATAAGACAGAATTTCAGCCACGGCCATGAAGGCCTCGGAAGGGAGTGGGCTATCCAACTCAACCTTGGCCAGCATTTCGGCGAGGGCGCTGTCCTCCCGGACGTCGATTCCATTGTCATAGGCCAGCTGCAGGATCGTCTCGGCAAATTTTCCCCGCCCGGCAGCCGTAATGGTGGGAACGCCCCCATTATCATCGCCGTCCTCGATGGCCACGGCCACCTTTCTTTTCGGAATTTTCCTTATATTTAAACGACTTAGGATGTCATTGGGGGTAATTTTCCGGCCATCGTCGTACTGGTCCACCATTGGCACGCTTTCTGCAAATATTCCCTGTGGGAACGTAAAAAATAAGGGTTCTAGCTATGACTACACAAAATATAGGTCTTTTTAAAGCTCTCGGCGCAAAAATGGATTACCTGAACCAGCGCCAAAGCATCATATCGCAGAACGTGGCGAACGCAGACACGCCCGGCTTCCGCCCGATGGACCTTAAAGAGGTCGATTTCGGCACGGTGCTGAAAGGCGTCACGAAATCGCAAAGCGGCGTGCAGATGGTTTCCACCAACGCGATGCATGTCGGCGGAGCGAGCGAAGTCGCCGCCGCGAAAGAAGGCAAGCAGAAGAAAGTTTACGAAGTCGCGCCCGACGGTAACGCGGTCATCATGGAAGAGCAGATGCTCAAATCCGGCGAGACGGTCATGGATTACAACCTGATGACCAGCCTTTATCAGAAAAACGTGAGCCTGATCAAAACAGCGCTCGGCACACGATAGGAGATAGATCATGAGCAATGACATCATGAATGCAATGAAGATCTCGGCGATGGGCATGAAAGTGCAGGGCACGCGCCTGCGCGTCATCACCGAGAATATCGCCAACGCGGACACCACGGGCCTCTCGCCCGGTTCCGAGCCGTATCACCGCCAGACTATCACGTTTAAAAACGAACTCGATAAAAAGCTTGGTGTCGACCTGGTGAGCGTCGATAAAATCGGCACGGACAAGAAAACACCGTTCCCGATGAAATATATTCCCGATCACCCGGCAGCCGATGAAAAAGGCATGGTGAAAATGCCCAACGTTAATTCGCTTATTGAAATCATGGACGTAAAGGAAGCGCAGCGTTCTTATGAGGCGAATCTCGGTCTTATCGAACAGGCCCGGAATATGGTCATGCGCACGATAGATTTATTGAGATCCTAAGCGTATAATAGATAACAGGAGCCAGACATGCCCATCAGCAAGATGATAGACCCGAGCATAGCGGCAAGCGCCTACGGTAATACGCAGGGGCTGGTTAATAAAACCGGCGCCGGTAACAATGACGGCGTTTCCTTCTCCGATTTCCTTAAGGACAAGGCCTCCGACGTGCTGGAGACCATGAAGACCAGCGAAACAACCTCGGCCCAGGCCGTGACCGGCGAGGCCGACCTGACTGATGTCGTGCAGGCTGTGACCTCCGCCGAAGTGACGCTGCAAACCGTGGTTGCGCTGCGCGACCGCCTGATTGGCGCATACCAGGAAATTATGAGAATGCCCATCTAGGCATGGCCTAGCCTCGGCGGACTTTTTCCTCTATCCTTTTTATATGAACGAAACCGAGATTCTCGATGTCACGCGCGAGGCTTTGCTGATCTCCATCCAGATCGGCGCGCCCATTTTGCTCATCGGCCTTGTCGTCGGCGTTTCGATTGCGCTCGTGCAGGCGCTGACGCAGATTCAGGAAATCACGCTGGTCTTCGTTCCCAAGATTCTCGCAATCTTCCTCGCCATGTTTGTTTTCCTGCCCTGGATGATGACGACTTTGACCGACTTCATGCATTCGCTGGCGGATCGCATGATCGGCCTGGGATAATCCCGTGCTGCCGGTGTTCAACGGCCTTCTCGAAACCTTCCTCGCGAGCGGCATCCTTGCCTTTATCCTGACATTCGTGCGCATGGGCACGGCGGTGATGATTATGCCCGGCCTTGGCGATTCATTCGTGCCCGAGCGTCTTCGTCTCATGATCGCACTGGGACTTAGTTTTGTTCTGTGCCCGCTCACATTTAAATATATGCCCGCGCAGGTGCCGGGAACATTTACACTGCTTATGCTGATCATGATGGAATTCATCATCGGTCTTTTCTTCGGTACGGTTGCCCGCATTTTCATGACCGCGCTCGATACCGCAGGCATGGTGATCTCTATATCGTCCGGTCTCGGCAACGCGCAGGTCTTTAATCCGTCACTGGCAACGCAAGGCTCGCTCGTCGGCGCGTTTCTATCGATAACCGGCGTCCTGTTCCTGTTCGCGACCGATCTGCATCATCTTTTAATCGCAGGACTCGTGGAAAGCTACGAGCTGTTCCCGGTCGGTGCGGTGCCCGACAGCGGCAGCATGGCGGAATTTCTCGCGCGCACGGTTTCCGCAAGCTTTGCCATCGGCGTCAAGATCGGCGCGCCGTTCATCGTTCTCACGATGCTGATTTATGTTGGAATGGGCGTGCTTTCACGCCTGATGCCGCAGATCCAGGTGTTCCTGCTGGCGCTACCGTTACAGATCCTGCTGTCGATTTTGACGCTGATGCTTGTGATGTCCGCCATCTTCATCTACTGGACCACCCAGTTCGAAGAGGGCATGGTGTTTTTCTTGAAGGCGGCCGGGTAAAAATCTGAAAATTAATTGGTGAAGCCGATCCAGTCCGTGCCGTTACACCATTTGAGGAAATTGCCAGTGGAATCATATTCCACTTCGCCCTCATTGCTGCAGGATCCCAGCGAGGCGCAAATAGACGAACCGTAAAGACCCGCCACCTCACCGGCGTCGAGTTCCTCGGTGTAAATGCGGACATCGTCGATACTGCCTTTCCACGGGTCGCCGTCACCGATGCCGCCGCCGCTGTCTATTTCACCATTATCTCCGATATTCACATGCGCACCCGCCGGACCGCTGCCGAAGCCGAGTACGCCCAGGGTCTCTGTCAGGACCCCGTTAACATAGAGCTTGGTATCGCTTGCAGTCGCAACCACGACGAGATGCTTCCATTGGCCTAGCGGTAAGGTATAGGTAAAGTTGACAGTACTGGTAGCTGTTTCGAAACTAACTGTTCCTGAATTAAGTACAAGCCAGAAAAACTTGGTATTACCGCAGCAGGCCGTTCTTTTGCCGATAATGCCGCGGTAATCGTTGATATCAGTTAAATTAACCCATGCTGCGAATGACACAGGCAAGGCGGTAACATTAAGGCTGGTCCCAAGATCGATATGGGCCTGGGTGCTGTCACCAGCTCCGTCAACGGCAGCGAAAGCGGCGGCCCCGTTAACCTGGCCGCCCGTGGGTTGCCAGCTGAACCTGCCGCTGTTGATGACTGTCCCTGTATGGCCATTGCCGGATGAATCAGCGGCGGTGCCGGCGCTTTCATCAAGTTTCCAGTGGCCGATGAGATTCGTAGTGGCGGGCGGCGTCGCGGAGGTTACTGCCGGGCAGCCGAGATTGATCAAATTCGTGCCGTCGCAATATTCAAAGGCATGGGTTGTGGTGTTATATCCCACCGTTGACGCCGTGGTGGCGCAGCTGTTCAGGCGCGTGCAGCCCCGCGATTTCAAGGTTGCGATTTCCGTCGCGCTGACAATACCGTCGAAAACGTAAACCTCGTCGATCTGCCCCGCGAAAGTGCGGCCAAGAGTTGCAACGCGGTTGTTCCCGATAATCATATCCCGCGCGGCATCCGTTGCACGTGCGCCGGAGCCATTGGTTTGTGTGCCGTAGGAGACTTCGGTGCCGTTGACGTAAATTTTGGCGGTCGTGGCCGTCGTCGATCCTGTCCACGTGAGAACAATGTGATTCCATGCGTTCAGGGTGATGGCATTATTGGCGGACCTTACCACGAGATCGGTCGTGGCATGGTCGGAAAGGAATTCTATTCTGTCGCTGCTCACCAGGCGTAAATACCAGCCATTGGTCGGTGCCGCCGCGGTCCCGTTATCCTTGCCGATGATAGTGCCGTTGGTGTTTTCACCAAGGCCCGTCGGGTAAATCCATGCGGAAACGGAAAGGCCTGCAGACCCCATAAGATTGTCGATATCCGTCGTGGTGTTGCCGCCCGCGTTTATATAAGAGGTCGTGCCATTGAAGCTTGCGTTGCCATCGCGGTATCCAGTCGTGGGCGCCCATGTCACGTTGCTCTGCGTGGTGGTTGCGCCTATTGCTGACTCAGTGGGATCGCCCCCGGTATTATCCAGTTTCCAGTATCTTCTTAAGGTAGCGGTCCAGGTTGAATCCGGGCAGTGGAAATATAACCAGGTTGTACCATCACAGATTTTATACCCGCCATTAGTGTATTCCCTGGCGCCAGCGACAGCGGCAGGCGAAGAGCAGTCAGCCCATGCCAATTGCGGCACGCTGAATACAATCGTACACAAAAGAGCGAGAAATCTTATCGGCATACGTCGGCTTTAGTTTTTTACCACCAATCGCCATGGTAGCAGAAAATGGTTTATATTCTATTTCATTTTCTAGCCATGGCTGTGGATTATTCTGAAAAATATAGGCCGTGGAAAGGGATAGGTCTTATCTGCTAAGGTTGATTCCCGCATTCCTGACGGAGTTTTAATAATCCATGGCTGAGGACGGCGAACAGCCCGACGATACCCAGAAAACCGAAGAACCCACCCCCAAAAAACTGGAGGAGGCGCGGAAAAAAGGCCAGGTTGCGCTTTCCCGGGAGGTCAATAACTGGGTCATGCTGCTGGCGGCCACAATCCTTATCATGTCCTTTTCGGGACCGGTTTTCAAAGATCTCACATTATTAATGCAGACCTATATCGAGGGTTCGCACGATATGCCTGGTGTTCCTGGTGGTTTGCACATTGTGCTGGGCGAGGGGCTTAAAAAAATCCTGCTCATTCTCGCGTTGCCATTCTCTTTATTGTTACTGGCGGCGTTTCTTTCGCCGTTCGTCCAGGTCGGGCCGCTCTTCGCGCCTGAGATCATCAAGCCGGACATCAGCAAGATTTCACCTATGAAGGGATTCCAGCGCCTCTTCTCCATGCGCTCGCTCATGGAGTTCGTGAAAGGCATTTTGAAAATCGTCGTCATCAGCATCGTCGGCGCTGTCATTCTCTATCCGTATTTCGGCCAGCTCGACCACATGGTCGGCCTGCCGATCCCGCTTTTGATGGGAGAAATGAAAACACTCGTCGTGCGCCTAATGGTTGGAATTCTCGTGGTCCTGCTCGTGATCGCGGTGATCGATCTGCTCTACCAGCGTTACGAGCATTACAAACGCATGCGCATGACCAAGCAGGAACTGAAAGACGAATACAAGCAGTCGGAAGGCGATCCCCACGTCAAGGCACGCCTCCGTCAATTGCGGACGGAGAAGGCGCGCCAGCGCATGATCCAGGCTGTGCCGCGCGCCGATGTGGTCATCACAAACCCGACGCACTATTCAATCGCGCTGGAATACAAACCTGAAACGATGGACGCGCCGGTCTGCATCGCCAAGGGACTCGATAATGTCGCCCTGCGTATCCGCGAAGTCGCCAAAGAACATAATATCGTTCTCTTTGAAAACCCGCCTCTGGCCCGGGTGCTTTATGACACCGTGGATATCGACGAAACCATCCCGGCGGAGCATTTCAAGGCCGTCGCCGAGGTCATTTCCTACGTCTTCAAGCTACGCGGCAAGCTCCGTTAACCAATTCCCCGATATCCCTGTTAACTTTCTGCCATTTACGGTATTTTTAAGACATGAAGATGGACAATGCCGAATTCATCGCCAGGCATTACAAAACCGCCCAGCCCGGCCCCGTAAAAAAGACCGCCCGCGATTACCAGAGCGTCGGCGCGTTGATTTTTCTCGGCCTGTTCGCCGCCATGTTCCTGTTCATCGCCACATTCTCGCACGCCGATGAAACCACGCGCTTTATCGCGGGCCTCGCTTTTATCTTTTCGTTGTTTGTCGGTTTTGTTTTGTTACGCTCCCACAAAGCCATCCGCTCCAGCCGCGACAATTTGACCCTAATGCGCGAAGTGCTGGAGGGAAGCCGCGGTGCGCGCCTGATCACCGACAGCGCCGAGAACACAGTTTATTACAATAATAAATTCGAAAGATTGTGCCGCGGCGTCGGCGTGCCCAGCCTGCCGACTTTGACGAAACTATTTCAGAACAATGACGAAGGCGCCGCACATTTTCGCCTGCTGGCCGACCAGGCGCATCGTGGTTTGACAGACTCGCTCGAGCTTTTTTCCAAATATGAAGACCGCGAGCGCTGGCTCACCGTAACGGCGCAACCCGTCGCGGGCTATGCAGGTTACGTGCACTGGCGCGTCGACGATGTGACGCAAAAACACAGCTCCGACCGCGCCATCCGCGAGGAACGCGAAAAGCTGATCGATTTCACGGATAACGCACCGGTCGGATTCTTCTCGGTCGACGAGCAGGGGCGTTTCGTTTTCGCCAACGCGACGTTTGCGCGCTGGATCGGTGAAGATTTACGCAACCTGCTCGAGCACGGCACGCTTCACACCTATCTCTCAGCGCCGCCGAAAAAAGGCAATCCGTTCGACCTCGTCGATGAAGGCCGCACGCGCCAGGTCGTCGAAGTGCGCATGAAAGGCCCCGGCGGCAAGACATTCCTCGCCTCAATCAATCAAGTTGTGGTTCGCGAATCTGACGGAAGAGTAAGAACCCGCGCCGTCGTCCACGACCTGACCGCTGAGCGCGAAATGCACAAGGCCCTGAAAGCCTCCGAAGACCGTTTCCAGAGATTCTTCGAAGAAGCACCGCTCGGCATCGTGCAGGTTGACGGCAAGGGCACTATCGCCGACTGCAACAACGCCTTCGCCGATATGCTGGACGTTTCCATTTCTGAAATTGAAGGCTCGGCCTTCAAAAAACTCATCAGCGCCGAAGATCACGAGACATTCAAATCCACGCTCGAACAGATCGAGCAGGGGCACCCGATGCGCGCGCCGCTGGAAATTTCGCTCTCCGGCGGCAAGAAGAAAGTCATGACGCAAATGCACGCGCGGAAATTCCGCGAAGGCAGCTTCGTCCTGCATTTCATCGACGTCACGGAAAGAAAATCGCTGGAGGTCCAGTTCGTCCAGTCGCAGAAGATGCAGGCCATCGGCCAGCTCGCGGGCGGCATCGCGCACGACTTCAACAATCTTCTCACCGCCATCATCGGCTTCTGCGACCTCCTATTGCTCCGTCACAAGCCGGGCGATCCGTCCTTCGCCGACATCATGCAGATCAAGCAGAACTCCAACCGCGCCGCCAATCTCGTGCGCCAGTTGCTCGCTTTCTCGCGCCAGCAGACCCTGCGTCCCCGCGTGCAGGACATCACCGACATTCTCACCGAAGTCTCGCATCTTCTGCGCCGCCTGATTGGCGCAGGCATCGAGCTCGATCTCACGCACGGCCACGAGCTTGGTCTCGTGAAAGTCGACGAAGGCCAGATGGAGCAGGTGCTCATTAACCTCGCCGTCAACGCGCGCGATGCCATGGGCAGCGGCGGCAAGCTTTCTATCGAAACCGAAAACTTTACCACGCGCGTGCCGGTGGAGCTGGTTTCCGAGGAACTGCCGACCGGCCACTGGACACTTATTAAGGTGACGGATACTGGCTGCGGCATCCCGGAAGAAAACTTTGCCCGGATTTTCGAGCCGTTCTTCACGACCAAAGAAGTCGGCCACGGAACCGGCCTCGGCCTCGCCACTGTTTACGGCATCATCAAGCAGACCGGCGGCTTCCTCGACGTGAACAGCCGCCTCAACGAAGGCACGACATTCCTTATCTATCTCCCGCGTGCGACCGACACCGAGGAAGCGGAGGCGCAGCCCGCGCCAAGTTCAGAAGAGGATTCAACCAAGGATCTCACCGGCACCGAGCGCATATTACTGGTGGAAGACGAAGACGCCGTCCGCACCTTCAGCCAGCGCGCGCTGACCAACAAGGGCTACCAGGTTCTCACCGCCGAAAGCGGCGAGAGCGCACTCTCGCTGATGGCGAAGCAGGAGAACAAGCATCTTGATCTTCTCGTCACCGACGTCGTCATGCCCGTAATGGACGGCCCGACACTTGCCCAGCGCATGCGCCAGAATAATCCCGACCTTAAAATCATTTTCATTTCCGGCTACACCGAGGACAAGCTCAAGGATTACATGGGCTCGAACACCTTTTTCCTGCCCAAGCCCTTCACGCTCAAGCAGCTCGCGGCGAAGGTGAAGGACGTCCTTGGCGGCTGAAAAACCCTTTAAATATTGAATTTTATGCAATGTTCTCTTTTTGTTTGACAATGAGAACAAATAGCGTACATTTGAGTCATCGAATAACTTCTGAGTCGCCCCAATCATTTACAGCCCGCACAGAATCGTGCGAAAGAAAAGGAGAACACAAATGTCTGTTACCGCCCTCAAAACCGTAGACAAGACCTTCGAAAAAGGCGATTCCATGAAACAAACCGGTTCCGACAAGCAAAAGGCCCTCGACGCCGCCCTGGTGCAGATCGAGCGCGCCTTCGGCAAGGGATCGATCATGAAACTCGCCGGCGAGCAGAACCAGGCGCAGGTGGATGTGGTTTCGACCGGCTCACTCGGTCTGGATGTCGCGCTCGGCATCGGAGGTCTGCCGCGTGGACGTATCATTGAAATTTACGGGCCGGAAAGCTCGGGCAAAACCACTCTTGCGCTGCAGGTTATCGCCGAGGCGCAAAAAACCGGCGGCACATGCGCCATCGTTGACGCCGAACATGCGCTTGATCCCGGCTACGCCAAGAAACTCGGCGTCAATATCGACAATCTTCTGATCTCCCAGCCCGACGCCGGTGAGCAGGCGCTTGAAATCGCCGACACGCTGGTGCGCTCCGGCGCACTCGACGTGCTGGTGATTGACTCCGTCGCCGCGCTCGTGCCCCGCGCCGAATTAGAGGGCGAAATGGGCGACACGCATGTTGGCTTGCAGGCCAGATTGATGTCGCAGGCGTTACGTAAGCTCACGGGCTCGATTTCCCGCTCGCGCACCATCGTCATCTTCATCAACCAGATCCGCATGAAAATCGGCGTCATGTTCGGCTCGCCCGAAACCACCACGGGCGGCAACGCGCTGAAATTCTACGCCTCCGTCCGCCTCGATATCCGCCGCATCGGCTCCATCAAGGACCGCGAAACCGTCGTCGGTAACCAGACGCGGGTCAAGGTCGTCAAGAACAAGATGGCGCCGCCGTTCAGGCAGGTCGAATTCGACATCATGTATGGCGAGGGTATTTCAAAAGTGGGCGAACTCGTCGATCTCGGCGTCGCGGCAAACCTCGTTGAAAAATCCGGCGCATGGTTCTCTTATGATGGCCAGCGCATCGGCCAGGGCCGCGAGAACGCCAAGCAATATATGAAAGAAAATCCCGAGGTCGCAGCGAAACTTGAATCGCAGCTTCGCCAGAATGCCGGTCTCGTCGCCGAGAGCCTGCTGGTCGGCCCCGAAAAGGACGAAGCGGAAGAGGCTGAAAGCGGCGGCGAAGCCACGGAAGAACCTGTCGCCAACGACCGTCCGCCCGCGAAGTCAAAAAAGGCAAGTTAATGAATGTTCTAAAAATAGAAATAGATTACTTTTCTATTCCTCTTTATTACCGCCTGATTGTTATAAAAAACAATCAGGCGGTTACTGTTAGAGTGCCTGCCGTTGGATTATCCAGATATTTAGGCCATGAATTAGGTATTGATTTAGAAAAAGTAAAATCAGCTATTTTTCAAAATAAAGAAAAAATTTTAAGACTTATAGACAGATATATAATTCGATGAAAACAATTATTATTCAAATAGCACTTCTATTATTTGGAATACTTTTTGGGTTATGGTTCAACGGAATGTTTATGTCAGAATGGGGTATATATATTGGAGATACTCCAGTTGATATGACGAATTCTGAAGCTATGAGGGAAGCTCTAGAAAATGATTCTGCAAAGTGGGTAACTCAATATGGCAGCCTTGCACTCCCCGGTTATCATTGGAGTTTCACGGTCCCAATCTTTTTTGCATTTATTTTTGGGAGTTTAGGATTTTATATTACAAAGTTTAAGTCTATTAAAAAGGATAGGATTTGAAGGCACGGCTGCTCTATAAGGCACATCCCAAGGCGGGGCTTGCACCGGGAACGTTGCAGGCCCCGAAGGGTGCCGTGCAGCCGGTCATCACCGTCTTCGCCTTCGATGTTGATGGGCTTGAAGAGCCGAAAATAACCTCCGTCGCCGATATTGAAATCTACCGCCAGAAATGGCCGATGATCTGGGTCAATGTCGACGGCCTTGCCGATGCAAAAGTCATCGCCGATCTCGGTGAAATGTTCAGCCTCCACGCACTGGCCCTTGAAGATGTTCTGCACGTTCCCCAGCGCGCCAAGGTCGAGGAATATGAAAGCCACATGTTCGCAACCTTACGCATGGTCACAAGAGGGGAGAATGCAGCACCTTCGCTCGAGCAGATATCCATGTTCTGGGGAAAAAATTATCTCCTGACCTTCCAGGAGGATGTCGGCGACGTGTTCGACGGCGTGCGCGAGCGCCTGCGAAAAGGCGGCAAGCGCCTGCGCATGGCCCACGCCGATTACATGGCTTATGCGCTGATCGACGCGATTGTCGACGGTTATTTCCCCGTGCTCGAGCAATACGGTGATCGCCTTGATGAGCTTGAAGAAGCCATTCTCGAAAACCCCGCCGAATCCGCCATGGCGCATGTCCATAAAATCCGCCGCGAACTGCACGCCCTCCGTCTTTGTGTCTGGCCGATCCGCGAAGCCCTCAGCCGCATTAACGCGGATACAAAACTTGTCCGCAAGGAGACGCTGCTGTTCCTGCGGGACTGCCACGATCACGTCATTCAAATTCTGGACATCATCGAAAACTACCGAGACCGGCTCTCCTCGCTGTCCGACCTTTATTTCTCATCCATCAGCACACGCATGAACGAAGTCATGAAGGTCCTGACCGTTATCACCACAATCTTCATGCCGCTGACCTTCATCGTCGGCGTATACGGTATGAATTTCAATACGGATTTTCCCGCCAACATGCCTGAATTAAACCATCCCCACGGCTATCCCGTCGTCATGGGCGTCATGCTGGTGATTTTCCTGGGTATGCTGCTGTTTTTCTGGAATCTCGGCTGGCTGGATACGAAAAAACCCGGCGGCGCGCCCGGGGAAGAGGAAAGTTAATCCTTCGTCCTTAATAATCTCGATTTCTGGCGGCTCCAGTCGCGCTTTTTTGTCGTCTCGCGCTTGTCGTGCAGTTTTTTACCCTTCGCCAGCGCAATTTCAAGTTTCGCCAGCCCGCGCCCGTTGAAAAACAACCGCAGGGGAATAACCGTGTAGCCCTCGCGCTGTGTCGCGCCGAGGATTTTGTTCATCTCGCGCTTGGCCAGCAATAATTTCCGCGCGCGCTTGGGCTCGTGCTGGCGGTCGGCATGGGCCTTCTTGTATTCGGCGATGTTCGCGTTGAACAGCCAGATTTCCCCGCGCTGCGGCCCGACATAGGCTTCGTTGATCGAACATTGCCCGGTGCGCAGCGATTTCACCTCGCTTCCCGTCAACATCAACCCGGCCTCGAATTTATCCTCGAGCGTGTATTCGTAACGCGCGCGGCGGTTTTCGGCCACCGTCACGTTCGTCGAAAGCAATCCTGATTTTTTATCTTTTTTCTTGTTGGCCATGAAAATCAGGCATGGGCCTTGCGCGGCGCGGCGGCTTCGGCCTTGATGCCGGCATGCGCCATGGCCTCATCCACCAGCTTGCGCGCGTTTTCTGTGGCCCGGACGAGCGGGAGGCGCACTTCATCCGTGCAGAAACCCAAGCGGCTGAGCGCATATTTTGTCGGCGCAGGGTTGGTTTCGCAGAAAATCGCGCTCCATAACGGCACGAGCTGGTCGCGGATCGTGGCGAGCGTTTTCAGGTCAGACTTTACCCACGCATCCTGCATCTTGGCATGCAGGGCAGGCGCGATATTGGCCGCTACCGATATGCAACCGACGCCCCCCTGCGCGAGGAATGCGGGCGAGGATTCATCATTGCCGCTGAGCTGGCAGAATTTATCGCCCACTTTTTGCCGGAGCAGGGACGGACGGTCCAGGTGACCGGTTGCATCCTTGATACCCACAATATTCGGCAACTTGGCAAGACGCGCAATCGTGTCGTTGCTCATATCGATGACCGAACGCCCGGGGATGTTATAAATTATGATCGGCAGCGCCACCGCGTCATGAATCGCCTTGAAGTGCTGGTACATGCCTTCCTGCGTCGGCTTGTTATAATAGGGCGTGACGATCAGCGCAGCATCCGCGCCTGCATCCTTGGCGTGCTGGGTCAGGTCTATCGCTTCTTTTGTGGAATTCGAGCCCGTTCCGGCAATAACCGGAACTCTCTTCTTGACCACGGCCACGCACCTCTCGACAATGGCATTATGTTCATCGTGAGAAAGCGTAGGGGACTCGCCGGTAGTCCCGCAGGGCACAACGCCGTGAGATCCCTGTTCGACCTGCCATTCAACAAAATTGTTGAACGCGGGCCAGTCGATCTCGCCGTTCCTGAAGGGCGTAATCAGCGCCGGGATAGAGCCTTTAAACATGTAAAACTTTCCTTTAAATCCTTTGGCCGCAACACTTTGCGACCGGTTGCCAGTCTAGCCGCGCGCCTGCGTCCTTGCAAGAAAAGCCTTGTTTTGGGGCTTATGGCTGTTTTCCTGCTGGGGCCCTCGGTCTCGAAGGCCGATAACGCCACCATCATCCGCGCCTTGCAGGCCATGCAGCAGAAGCAATGGTCGATGGCGCAAAAACTCGTCCAGCAGACGAAAGACCCGCTCGCGCACAAGCTTTATATATGGATGTATTTCCGCGAGGAGGATGCGCAATCGAACTACACACAACTGGCGCAGTTCATCCGGGGCAACCCCGACTGGCCACGCATGGATGCCCTGCGCGAGAAGGCCGAGAAGGACATGCCCGCACGCCTCAGCAATGCCGAGGTCAATGCATGGTTTGCCGATTATCCGCCGCTGACAGCCGCAGGCCTTGACCGTTATCTCGGTGCGCTGACCGGCACGGGTCAGCAGGTCAAGGCGAAGAAATTTATCACCGAATGGTGGGCCTCGAAACTCACGACGCGCGACGACCAGAAACGCATCTATTTTAAATATGGCGGCCTGCTCGACATGAACGCGCACAGGAAGCGCCTGGATACGCTTTTATTCTCCAGCCAGTTCACGAATGCGCGCGGCATCGCCGAGGTTCTCGGGCATGGCTATCCGCAATTGACCGAAGCGCGCATCGCGATAGCCGAGGACAAGCCCGGCATCAATGCACTGCTCGCAAAAGTGCCGCGCAATCTGCAGAACGATCCCGGCCTGTTGTATGAAAGAGTGCGCTGGCGCCGGAAAAACAATCTCGATGTCGAGGCGATGGAAATTCTGAACAACGCGCCGCCCGCAAGCCAGATTCAAAATCCCGGCGACTGGTGGAAGGAACGCCACATCATCATTCGCCGCCTGCTCGAGCGCAAAATGTATGAAAGCGCCTATCTGCTGGCGTCCAAACATAGCCAGACGGAAGGCTTTGCATTTGCCGAGGCCGAATGGATGGCCGGGTGGCTGGCGCTGCGCTATCTGGATGAGCCCGCCAAGGCCGCGAAACATTTCGAGGCGCTCTACAAAAATGTCAGCACGCCCGTGAGCAAGGCGCGCGGCGCCTACTGGATGGGCCGCACGGCGCAGGCAATGAAGCAGAAAAAAGTCGCCGACGCGTGGTTCAAAGAAGCGGGTAAATACCAGACCGTGTTCTACGGCCAGCTCGCGGGCGCGGAAGTCGGCCTGCAGAACACGCTGCCGAATGCGTCGGCCCCGCAGATTTCCGCCGCCGACCGCACGCAGATGAACCGGAATGATATGATCCGGGCCGCGGAGTTTTTCCACGCTGCCGGGATGAAAAAGGAATCCAGCCGTTTCCTCGAGCAGTTCGCGGAAACGCAAGGCACGCCCAAAGCCTACCGCTTCGCCGCCGAATTGGCCTCTGACATGAAGCAATATTACAACGCCGTGAAAATCGCCAAGGAAGCGACGAACAAGGGCCTGTTCCTGACGGCGCAATCCTATCCCGTCATCACCGACCGTCTGCAGGGCGTGCCGACCGAATGGGCGCTCGTTCACTCCATCATCCGCCAGGAAAGCATGTTCGATCCTGCGGCACAGAGTCCTGTCGGCGCAACCGGCATGATGCAGCTCATGCCCGCAACGGCCAAAAGCATGGCCAAGAAAGCCGGCCTCGCTTACAGCCCCAGCAAACTCAGCAACCCCGATTACAACATCCGCCTCGGTACGACATATATGCAGGAATTGCTCGCGCGTTATAAAGGCTTTTACCCGATGGCGATTGCCGCCTATAACGCCGGGCCGGGCCGCGTCGATGGCTGGATCGAAAACTTTGGCGATCCGCGCAAGGGCGAGGTCGATCTCGTCGACTGGATCGAGATGATACCGATTTACGAGACGCGCAACTACACGCAGCGCGTGATGGAATCGATTTACGTTTATAGATTACGTCTTAAGGGCGTGCAGAAAGATCCGGTGGCAGAAATTCACGTCGCCATGAATGGCATCTATTAACCCGCACGGCCCTCACGCCACCACACGAACGTCACCAGCATCAGGAATGCCAGCGCAAGGAACGGGGCGGGTAGCACCGGCTTTTCCTCGACCCCTTTGACATCATAGGCATTGTTGCGGCGGAAGATGACATTATTGCCACCGCCGAACATGCGCCCGTCCGTGTAGAATCTGACATTCGGATGCGGTGTGTTCGCCATCCAAAGCATGCCGCCGCCGCTTGCATCGCTTAAGGGTTTCATCAATTCTTCTGTCGTCCGCACGCCGCTGAGTTCCGGCGGGTTCAGATCGCCCGACACCGCATAGGCTTTCTGGCCTTCGGCATCTTCAAAACTATAGATGCCGAGCAGGTCGGCCTTGATATCCGCCCGCAGGATTCCTTCTGGCGTCGCTTCCAGTTTTATTTCTTCCGTCTTGCCGTCCGGTTTTGTCATCTGTACGCGCATGTCGGGTTGGCGGAAATTACGGCTGCGCACGGTAATCAAATCGCCATGCACTTCGGCCGTCAGCGCCTTTTCATCGAGCTCCGGTTCTTTCATCGACCAGTGCACGATGCGGCGGAGCAATTCAGCGTGCGGCCCGCCAGGTCCATAGCCACGCGACCACAGCCAGATATGATCGCTGGCTAACTGCGCGACGCGGCCCTTGCCGACGCGGTCGAGAATGAGCAGCGGCATGTCATTCGCGCCTTTCATCAGCACATCGCCGCTGCGCTGCGTGATGCCGACCTGCCGCAGCCAGTTCGACCAGCCCGGATGCGCGGGGTCCGAGCGAGGCCCCTCGAGATAACTTGTGACCGGGTGTTTGAATCCGTCCTCGGTCAGTTCCGGCTTAAAGGATTTACGGATGATCTCGCCGGTGGGTGCGGCGGGCAGGATATTGGCAAGATCTGTGTAATAAACGGAATCTTCCGTCGCGAAAGACGGCCCGCTCGCCTCCAGCAACGCGCCGCCTTGCTCCACATATTTGACGATATTTTCGAAATAATAATCCGGCAGAATGCGGTTAAGTTTATATTGATCGAAAATAATCAGGTCGAAATCGTAAAGCTTTGTCTCAAACAATTCCTGGAACGGGAAGGCGATCAGCGACAATTCATTCTGTGGCGTGAGATCTAACTTCTCCGGGTCGCGCAGAATTGTGAAATGCACGAGATCAACGCCAGGGTCGGAGGTCAGCAGGTCGCGCCATGTGCGCCCGCCCGCATGTGGCTGGCCGGAGACGAGTAGAACGCGCAGACGATCCCGCACGCCATTCACAATCAAAGCTGCACGGTTATTGAGTGGGGTCAACTCACCGTCCATACCCTGAACGCTCAGTTCAAAAACATTCTGCCCGGCATGTTCGACTTTCAGGTCTACAGTCTGTTCCTCGCCGGGCTCGACCATCACCACTTCCGGCGGCTGGCCGAGGCGGTTGATCGTGACGGCGGCGACATCTTCGCGGATATTGGATGTATCCTCGACCTTGTATTTCATCTGAACGTTCTGGCCGACGATGCCGTAGGCCGGAGCCTGAACGATCACGAGGCGGCGGTCTTTTTCATTCTTGTCACCGCTCAGCCATGTCGTGACCGGGCCGTATTGCGTGGCTTCCTCCGCATTTTTGGGAATGTCATGAATCTGTCCGTCGGTCAGGAACACCGCGCCCGCGCGGCGGCCCGCCGGGACATCGGCGATGGCTTTATCAAGCGCTTCGAACAGCCGCGTCTCTCGCGCCAGCTTTTCATCGGTTGCGGATTCAACAACGCGTAGTTCAATGCCCGGCTTGTCTTTCAGTTCAGTCTGTAAATAAGCCAGCGCTTCTTCGGTGCGTTTTTTTCGCTCGCCCAAATCCTGGCTCGGGCTTTTATCGACGACCACGAAGGCGACATCGGTCACTGGATCACGCTGTTCCTCGATCAAAGAAGGATTAAGCAGCGCCGCAATGAACGCCGCTGTCAGAAAGCAACGCAGCACCATGCCATTGCGGTTCTTCCAGAACGCGAACGCCAGCGCCATAACCGCGATGCCGATCGCAAGACCGAGCCAGAACATCGGCAGCAGGGGAGAGAAATGAATTGTGACCGCCATCTTGTCCATCATTCCCCCAGCCGCTCTAAAATATGGGGGATGTGCACTTGGTCGGCTTTGTAATTGCCGGTGAGCGCGTACATCACGAGATTGACACCGAAACGATATTCCATGTCCTGCATGCGGCCCGCGCTTTCGCCTGACCATGCCGAGGCCCAGTCATGCGAGCCGATGAGAACCGATGAAACGCCGTCGCGACCGCTGACATTCGTCTCGGCCCAGATTGTGCCGGGATCGTAACCGCTGCGCACCGGGTTCAAAAGATAGAACGAGCGGTTGAGAACATGATCCTTTGCCATCGGCTCAAGCGGCGGGATATTCAGTGACGCCGTCAGCGTGCGTAATGCATTGGCATTCGCCGAACTAGACAGCGTGCCGGAGCCGTAACTGCGGTCACGCGTGTCGAATAAAATCGTGCCGCCGTGGTCTAAATAATTTTGAATCGACTTGATCGCTTTATCCGAAAGCGGCGTCTGCGCCGTGCTAACCGGCCAGTATATGAGCGGGAAGAAAACCAGTTCGTCATATTCGGGATCCAACGCCGCCACGCCGGAGGGCTCAATCGATGTGCGCGACGTCAGGATTTTTCCGAGATTTTCTAGGCCTCTCTGGCTCGCTGCATCCAGCGCCATGTCGCCGGACTTGATAAAAGCGAGATAAAAGCCGTTGGCATATTCAATGTCGCGCTCACTTTGCGCCTGAGCGGGGATAGCGAAGAATAGAATCAAAGCAACCGACGCCAGTTTCGTAATCGCGCGGAAGCCCGACATCAAAACCGTCATCAAAATCCAGTCGGCGAGAATTAGTATAAGCGCCATATAAAGGAGTGATGGCATTAAATCGCGTTCGTAATCCACGCCGTAATTGCGCACGGATACATTCGCGGGCAGGGACGCGGCGTCAAGATTTTTAATATGATCGCCCAAGTTTAAGGCACGTTGATATCCTTCATTGGCGTAAATACCGGGCGGATGCTCCGGGCCCGGTTTTATTTTTGAAAATTCAGCAGCCGAAATCGACGCCATGGTCGGCGCGGGTTTTTTGAGCGTGCCGAAACCATCCAGCACCCAGAGCGGATGTAAAAACCCGTCTGTTTTTTTTAACGACCCTTGCGGATTGCCGGTCATGTTGACAATGCGTTGTAGAATTTCAACAAATGCGCCCGACAACGGCAGATCGGACCAGTCCGGTGCCGCCGTCGTGTGAATCATAACAAGCAAACCCTTGCCGAGCGGTGCGGCGGTGATCAGCGGCGTGCCGTCCTCGAGCCGTGCCCATGTACGCTCGTCGATATCTTCGGTCGGTTGCGCGAGGATCTGCTGGCGTACGGGGATCTCTTCGTGGATTTCGATGCCGTAAAACGGACTCGTTTCGCTGAAAGGCTGGAGCTTCGCGGGTTTCTCCCATGTCAGCGATCCATCCATCGAGCGCCCCCCTAACCGCAGTGGCACGGGCACAAGGAAAGGCTCACCCTGACTTTTCGCCATCACCGGCCCGGCAAAACGCAGTAACAATCCACCATCCTTTACCCAGCCTTCAAGCGCGTTCAAATCATCCGTCGCCATCGCCGCAATATCGGGCAGGATAATAACCGAAGGCTCGTGCTTTAAAATTTCAGGAATGTTGCCCTGGAACAATTCCGCAAAAGGTTCGATGGCGCGTTTCAAATAATAACGTGCTTCGATGAAGGGTTTGGTGTCTTCGTCATCAGCAGGCCCGACAAGGCCTACGGAACGCTTGCGCGAGCTTTCATCAAGCAACGTAATGCCGCCCGCGCCGGGCGCGCCGCCGATGCGGAACCTTCCGACATCGCCGCGCACCGCCTCAGGAAGATCGAATTTAATTTTCGCGGGCAGGGCGGCCGGATCAATTGCAATATTTACTTGATCTAACACAGAGCCATCTAAAGAAAGCGCCTGCACGGTAACCGGGCGGTTGGCGGTGATTGTTTCCGGCGCGGTGATGGTAATCTGGAATCCTTCAGCCTGTTCATCGCGCCCGAGTAGGAGAGGAAGATGCTCCGGCGTTGGCGAAACGTAAGTGACATTGCCATGCTCACGGAGCGCGGCAGCGAAATCTGCAATTCCGCCTTCATCAATACCGTGTGCGAACCAGACAGTTTCTTTTGCGGCATCGTTTATCAGCTCAGCAGCGGCATTATAATCCGCAGGCCATGGCTGCGGCTCCAGTCCTTTGATAATCGCTTCGGCCTGTCCGGCAGCAAGCGGCCCTTGCGCAAGCGGCTTCCCATCCGGGCCGGGCGCGGTGGTCAAAATATAAATGTCGCGGTTTTCGCGGCCCGCTTGCGCGGTTAAATCGAGCGCCGCGCGGATTTCGCTATCCCATACAGGCGCGGACGCCCAGCCATTATCGATGACAATCTGTACCGGTCCGTTCCCTGCCAGCCCTTCCGCCGGATTATAAACAGGCCGCGCCAGCGCGATGATCACGAGCGCCGCGATGATCATCCGCAATAATAAAATCCACCACGGCGTATGACTCGACGTTTGTTTTTCAGGAATAAGCCCGGCGAGAAAACGCGTTGTCGGCAGGATAATCAATTTTGGCGCAGGCGGGGTAATGCGCAGCAGGAACCAGAGCGCAGGCAAAACCGCCAGTCCCCAAAGAATAAGAGGATTTAAAAAAACCAGATTGCCGAGCAGCACACTCATCTCCGTAACGTCCCCGCGCGTTGAATATGCAAGCTGAGTGTGGTCCAGACATCGAGCAGCGTGTCTTTAATATCGCGCTCGGTGCTGTGCAGGATATGATGCCAATGACATGCCCCGCATATTTTTTTCACAGCCCCGATATGCGCGGTGATGCGGCGGTTATATTCGGCGCGGATGGATGAAACATTGTTCACCAGTTCTCTTTGCTTATCCGCAGGCGTTTCAAAAATAATCCGGCCATCATAGGGAAGCTCGATTTCCGCCGGGTCGAGAATTTGGATCACGAATCCGCTGCCGCTTTGCGCCGCCAGGTTTTTAAACCGTGTTTCGATGACGTCAATCGTGTCCAGAAAATCCCCAACGAGAAAGAGCGAGGCATTACGTGACGTTTCATCACCCGGTAGCGTTTCCTCATGATTTTTTTCCATTAATGTGTCCGCTAGTGTTTGCAGCGCGGCCTGTGAGCGGCCCTTGCGCTGGCTGCCCAATAAACCGACTTCCTCGCCCCCGTGAGTCAGAAGGAGAGCAATCGCCAGTGTAATAATTTTCGCGGTGTCGGATTTACTCAAAAGATCATCACGCGAACGAAAATCCATACCGTTTGAGCGGCTGCACCACAGGAAGGCGCTCTGGTTGGTTTGCCATTCTTTCTGGCGGATAAAAATTTTGTCGGTCTTGCCGCTCTGGCGCCAGTCGATATCCTGCGGGCGGTCGCCGGGGTGGTATTCACGGAACTGCCAGAAACGCTCGCCGCTGCCGGATTTTCTCTGCCGGTGTTCGCCGTGCAAAACGCTGGCCACCGCCTTGTCCGCTTCCGCCATCAGGAATGACAGGTGCGCGGCAGCGTCCTCGGCCCGCTGGCGCAGGGGCAGCGCGTCCCGGGCTTTTGTCGTGCGGAACAAATCCATCTACAGACTTTCTGAAAGACCCCGGATGACGTTCTGCAGGGTGATACCGCTGCCGCGCGCCTTGTAGTTCAGCGCCATGCGGTGTTTCAGCACCGGCTCGGCGAGGTCAATCACATCGTCAACGGAGGGCGCTTCGCGTCCGTCAATCAGCGCACTGGCACGCACCGCCAGCATCAACGCCTGCGCCGCGCGCGGACCCGGCGCCCAGGCAACGTAATCTTTCACGATGTCGGATGCGCCTGAATCGGGACGGCCACGGCGCACCAAAGTCAAAATCGCATCGACCACAGAATCTCCAATCGGCATATCGCGCACGAGGGATTGAATTTCCAGCAGTTCTTCCGGCTTCAGCACAGCCGAAGCTGTGCGCACATTATTCGTTGTCGTCGCGATCAGCATGTCGCGCTCGGCATCACGCGCCGGGTAATCGACATCGGCCTGCATCAGGAAACGATCTAACTGTGCCTCGGGCAGGGGATAGGTTCCTTCCTGCTCGATCGGATTTTGCGTGGCAAGAACGTGAAACGGTTTCGGCACATCGTAAGCCTTGCCGCTGACCGTCACTTCTTTTTCCTGCATCGCCTGCAACAACGCCGATTGCGTGCGCGGCGAAGCACGGTTGATTTCATCCGCCATCAAAAGCTGCGTGAAAATCGGACCCTTGATAAAACGGAACGAACGTTTTCCATCCGCGCCTTCTTCCAGAACTTCGGAGCCGAGAATATCGGCGGGCATCAAATCGGGCGTGCATTGCACGCGCGCAGTGTCGAGACCCAGAACTTTCGCCGTCGTATCGACCAGCAACGTCTTCGCCAGCCCCGGAACGCCGATCAGGAGCAGGTGCCCGCCGGACACCAGCGTCACCAAAGTCTGGTCAATCACGGAATTTTGCCCGAAAATCACCTTGCCGATTTCGGCGCGGGCCTTGGCCAGTTTCTGGTGGGCTTCCTGGAACGCTCTGTCGGTCACGCGATTTTGACTCCTTACTTCGGGGATGCGATTGGCTATACTAGCCTTATCTATAGCTTTTTAAAGGATATAACGCTGGAAAATTATAAGGCAAAACAGGTTAAGCCGCAGGACTGGATGGTTTCACGTGAAACGTCCCGTGTCATGAACGCGCTTGAAGCGGGCAAGGCATTATTCGTCGGCGGCTGCGTGCGCAACATGCTGCTGGGCGAGGAGGTCGTTGATGTCGACATCGCGAGCCAATGGACGCCGCAAGATGTTACTGAAAAGCTGACCGCTGCTGGCATCAGGGTGGTGCCCACCGGCATCGATCACGGCACGGTTACGGCGATTGTCGATAAAAAACCTTATGAAATTACGACCCTGCGCCGGGATATCGAAACCGATGGCCGCCGCGCCGTCGTGAGTTTTACGGAAGACTGGCGCGAGGACGCGCAGCGCCGCGATTTCACAATGAATACGCTGCTGGCGGACCCGAAAGGAAATATTTACGACCCCACGGGCGAGGGGATAAAAGACCTTGAAGCGCGGCGCGTGCGTTTCGTCGGCGACCCGGCCACGCGGATCAGGGAGGATTACCTCCGTATTCTCCGTTTCTTTCGTTTTCATGCTCAATACGGCAAAGGCGCGCCCGATACCGAAGGTCTAAAGGCCTGCAAAGCCGCTGCGGCTGAAATTCCTACGCTTTCGAAAGAACGCATCACGCAGGAATTCCTGAAAATTTTATCTGTGGATAACCCTGTGGATATCTTGTCAGTAATTTTTAATAACTCCGTCCTGACCCAGTTTCTTTTTCCGGAATATCAACCAGATTTGCTGAAACATCTCTGTGAATTCCAGAACCGGTTCGGCATCGCGTTTGTTTCGCCGCGCCTTTACGTTCTGTCCGGCCTGAGCCATGACAACATAAAACGCATGGAAAGATTATTGTTGATTCCCAAAGTCTTCAAACGCGACATTGAAGCCATTTCTGAAATCCTCAAGCTGCCTGATCTGGGCAAGGACCACGCCGTAAAGGTCGCAGTTTATAAACATGGCCGCACCTCAACGGCGCAGGCGCTGATCATCGAGGTCGCGCAGGACCGCGTCATGAACGGATATATCAACAAGGCGCTCGAAATCATCCAGAAATGGGATATCCCGACTTTCCCGGTCGACGGTAACGACCTGATGAAGGCGGGCATCGAAAAAGGGCCTGCGCTGGGCGCGGCCCTTTTGAAACTTGAATACTGGTGGATCGACCAGGAATTCAAGCCCGACAGGAAAGCCTGCCTCGCGCAGCTTTGATTAGCCCACTCTAAAATCTACTTCTCTTATAATCTCATCGTGTAAGGTTGTGTACGGCGCATAACTTGGCTTAGGAGATATATAGCTTTTATTTTCGAGATTTGCGCCTGAAAAAGTTAACAATAATAGCTGAGCCTGTGCTTGTTTTTCTTCCATTTATAAATCTCCAACCTTATTTATAGCGAAATATGCTTTTTTTAGTTGGGAAAGGCAAGAAAATTTTTGAACCCAAAACGCCTTATAAACAGTAATTTTATTACCATTTAACGTTGGGAGGCAGGGACATTAATATCGCTTCGGTATTGCCGCCGGTTTTTAGGCCAAACATCGTGCCCCGGTCATAAAGAAGGTTGAATTCAACATAGCGCCCGCGTTTGACCAACTGCGTCTCACGCTGCTCCTCCGTCCAGGGCAGTTTCATGCTCCGGCGCACGATTTGTGGGTAAATATCGAGAAAAGCTTTCCCCACATCCTGCGTGAAAGCGAAATCGGCGTCCTGATTGCCGCTGTCCAGATTATCGTAAAAAATCCCGCCCACACCGCGCGGCTCATTTCTATGAGGCAGGAAGAAATAACGGTCGGCCCATTCCTTATATTGTTTGTAATAACCCGGATTATGGCGGTCGCAGCAGGCTTCCAGTGCGGCATGGAAATCCTCGGCGTCGTTCACATTCGGAATCATCGGCGTTAAATCGGCCCCGCCGCCAAACCATGATTTGGATGTCACGATCATCCGCGTATTCATATGCACCGCCGGGACGAGGGGGGATTGCATATGCGCCACGAGGGAAATTCCCGCAGCCCAGAATTGCCCGCCATTTTCAGCCGCGCCGGGAATCTGCGACCGGAAATCCTCGGGGAACGCACCCCAGACCTCGGAAATATTCACCCCGACTTTTTCAAAAACTTGACCGCGCATCAGCGACATTTCCCCGCCGCCCCCGCCGGGTCTCTCCCAGTTCTTGCGCTCGAAGCTGCCCGGTTTGCCGCCGAAATCCTTTTCGATCAGTTCAAATTCCGCGCAGATTTTGTCGCGCAGGCTCCGGAACCACGTTGCCGCCTGTTTCTGCCTGTCGTTTATCGCTCTTTCAGCCGCCATTTGCCTGCCTCAATGCTTCTCCGAGCACCATAGAAGTTGCATTGACGACGTTCAAGGATCGCGCCGACCCGGCCATGGGAATGAGCAGACGGGCATGGGCGGCGTTATGAACCTCGTCCGGCACCCCGGCGCTTTCGCGCCCCGCAAGTATTATATCGCCATCCTGAAATTCAAAGTTGTAATAGGGCTCGGCCCCCTTTGTGGTCAGCAGGACAAGCCTGCGTCCCGCCGTGTTTTCCCGGAATTTCGCCCAGGATTCATGGCGCGTATAGTCCATATTATCGACGTAATCCATGCCGGATTGCCTGATTTTCCGTTCGTCCCATGGAAAGCCGCAGGGTTCTATAATGTGCAATTCCACGCCGGTGCAGGCCGCCAGCCGCATCATGGCCCCGACATTCTGCGGGATGTCGGGCTGGTACATGGCTATGGCCGGTTTTTTCATACTGTGTGGAAAACAACAAAATTTCGCATGGATAGTAGATACTTGACCCTTGATTGATTATAAAGAGAGAAGTATTAAACGTCTCACGATTAAACAAACCCGGTTTAGTATAATTATGGCATCCAACACGAAAGCCGATCACGGCCATCCGCAGGACGGCGAAACACGGCGCGATTTTCTTCAGTTAACAGCAGCGGCATTCGGCGCAGTAGGGGCAGGCGTTTTCGCCTGGCCGCTGGTCAATTCCCTCAATCCCGCGAAAGACACATTGGCGCTTTCAACGATCGAAGTTGATTTGTCGACAGTCCAGGTCGGGCAATCGATCACCTATACCTGGCAGGGCAAGCCGGTGTTCATTCGCCGCCGCACCGCGCAGGAAATTGCCGACGCGGAAGCCGTTGATGTTTCAACACTGCGCGACAAGCAGGCGGACAAGGACCGCGTTCAAAAAGCGGAATGGCTGGTTGTCGTCGGTATCTGCACGCACTTGGGCTGCATTCCGCAGGGACAGAAAACCGGCGAGATAAAGGGCGAATATAATGGCTGGTTCTGCCCGTGCCACGGCTCGGCCTATGATACGTCGGGCCGCATCCGCAAGGGTCCTGCGCCGCTTAATCTTCCAGTGCCGCCTTATACGTTCCTTTCTGACACGCTGATTAAGATTGGATAGAGACAATGGGAAGCGGACCAAGAACACCTTTTGAAAATCCGGTTGTCGAGTGGGTCGACTCGCGCCTTCCGATTTTCACGATGATGCAGAAGGAATACGGCGTATTCCCGACGCCGCGCAACTTCAACTATTTCTGGAATTTCGGCGCCATCGCCATGATCATGCTGGTGCTGATGATTGTCACCGGCATCGTGCTCGCGATGCATTACACGCCGCACACCGCCATGGCTTTCAACAGCGTCGAGCGCATCATGCGCGACGTCAACGGCGGCTGGCTCATCCGTTATCTGCACATGAACGGCGCGTCGTTCTTCTTCATCGCCGTCTACATCCATATTTTCCGCGGCATGTATTACGGATCGTACAAAAAGCCCCGCGAACTTCTCTGGATTCTCGGCGTTTTGATTTTCCTGCTGATGATGGCGACCGCTTTCATGGGATACGTCCTGCCGTGGGGCCAGATGTCCTACTGGGGCGCGACCGTGATCACGAATCTTTTCTCCGCCATTCCGGTGGTGGGCGAGAGCATCGTTACGCTGCTTTGGGGTGGTTTCTCAATCGATAACCCGACGTTGAACCGTTTCTTTGCGCTGCACTACCTGCTGCCGTTCGTGATCTTCGCTGTCGTGTTCCTGCATATCTGGGCGCTGCATGTCGTCGGATCGAATAACCCACTCGGCATCGACACCAAAGGTCCGCAGGACACCGTTCCGTTCCATCCTTATTATACGATCAAGGACACGTTCGGCACGCTGGTCTACCTCGTCATCTTCTGCTTCTTCGTGTTCTTCATGCCCGACGCGCTTGGACACCCGGACAATTACACGCCGGCCAACCCGATGGTAACGCCGCCGCACATCGTCCCTGAATGGTATTTCCTGCCGTTCTACGCGATGCTCCGCGCCATTACTTTTAATATCGGCATTCCCTTCACCGAGATTGTCATCATCTCCGCAAAACTCGGCGGTGTGTTAGTGATGTTCGGATCAATCGCGCTGCTTTTTGTTCTGCCGTGGCTTGACCGCCATCCTATCCGTTCTGCGCGTTTCCGTCCGCAATACCGGATTGCGCTGCTGGTCTGGCTTGCCGTATTCGCTTTCCTCGGTTATGTCGGCTCTCAACCTGCTGACGCGGTGAAATTCGGGATCCCGCTCAGTTACCTGGGCCTGCTTGGCACGATTTATTATTACGGCTTCTTCCTGGCTATTCTTCCTTACCTGAATAAACATGAAAAAGGCCGCGACCTGCCGCCCAGCATCCATGAATCTGTTCTGAAAGGTTCGGCATGATGAAAAAGATTATCCTTCCCTTTATCGTTCTTGCCCTGGCGACGGCTTCGCCGCTCGTATTTGCCGCCGAAGCAGAACAGCACGCCATGCCCACACCCGCCGACCTCGAGGCCGCCGCCGAATTGCCGCCGGAAGGGGCTGAAGCAGATAAGGCGCATGCGCCCGATCATCATGCCGCCGCGCCGCACGGCCACAATGAATGGCATTTCTCCGGCATGTTCGGCAGCTATGACCGCGCCGCACTTCAGCGCGGCCTGAAAGTTTACCGCGAGGTTTGCGCCGCCTGTCACTCGCTCAAGCGCGTTTACTACCGCAATCTTGAGGATCTAGGCTATGACGAAGGCCAGGTGAAAAACATCGCCTCGCAATACAATGTCACCGACGGCCCGAACGACGAGGGCGAGATGTTCGACCGCGCCGCGCTGCCGAGCGATCACTTCGTTTCGCCGTACCCGAACGACAACGCCGCCAAATCCGTAAATAACGGCGCATTGCCGCCCGATCTTTCGTTGATTATCAAGGCGCGCCATCACGGCCCCGACCATGTTTTCGGCGTGCTGACCGGTTTTGCGCCGCCTCCCGAGGGCGTCACGCCGGGGCCCGGCCAGCACTGGAACAACCAGATGCAGAGCCTGATCTCCATGGCGCCGCCGCTGTCGGACGGTCAGGTTGCGTATGAAGACGATGTCCCTCAAACAGTTGATCAATATTCACGCGACGTGGTTGAATTCCTCGCCTGGGCATCCGATCCGTACATGGAGGAGCGCAAGCGCACCGGGATTAAGGTCATTATATTCCTCGCGGTCTTCGCGGGTCTTATGTACGCCGTCAAGCGCCGGATATGGGCTAAACTGCACTGAGCAAATCGCACGGGAGGTGCGGCATGAACAAGGAACGCGCCAAGGAATACCTGATTAAATCCAAACTCTACCGGTTTCTCGCGCTTGTTTTTGCCTGCATGGGCGTGCTGCTGTTCTGCTACACATTTTTCCAGCAATCCGAGGGCGGCAATATCTTTACGCTGCTGCGTAATCCCGTCAGCATCGTCTTCCTGATTTTCCCCTTCGTGCCCGCTATCGCGCTCTCGGTTATGGCGCGCCGCGCCGAGCGCAAGCTCAGCGAATTCCTGAAGGAAACCTGACGCCTTGCGCGACACGCGGCAGGAAATCACTCATTTCTGGTTCGAGGAAACCGAACCGCGCCTGTGGTTCCAGCGCAGCGACGAATTCGATTCCATTATTAAAGACCGTTTCGCCATGACCTATAACATGGCCAAGGACGGGCTTTGTAACGGCTGGAACGTCGATGCGGATGGATGCCTCGCGCTCTGCCTGCTGCTCGACCAGTTTCCGCGCCGTATGTTTCGCGGCACGGCGGCTGAATTCGAAACCGACGAGCGCGCGTTGCTGATCGCCAAGCAGGCGATTTCAAAGGGCTTCGACCAGGTGCTCAGCCCCGAGAAGCGCTTTTTCCTGTATATCCCGTTCGAACACAGCGAGCGCCTGTCCGATCAGAAAAAGAATCTCGAACTCTTCAAATCGATGCAGGATGAAAACCCGGTCGCCCATTTCGTCGCCCAGCAGCGCTATGCCGTGATCGAGAAATACGGGCGCTATCCTGAGCGCAACGCTGCAATGGGCCGGGAAAACACGCCCGAGGAAAAAGCCTATCTGGTGGCGAAGAACTCTTTCTGACATTATATGGTTGTGAGGAGGCGGAATCATGCCAACGCATCAGCAAATCCTAAAAAAGTTTGGACTAGGCACCGGGAAGGGTGACCTTGATGTTTTCTCGCCGATTGACGGCGCGAAAATAGGCTCGCTCAAACAACATTCCGCCGCCGATGTAAAAAAAGCGGCTGAGAAAGCCCACAAGGCCTTCCGTGAATGGCGAAAAATCCCGGCACCCGTGCGCGGCGAATTCGTCCGTTTGCTCGGCGAAGAACTCAGGGATTCAAAAGAAGACCTCGCGCAACTCGTGACACTTGAATGCGGCAAAATCATTTCCGAAGGCCGCGGCGAAGTGCAGGAGATGATCGATATCTGCGATTACGCGGTCGGCCTTTCAAGGCAGCTCTACGGTTTAACCATCGTCTCCGAACGACCCGGCCACCATATGCGCGAACTCTGGCACCCGCTCGGCCCTGTCGGTATCATCACCGCCTTCAATTTTCCCGTCGCGGTTTGGGCATGGAACGCAGCGCTGGCGTTGGTCTGCGGCGATTCATTAATCTGGAAGCCCTCTGAAAAAACACCGCTTACCGCGCTTGCCTGCCAGACTCTTTTCGACAAGGCTGCCGCGAAATTCAGAAAAGAAGGCCATGACATTCCAAAAGATTTATCGCAGATCGTCATCGGTGGCCGCGAAGTCGGTGATGCGTTATCGCGCAATCCTGCAATTCCGCTTATCAGCGCCACCGGCAGCGTCCGCATGGGCAAGGCCGTCGGTGAAGTCGTTGCTTCCCGTCTGGGCCGCACACTCTTGGAGCTCGGCGGCAATAACGGCATGATCGTGGCTCCATCCGCCGATCTCGACATGGCCGTGCGCTCCATTTTGTTCGGAGCCGCCGGAACCTGCGGCCAGCGTTGCACGTCACTGCGCCGTCTGTTCGTACATGACGACGTTTACAAAAAACTCGTTCCTGTTCTCGTGAAAGCCTACAAACAAATCCGCGTCGGCGATCCGCTCGATAAAAAAACGCTTGTAGGGCCGCTCATCGACAAGGCTGCGTTCGACCAGATGCAGACCGCGCTCAAAAAAGCGGTAGAGCAGGGCGGTAAAATCCTCGTCGGCGGAAAACGTATTGGCACGAAAGGCTATTACGTCGAACCTGCCATCGTCGAAATGCCGAAGCAGGGCGAAATCGTGCGTCACGAAACCTTCGCGCCGATTTTATACGTCTTCAAATATTCCGATCTTGAAAAAGTCATCGACACGCACAACGACGTGCCGCAGGGACTTTCTTCATCTATCTTCAGCAACAATGTGCGGGAAAGCGAACGTTTCCTCTCGGCCACAGGCAGCGATTGCGGCATCGCCAACGTCAATATTGGTACCAGCGGCGCTGAAATCGGCGGCGCGTTCGGCGGTGAGAAGGAAACCGGCGGCGGACGCGAAAGCGGCAGCGATTCCTGGCGCGCCTATATGCGCCGGCAGACCCAGACGGTGAATTACTCGTCCGATCTGCCCCTGGCCCAGGGGGTCAAATTTGACCTCTAGCCATGGTCCCTTGGGGCCTTCCTGACTCGCCTGAATCTTAAGATTCCGTTAACCATTTTTTAAGAAGCCTCTGAATATAATGAAAGAATGTGCACGAATCGGTTCAGAAAAATCACCCTTCAAATTCCGTTTCGTAAAATTGCAATCCGCAACATCAGAGTCACGACGTAACTGCCTTGGATTCAAGGCTGAATCCGTATATGCGGAAGGCATAATTTGACAGGAATTTGTAGGGGCTCTGAACGAGTCGTACACTCTGACTCGGAAATTTGGACCAAGCCAAGGAACAGGAGAAAACGCCTATGACCGAACGTGGAACGTCTATAACATCCCCAGCGTCCCGGATTGAAGCCCTCAGACACAAGCACGCACTTCTGAAGCACCGGATCGAAACAATGCAAACTTTGCCCTCAACGACGGATTTCTATCTCAGGCAATTGAAAAAGCAGAAATTGATACTGAAAGAAGAAATCGAGGGCATTCGCACAGCGTAGCCTCGCAATAATTATTGCGTAAAAAAACGGCCGGTTTGACCCGGCCGTTTTGTATTTCTGTGAAATCGGATTAGTTCGTGCCGTCGTCGTCGAGCGGAACCTTGGTCTGGTCCTTTTTCGGCAGGAAGTTCGAGAAATCGAACCCGGCTGTGCCGGTGACGTCTTCCTGCGTCTGTTGCGTCTGTGACGGGGTGTCCAGCGCGGCGGCGCGTTCGGCCTTCACTTTTTCCGGGTCCTTGCCTGCGGCCTTCAGGCCCTTGTTTACGGCCTTCTCGTATTCCTGGTAGGTGCACAGGCCCGCATCCGCAGGGTGGCGCGGGCGGATGTTGGAAGCGTTCGGGTGCGTGCGGTCGCGAAGCATCTGGATGGTCGGCTTCGTTGTGCCCACCAGTTTGCAGATCTGTGCATCGCTGATTTCCGGGTTGTTCTTGAGAATGTAGGCAATCGCATCCGGCTTGTCGGCGCGCTTGGACACCGGCGTGTAGCGGGGGCCCTTGGCGCGCATTTTAACCTGCGGCAGGTCGGTCTTCGCGACTTTCAGCGTGACCTTGGGGTCGGCTTCCGCGCGGGCAAGCTCGTCTTTCGTCAGCTCGTTGTTCTCGACCGGGTTACGGCCCACCAGGCCGCGACCGATATCTTCGTTCGCCAGCGCCTCGATCTCGATCTCGGTCAGGTTGGTGAATTCCGCGATCTGCTTGAAGGTCAGGGCGGTGTTCTCGATCAGCCATACAGCCGTAGCTTTCGGCATCAGAAGCGTGTGTTTTGATTTTTTAGCGGCAGCAGCCATTTTCTTCTCCTTGAATTCCTTAACGCAAATAGCTTTTGCGCCCGATCCATCTCCCTATATGGATCAACGGTATTTAAACCTTAACTATTGGGAATACCCCTTATATAGGGAAAAAGACCCCTAAAAGCTAGTAGAATCTCAAAAAAAGCCTATTTGCTTTATCGGAAGCCCGGATTTACTCTTTTTTGAGTGTTTTCAGGGAGAATACATTAGTTATGCTTGAAGAAGATATGCTGCCGCAGAAACAACCGGCAAAGCTAAAAAACCTCACCGACATGTCCGTTGCTGAACTGGAGCAATATATCGAGGACATGAAAGCCGAAATCAAACGTGTCGAAGAGAATATCGCCAGGAAAAAGGCGGTCATGAATGCTGCGTCTTCATTGTTTAAATCATAGAGGGCCAAAGGATAAAAAACTATGCGCATCGAAGAAGAAGTAAAACTCGATTTTAAAGACGTGCTTATACGGCCGAAGCGCTCGACGCTCGCCAGCCGCAAGGATGTCGACATTACGCGCGACTATAAATTCAAATGGAGCGGTCGTCCGTTCAAGGGCGTGCCGATCATATCCGCTAACATGGACGGCGTCGGCACCTTCGCAATGGCCAAGGCGTTCATCGAGGACGGCAACGGCCTTACCGCCGCGCTGCATAAACATTACGCGCTTGCCGATCTTGAGAAATTTTTCAGCAAGCATGGTGGAAAATCCGTCTGGTACAGCATCGGCATCACGCAGGATGACCAGGACAAGCTCAAGGCCTTTCTCAAATCCAAAACCCAGAAAGAGGGCAGGGGCATCGAAAAAATATGCATCGATGTCGCGAACGGCTATAGCCAGCAATTCATCGATTTCGTCAAACGCATCCGCGATACGCTTCCTGATGACATCACGATCATGGCCGGCAACGTCGTCACCGGCGAAATGGTCGAGGAACTGGTTCTCTCCGGCGTTGATGTCGTGAAAGTCGGCATCGGCCCGGGCAGTGTCTGCACCACGCGCAAAATGACGGGCGTTGGCTACCCTCAATTATCGGCGATTATCGAATGCGCCGACGCCGCGCACGGCCTTGGCGGCCTGATCTGCGGCGATGGCGGCTGCACCGTGCCGGGCGACGTGGCAAAAGCTTTCGCGGGCGGCGCCGATTTCGTCATGCTGGGTGGCATGTTCGCAGGTCACGATGAATCCGAACAAAAAGTCGTTACCGAAGGCGGCAAAAAATTCGTGCAGTTCTACGGCATGAGCAGTTCAACCGCCATGAAGAAACACAAAGGCGGCGTCGCTGAATACCGCGCGAGCGAAGGCAAGACAGTCAAGATTCCTTATCGCGGCGGCGTTGAATCCTCGCTGCAGGATATTCTGGGCGGCCTGCGTTCGACCTGCACCTATGTCGGGGCGCGCCGATTGAAGGAATTATCGAAGCGCACGACATTTATACGTGTCAGCCAGCAGCTGAATACCATATTTGGCAGCGGTGAATAGCAACTTGCGCTTTGCATGCCGGGTCATTAAACTCGGGGCTTCAATCCAAAAGGGAGTAAACAGGGATGGATGAGATCGAAAAACGCTTGCGCGAAACCTCTGAAAATTGTTTCAAGTCTTACGAGGCGTGGCGCAAGGAACAGAAAAACGGTCCGGTCCGTGAATCTCTCCAGGATGCCATCCATGAATTGCGCAAGGTTGCTTCCCGTCTTGAAATCGAACTCGCCGTCAGTGAGCGCAATGAAATGGCGCAGAAACCTATTCCCATTCCGCCGCACCGTGACGCCAAGCACCGCAGCGGCAATGACGCCGAATTTGAAGGCCAGCGTTTCGAGTCCGATAATGACGGCGGCCCTAATTACAACACCCCGCAAGGCCACAGCCAGCAACGCTCCGGCGGCACCATGAAGCGCCGCGTCCAGCGCCGCGGTGAAAGCGGCGGACCGGGCAACAGCTAAGCCCAACCCTACATCTTTGTTTTTATTTCCACTGTATTCAGCGCATCGGCCAGCCGCGTTTTCGCGCTGCCGGGGCTTAGGGGCTTTTGCTGGCTGGCATGCGGCGCCCAGCCGATCAGGAAGATGACTTCGAACGACGCGCGGATACGCCCGTCTTCATCGGAGAAATTATTTTTATAAAATTCAGCGGCTTTCGCAAAAAATTCCCGGCCCGGATATGTCTTGTCGCGTTTCAGAATCGCATTGCCTTCGCCCATGAAACGAAGATCTTTCAAGAGCGCAAACATATCGGGATAGGTCACCGTCACGATTTCTGAATCGATAACGGGCAGGGCAAAGCCTGCGCGCTGCATGAGTGATCCCATCTGCGGCTTATCGGCGAACGGGAAAACGCGGGGGGAGGCACCGCCCTTCATCTCGATTTCCGTTTGCATCAAAGACTGACGGAGTTCCATCAAGCTTTCACCCCCGAACAGCGCGGCGAGGAACAATCCATCCGGTTTTAGCGCGCGGCGTATTTGAATGAGCGCCCCCGGCAGATCATTCGTGCTGTGCAGGCCCAGGACGTTCATAATCAGATCCAGAGATTGATCCCGAAACGGCAGGAATTCCTCATCCGCGCATATATTACCGGGTTTTAAAAGATTTTCCGCCGCATCCATGCCGATCAGCGCTTCTATTTTTTCCGTGGCGGCGAGATTTTGTGCAAATTCAGGGGGTGTCCGCAAACCCATCTGCAACGCGAGAGGGAAGTTCTTCGTCACGTCGCGCAGGCGGTCAACAATCTGCTTTCCCGCCCAATCTATAAGAAAATTATGCTCAGGCCGCGCCCGGTTACGGTTCTGCCGCACGCGCTCGCGGTCGAAAATGACGATAGAATTATCAGTCATTGCCTTAGCGTGGGTCATGCCGCAGCCCCTCGTGCTGGACTTGCTCTTCCAGGAATTCATCCAGCTCCTGTTCGAATTCCTCGATAGGTTCCACAGTTTGGGCGACAGGCGCAGGCTCCGAGGCGATTTCCTTCGGCGGCACGACAGGCGCGCGCAGCGGCGTCACGGTAACCGGCGTCTCGGGCTGTTGCTGCGGCGGTGCAGTCATTATCGCGGCATGGAAAGGCTGTGGTTTCTGCGCCTGAACCGGGGCTGCAGGAGCAGATTTTTGCGTCTCGATCACTGGCGATTGGTGATACGAAACCGGCATCGACCATTCCGTATTCACCTGTCCGAGGCGCTGGGCAAGGATCGGCTTCGCGCGCAGCCTTGCGTCCAGCGCCGCATCTTGACCGAGCATTTTGTACGCCCGCGCCGCGACGAGGCGGTAATCGAGATTGACGTTCATATCGGCGATTTTTTGCCTGATCAGCATGACCTGGTACAACGGCATGGTTTCCATCTTCCTGTCGCTGAAAAAATCAGGCGGCACGGCAACGCCGAACGGATGAATGCGCTGCGGGGTTACGCCGACATGGCTGTGATAGCTTTCGCCGATCTTGAAAACCATCTGCGGAAATACACCGAAATGCTCGGCGATGAATTTTTTGGCCTGCTGCAGGTTCGTGACGGTCCGGGGCAGGTTGAAACTCGGTGCCGACATCGTCAGGCTGCCCGGCTGGTGCAACTGCGGCACCGGCGTTGTCTCGAGGAAAAACCCGGCATGGACATCGTTTTTAATATCCTTCGCCATGGGCAGGACGACAGCGGTATTAATCGTCTGGTCGTCGAACACGACGAAATCTGCATCCTGTGATGCAAGCCCCGTCACCGCGCCGCGCATCTGGCCTTCTTCCACGAACGTGGAATGAACGGCGCGTAACTGGCCCGCCGTGCCCTTGACCTCGCGGAAGCGCTTCTGCTGGCCCTGATATTGCTTCATCAGCTTATGCAGGCTTTTTTGCTTCGTGATGTTGCCGACCTGGAACGGCACGTTCTTGCTCGTCCAGTTCTCGGCCTTAAGTTTCAGATGCTCGAACAGAGAGAGAATTTGCAGCTCCAGCCGCCCGTTCGGGATCATGCCGATGGCGATGGCGTTCAACACCTGCTGCGCGTCCAGCTCACGGACAACGCCGCGCGCATGAAAACGGTCAGCATGACCGATAAAATTCTTCGGGATCGGCGCCGATTTCGGCGGCTCGACATTGAGATAATAGGTGACGATACGCTCGTCGATATAATCGGGCGAGGGGTAATAATCCGGCCCCTTGATCAGAACCGCGCCCTCGCGCGGGATCAGGCCGAGATGGTCGCGTGAAAACCGGGCCGAATTTTTAACGTCCTGCGTTTCCATGTCGGAAAGAATTTTACCGTCGACGGCAACCGGCTCGATCATGTGCCCTGACCATCCGCGCCCATCTAAATTGATGCCGTTGCGCGGCACCGCGTTGGCGATGCTGCGCGCGACGCCGTCATGCAGGAAGATTTTCAGGCGGCCTTCTTCGTCGAGACGGTAGGGAATAATTTCACTGGCATTCATACCCCGGCTGACGACATCCAGGATCCGTCCGGTTTTATCATCGCGCATCGCCGTGATTTTCAGCCTGCTGTTCTCGGTGATGGAGGGGCGGCGCTCCTCGATATACAGGCTTTTGCGCTCCTGCATTTTATAGGCGACAGCAACGAAGCAGGTCGGCGGGTGGCCGAGCATCGTCCCGTCATCGGCGTGAAGCTTGAACTTGCCTTCGAATTTTTTATCGATGATCTCATCTTCCCAGTGCGGGCCGGAATATTGCACGCGCGCACCGAGCGTGCTGAGTTCGCGTATAAAGTCGCGCGATGTAAAAAACGTGAATTCCAGCGGTAATCCCAATTCCCAATGCGCGCGGTCATCCTTGCGCATGATGAATTCATACGCCCATTTATGCGGCAGCCTGAATAAACGCGTGCGCGGAAAACGCGGCGGCAGCTCCTCGAGAAAAAATCCGCCTGTGCCAGGGTCCGAACGCGGCCTTGCATGCTCCGAATACCACATGAGCAAATCCGGCTCGGATAAATCAGCCAGTGAATCCCCCGTGCTCGGCGTATCCGGCATTTCCATCAGCACAAATTCGCCTTGCGGTGGCCGGGCGAAGTCGCGGATAAACATCACGCCGCCTTTTTTAAGCACGCAGAAATGCTTACGCAATGTATCGCTGACAATCCGCTCGTTATAACGCGATCCGGAATAAACCTCGTGCAGAACATAGGAATTAATAATCGCATCCACGGACTCCGGCTCGAAAATCTCGCTGGTCGCGTCGGCGATCACGTATTCCAGGTTATGCAGCGAATATTTCTCGCGCGCCTTGTTGATCTGGCGCTTGCTTTTGTCGAGGCCGGTAAATTTTATTTTAGGCGCCATCGCCGCCATCGCGTATGTCACCGCGCCGTCGTCGCAGCCCATATCGATCACGCGCGATCCTTCATCCAGCAACAGGTGCGAAAGCGCGAACCACGCCTTGCGGATATCCGCAGGCGCAACCAGTTTCAGCAGCATATCCCTTCGTTCGAGATACGATTCCTGCAGGCCTGCAATTTCGTCGTTTTGAGTGGCCATAAACCGTCTAATAAAATTAGTGTTTACAATGCGTTATAAGCTTATATCCTAAGCGCGCAGGGCATCATACAGAAAAGGCTTTCCTTAATGCAAACGTTGCGGGCAAGGGTTTTCGGTGTTCTCGGGCTGGCGGTCGATACGGTTTTGCCGCCGCGCTGCATCGTCAGCGGCCAGATGGTCGAGCGCCAGGGCATGATCGCGCCGGAAATCTGGTCGACACTCGATTTCATCGCCGCGCCGTTCTGCGCCATCTGTGGTTTTCCTTTTGAGTTCGAGGCGGGAGACGATTCCCAATGTGCATCCTGCCTCGCCAACGCGCCGCCTTATGAAACCGCGCGCGCGGCATTGAAATACGGCGAGTCCAGCCGCGACCTTATCCTCGGTTTCAAGCACGGTGATAAAACCCACGCCGTGAAGGCGTTCATGCCGTGGCTGAAACGTGCAGGCGCAGACATGCTGAAAGAAGCCGATTTTCTTGTACCTGTGCCGCTGCATTTCTGGCGGCTGGTTTCGCGGCGCTATAATCAGGCCGCGCTAATCGCGCAGGCGCTCGCCAAGGAAACCGACAAGCCGGTGATTTCAAATCTTCTCCGCCGTACACGTGCTACGCCCAGCCAGGGTCATCTCAACGCCAAACAAAGATTCCGCAATGTACGCCGCGCTTTTGTTCTGGATCCGAAATATGCGGACGATGTGAAAGGCAAGACAATCGTTCTGGTCGATGACGTTTACACCACCGGCGCAACCGTGCGCGAATGCGCCAAGGTTTTAATGAAAGCGGGGGCGAAGAAAGTTCATGTCCTGACTCTCGCCCGCGTTGTGCGTGAAGGATATTTCTAGAGCTTCTGACCCTTCGCCAGTCTTCCCGCATCAATCTCCGGCGCAAGGCCAGCCCGCATCGCCATCTTTTTCAGCGGCCCCGCGTGATCCAGCGTTTTCAAAACGGCCCGGCGTAAGCCTTTAACCGCATTCGCATCGTTGCTGACGATCTTGTTCATGCCATCAACGCCGAACACGCGGGTGTTAATATCAACGCGGCGGCGGCGTTCGTATCTATGAAGTACCGATGCACTGCCGATATCAAGGCCAGCACGCGCCGCATCCACCAGCGTCTCCGCCAGTGCCGCAACATCCCTCAACGACAAATTCAAACCCTGCGCCGTAATGGGTGAAATCACATGCGCGGCCTCGGCCATCAGCACGGCACGCGGCGCGGTCAGGCTTTTCGCCTTCAGCGTCTTCAGCGGCCAGCATTCCGGGTTGCTCTCAAGCTGGATGGCACCGAGGATATCTTTTGTCTGTTCCTGCAGCGCCTGCGTGAATTCATTTTTCTTTAGCCGCATGAATTCATCGGCGCGTGCCGACGGCTCTATCCACACGACGCTCGAAATATTTCCCGGCATCGGCACAAGGGCGAGGGGGCCGCCGGGCCTGTGAAATTCCGTCGCCGTATTGTTATGCGAACGCGAATGCGCAATCAGGCAGGTAATCGCGCTCTGTTTGTCGTCATGCTCCGCGCATTCGATGCCACTGATCTGCCGGACCATGGAATTGCGCCCGTCCGCGCCTACAATCAAAGACGCCGAAATATTTTTGCCGCTTTTCAGCGCCGCCGTCACACCCGCGCCATGCACTTCATAGGCCGCAAGCGCATCCGGCATATGCAGGCTCAAACGTTTCGTCTTTTTCGCGGCGTCATACAACGCATCGCGCAGAATATTGTTCGGAATATTGTATCCGAATTGTTTGAGGCCGATATCATCGGCATGAAAGTCCACTTCCGTCCGTCCGGCCACCGAATTGTCATCGATGATCCGCATAATCTCGAGCGGCGCGGCATGATCCTTAACCGCATCCCAGATATTCGCCGCTTTCAGGATATTCAGCGAATTCTCCATCAGCGCCACGGTGCGGCCAGACGGCGGGGATTTTGTCGATGGCGGCGCGGCATCGATCAGGTGAACGTCCAAACCAGCCCCGGCCAGCAAAATACCAAGGCCCAACCCGGCAATTCCACCGCCTGAAACGACAATATCGGTCTTCATTTGCGTCATGATGTTGATTATAGTTTCAGGAGAAGCGAGAGAGAAGGGAATTATGACCGATAAATTGCGCGCCGCCTGTATCCAGATGACCAGCGGCCCCGATATAGGCGAAAACCTCAAAACCGTGGAAATGTATATCCGCCAGGCCGCGCAGCAGGGCGCGGGGTTTATCGCCACGCCTGAAAACACGGACCAGATCCGCCACCCTGCCGCCGAAAAACTCAAAACCGCGCCGCCGCAGGAAAGTCATCCCGGTATTCCGTTATTTTCCGGTTTGGCAAAAGAACTGAATGTCTGGCTGCTCGCAGGCTCGTTCGCCATCAAGACAGGAAGCAAGCTCTCCAACCGTAGCATCCTGTTTTCGCCGGATGGAAAAATCGCCGCGCAGTACGACAAAATCCACCTGTTCGACATCGACCTGCCGGGCGGAGAAAAATACCGCGAGAGCGACGTCATCCAGTCCGGCGATAAAACCGCCATCGCCAAAACACCGTTCGGCGGCGTGGGGTTGACCGTTTGTTACGACGTGCGCTTCGCCTATCTCTTCCGTAAGCTGGCGCAGCAGGGCGCGAATATCATCACGGTGCCTTCAGCTTTTACCGTGCCGACAGGCCGCGCGCATTGGGAAATCCTGCTCCGCGCACGCGCTATCGAAACCGGAAGCTTCATCATCGCGCCCGGTCAGACAGGCGAACATGAAAACGGCCGCAAGACATGGGGCCATTCGATGATTGTTGGTCCGTGGGGCGAAATCCTCGCCGAAGCGGGAAAGGATCCCGGCATCATCATGGCCGATATCAATTTAAAAGATGTTCAGAAAGTGCGCGGGTTAATCCCGGCGCTGAAACACGACCGTAATATTTAACCGGTCAGCATCCCGACATCGACGTCGAGAATTTCCGCCAGCGCCTTGATCGCGCGGACTGAGCCGTCTTTGCGCTTGGTTTCGATCTCAGTCAGATAGGGGCGGGAGATACCGGCCCTTGATGCCAGCTCTTCCTGGGTCATGCCCCGGAACTTCCGCACGATTTTCACCGCGCTGGCTTTTTTCATCGCCAGCTGGTCGAGAACGTCCTCGGGAAGCTTGCTGTCGTTGCCTGATCCGGTCATCGCACGGTAATCGTGCAGTGGGATCAGAACGAAAGGTTTTCCCTGTATATGAAGCAGATCATATTTCATGAAAATGTCTCTATTTGAGACATTCTAGGCATATTAGCGACAAAATGAAAGCCTTCTTTGATTCGTTAAGAAAGCGTGCTAGGTCACTGGTTATGATTGAGAATTTTTACGAGCATAAACCCAAATCCGGCGGCGCGCCGAAGCAGATTGTCATCCTTCTGCACGGCGTCGGCTCAAACGGACGCGACCTGATTTCGCTGGCTCCTTATTTCGCCGGGGCGGTGCCGGACGCGGTATTTATCTCCCCCGACGCCCCGTATCCTTACGATCAGGCTCCGCCAGGCATGGACGCGTATCAGTGGTTCCCGCTTTATACCCGCACCTTCGAAGGCCGCCTCGAGGGGCTGAAGGCCGCCGTGCCGCTGGTTCATGATTTCATGGATGCTCAGCTGAAGCGCTTTAATCTGCCTGCGAATAAGCTCGCACTCGTCGGATTTTCACAAGGCACAATGACCAGCCTTTATGCCGGCCCACGCTATAAGCAGAAAATCGCCGGCATACTCGGCTATTCCGGTGCCCTGATCTGGGAAGAGGAAATGCCCGCCGATATCAACACGCCGCCGGTCCACCTCATCCACGGCGATGCTGACGAAGTTCTCGAGGTTTCCTCCTATCACCATGCCCGCGAAAAACTCGAAAAATCCGGCTTCACCGTTTCAGGTGAAATCGAGCAGGGGCTCGCCCATAGTATCAACGAAAACGGCATCGAAAACGGCGCGAAATTCTTGCAGTCAGTATTGACGTAAAAAACAAATCCATTAGACATCTTTCCCGCGTAACTTAAGGAAAGCTCATGGGTTTAAATCCACACAAAATTTATGAAACAGACCGCATGGATCTGGTTCCGTTCACGCAGGAGCACAAGGACTGGTGCCTGGATCTGCTTTTGGGTTTATACAGGGATCCAAAATTTTTGGAATTCCTAGGGGAGGCCGATTACGGCCGCAAACCGTTTCCTCCTGAAGATGTCGAGCGCCGTTTGAATTCCTTCGTCAAGCTTTGGACAGATCGTGAATTCGGACCTTATATTCTTTTTTCCAAACACGGTGAATTCCTTGGAAGGGGCGGATTGAAACCGGCGATCACGGATGGTCGTGAATCCATAGATTATCTGGTCGGATTGAAAGGCAAGTTTCAGGGTCAGGGTTACGGAACGGAATTGGGACATTTCTGCCTGAGTCAGGGCTTCAATGAATTGGCGTTGCCTGAAATTAAAGCCGTGACATCGCCGTTTAATATTAGCGCTCAGAATATGCTTCGAAAACTCGGCTTTCCCATTGATGGCACCGAAGTCAAATACAGGGGCAGGGTGGCTGGCGTTGAAACGGAACTCACCTATGTCGGCGGGGCTATAAAACGGGAAGATTATCTGCCAAAGCCGCAACTGTAATTTTCACCCGAAACCCGCAGAATCCCGCCATTTTTGACGCGCCGCACAACAATAATATTACCAGTAATTTTATTGCGCCGCACCCCATTGTAACCCGAACATCTGATTGGGATTTTCGTCCTGATATGCATTGCTGCGATGCCGGAATATACTGGGATGCAACATAGATTTGCCTGTGAAACCATGAGTTTGAGGCCATTCTGTGCTATACTGAAAGTATGGAATCGCGAGGCTTTTTAGTGTCCCTTTCCTTCAAACAGGCCTCCTCCTGCACCGTCCCGTCCCGGGATTTTTTGGCAGGTTTATCCAGATTGAGGAGCAAGGCCCTATGGGTTTGTTAACTGTCGATACGATTACGCCGCTGGACAGATGTCCGGCTCTTATATTGAACGCGGACTACCGGCCTTTGAGTTACTACCCGCTTTCAGTGTGGCCCTGGCAGGAAGCCGTAAAGGCGATCTTCAGGGAGAGCGTAACGGTGATCTCGGAGTATGAGCGTATCGTGCGGTCGCCCGGCCTGGAAATGAAGCTCCCGAGCGTGCTTGCGTTGAAAGAATATATACCGATGGCCCGCAAGCCCGCTTTTACAAGGTTTAACGTGTTTCTGCGCGACCACTGGATGTGCCAGTACTGCGGGCAGACACACAAGACGAACGACCTGACATTCGACCACGTTGTCCCGCGTTCCCGGGGCGGTCGTTCGACATGGAATAACATCGTGACGGCATGTCAGTGCTGCAACACGAGGAAGGGCAACTTACTGCCCGGTGAAGTTGATATGTATCCGTTCCAGGAGCCTCGTCAGCCGACGATCTACGAGCTCCAGGAGCAGGGAAGGAGGTTCCCCCCGAACTTCTTGCACACAAGTTGGGGAGACTACCTCTACTGGGATACGGAACTGGATCAATAAAGTTTCGCGAACGTCATGGTGACGCGCGCGGGAAACGTGCAACATAAGGAGGGTAAATATGTTTACGCATATTACAAATCTTGCACACACACGGTCGATCACGCAGGCTTTCGGCTTCTATCTTTTCTACACGATCCTGCTGGTTGGTTTGTCTACCTTTTTGGGCCACTATCTTGTTTCTTTGAACATTATAGACGGCACAGTAGGTGACTTCTTCGATGGCGGTGAAATTCACACGCTGATCGGCACAGGATGGGTGATGATTTTGTCATCCATGGTTCTGTCAGGTAAAAAACTGACGAGCGACCTGATGTCAGTCATCATCGCCCTGGTAGGCATCTATCTTGCCTACACCGTAAACGTGATGCTTGGTATGGTAGTAGTATCGTACCTGACCACGCTCGGTAAGTAAGCGAACAAAGCGTCCGTCCCCGGACTGCCGAAGAGGCGTTTTTCCGAGGGGCAGCGTTAAAGAATTGAAAAGCCCGGCAGTGATGCCGGGCTTTTTACTTTGGGAGAAATGCCAGTCTTTAAATCATTGCAAGCGTCAGAGGCGACAGGTCGCGATCAAGGCTCTGGGCCATTTTCGGGCTAACCTCAGGCATCTGGATTATGCCGGTGCGCAGGATATCGTTATTGAACACGGCAACGCCGCGCGTGTCTTTATTCAGATCGATGACCAGCACGCCAGTCGCATCGTCAATCCGGATGAAGGATTTGTAGGGCGCTGTATAGAGAACGAATTCACGGTCGTTGCTGTAAGTTTTTCCGAATGTATAAGCGCCGTTGGTTTGCTCTTTGAAGAGCTTCATATCTTTGCCGTCACTGGTCGAGCGCAAGGGGAATGTTTCCTCCCCGGCGCCGACAACACCAGACGTGGTATCGATTTTAATTGTTTCGTCGCCGCGCTGGATTGTCAGGCCTTTTTCAAAGCGGCTGACATTAATCCCCGGCGCCTCAATGGACGAAATAAAGCGACCGAGCGCAATTTCTTGCGCGGCTTCGGCGAATTTATTTGTGTTGGTAAGAGACATTGCACACCTTGTATTACCGCAGTCTTTTTATCTTTTGAGATCAGTCTGCACCCCATTCTTTAAGAAAAGCTTAAAATGTTACGAAAAACAGTTGACTTGGGCATGATTCGAGGGCTAGAAAGCTAGTGTTTCCAACGTTTTTGAGCCCGAATACCGGATAGGAGTACCCTATGTTTGACGATCTTTTTGATTTCGCGAAGAAGCGCACCCTGAAGCAATCGGTCGGCTTTTTCATCTTCCACAGCGGGTTGATTCTGGGCTTTATGGCTGTTCTGACGGTTCTGGGCGTCGCCTGACCGCGAGAGCAATCACGCATCCCATAAATAACCCTAAACAATAAAATATATTCCAGTTCGCCATGGACAGGCCCAGCACCGGGTCTCTCCAGGCGATGTCTGAACAACTCGCCGCGGGCTCGGTCAGGATTTTCTGCCACAGGCTCGGGTCCTGGCTGAAATTCGGCACCGCGCAGCCCTCAACCGCCGACGCCCACCATTGCTGCTCTACGCCCGTGTGATAGCTCGCGATCCCGGCATTCGCCAGGAAGAGCAGGGCACACAGGCCGAGAATAACCCGCACCGCTTTTTCATTTGTGTGCATCAACAGTCCGATAAGGGATAGGCCAGCCGCCGCGAAAAAAGGAACGCGCTGGTACAGGCAGAGCACGCACGGCTCCAGACCCAAGGCGAGTTGCGAATAAATCGCCGCGAACAACGCGCCACCGCTTGCGCCGAAAATGCTGCTGAAAACGGTAATGGTGCAGGATGCTGTGTGTCGGATGCAGGAGATCATTTCAGTCAAAATTAGGTCGAAAACGACCGCGTAGCAAGGTACTCAGCTTTTAAAAGGAACTTTTTCCTGAATTTGGCATTTTCAGTACAACAGAAGGAGAGCTGTCTATGAACCAGATTATTTACCTCGTCGGTCTTGTCGTTGTCGTTATGGCAATTTTGTCGCTTGTTGGCCTGCGGCCATAGGAGATCGAAATGGAAAAACAAACCTCTTACGTCGATCTTCCCGCGATCATTGTCGGAACCGCTGTTGCTTTGGCGATTTCAATCATCTTCCTTCATTTCGGCAGCATGTTGGGGCTTTCTTTTGACTCCGACGCGCAATGGAATCCGGACACGGCTTTCGGCCAGGTCATTACCATCTGTCTTTGGGGTCTCTGGATCCAGGTACTCGCTTCGCTGATTGGCGGCTACATCGCAGGCAGAATGCGGGTACCCGTTGCGGGCTCGAATGCTCATGAGCGTGAAATGCGCGATGGTATCCATGGCCTTTCAGTCTGGGCCTTTGGCACTGTGCTCACCGCTATCGGTGGGGCGTTGCTGATTGCGATTACAACTTTAACCCCTTCAGGCGAGGCAGAAGTGCAACGCGCTGCAGAAATTCTGGAATTGAATGACAGCGCCGCTGTCGTAACCGGATTTTCCACCGCTGCCGTTTCGCTCGTCTCTGCTGTCGCTGCATGGTTTGCAGCCACCAAGGGTGGCGATCACCGCGACGAAGGCACGGACCTGAGCAGGATTGTCAGCTTCAGAAAATCCTAGGACGGAACTGCGCCCGATCTCAGCCGTATGTAATGCCATACGAACAATTTATCCTGAAAGGAACTACTCATGGGATTTCGCACAACTCTTTTACTCGGCGGCCTCGCGGCAGGTCTCGGCTATGCTTTTAGCCAAAGCAAAAAAGAGCACTTAGCCGTAAAACCGGAATCGGAAATGTAATTTATTAAATCGCTTATTTATCAGGCCGCCTCCGGGCGGCCTTTTGTTTGCCGGATTATATGGTGCCCCGGGTCGGACTTGAACCGACACACCTTGCGGTACTGGATTTTGAATCCAGCGCGTCTACCATTTCACCACCGGGGCACGCCCGCTTTATAGCGCACTAACGCCGTTCATATCAAGTTACACGGACACAATAAAAAGGCCGCCAGTTGCCGGGCGGCCTTTCGTGAATATGGAGCGGAATATTATTCCGGCTGCTGGGTTTCTTCAGCGGCAGGAACCTCTGCTTCAGCAGCGGGCGTTTCGCCTTCTGCTGCGGGCGCGGCTTGCGTTTCGCCGGAGGCAGGAGCAATCGCTTCAGGAGCGGCTTCTTCATCAGCGGCTGCTTCTGCGTTTTCCGATGCCGGGGCCAGCGTATCAGCAGCAGGCTGCTCGTCAGCGGAGAGGATCAGGAAACGTTGTGCCGGGGCAGGAATGCCATCGCAGCATCCGCCCGCAGAAGCGGACGAGGAAAAACCGGCGGCGATCAGGAGCGCGGCGACGAAAATCATGGTCTTGGTCATTGAAATCTCCAATAAGGTTTAAAGTGTAATGGAATTATTTAGCGGCTTGCCTGACTAAAATAAAGAGACAAAATGCGCATCCTTCATTTTTTATACAGCAGGCGCGAGAGTACAGGCGCCCATCGCCGCCGCCATGCCGTGATGCGCCGCATGTCCGAAATCCTGCGCCAGCTCCACGCCGGGAACGCATGCGGCCGATGCAAACTTGTCCGCCACCTCTAACGTATCGAGAGCGCTCGTCTGGAGGGGCGCGTGCGACATAAGGTCTGTACCGCCGGAACTCAGCGTCGCCGGATCGATAAGCGCCATACCGCTAGGATCGAACCCGAACATTTTGAGCAGGTTGCCCGTCGCGACGCCGAATGCCTTCAGCCCCGCGCCAAGCGCCTGGAACCCGTCATAGAACATATGCTTGAAATAACCGGCCCCGATATTCAGGAAGCTCGTCTTCGCGCCGTATGTCGCGAGCGCCCACGCGCCGCCCATCAGCAGCATGCTCGCGGTCATGATCCAGTGATTATTTATAAATTTCCAGAGTGCTTTCATAAAAGCCCCCAATGCAAATTGAATGACAGGAAAAATCCCGCGCGGAAATTTCATCCGCAGCGGAATTTCAAAATCGAAAATTTATGATTTACAAGGTCGGGGGTGCGCGGGGCGCGAGCGAGGCAAGCTCGAAACGATGAACCTGCGCGGATGAATCTATGCCGCGCTGTTCATCGAAAATTTTAGGAACGTAGGCAATCAGGACGGCATCGGCCTTCGCCGTCTTCAGGTGCGTCTGGGCGAAGCAGAACGCGCAGTCATTTTTCTTTTCATGCTCCTGCTGTTCGGGCGCATCACCGGGCAGGGTGATCGTCTTCATCCCGTCATTCGTGCAGATCTCGATTTCAAGAGACTGCGATTTGCCCGAAATAAACGCGCAGGCCGGCGATATGCCGGAAAGGATAAAAGTGAGGGCCAGAAACACATGGAGCGCGTTACGCATCATAGGCCCGTTTTCGCGGATTTATGGCCTCAAGTCAACGGCCCAAAATAAAAGGGCGGCAAAAGCCGCCCTAATTTAGAAATTTTTTGAATTTAAACCGGAGCGGCTGCTGGCTTTAAAGCTGTAGCCATGTAAGCGCCGCCTTTGGCCAGGCCTGTGCCTATAACCTCAGCGGTTTCACCAACGAGAACGCCTGCTTTTTGGAAAGCGATGGTGGGGCCCAATAGATAGGCTGATGCTGCAAAAGCCGCAACAAGACCCCATTTGGCTATCGTGCCTGCTTTATCGGTGAGAGCGCTCGCTGCGCGTTTTGTCTCTTCTACTGCCATAATTCTTTACTCCCTCTTTATAAGTGTTTCTAAAAAAAGCGGGGCCTTTTGGCTCCGCTGTTCAATCCCTGTTGAATATGGGAAAGAACCTATCACAAAAATCCACCCTTGCGCAAATTTATCTTAAAAAATACCCACAAAAATATGGATTTTTCCCTGCCTATTCAGCGGCTTGCGGGCGGGAATGGCGGCGCGCATCTAACAAGGGCCTCAGGTGCTGTCCCGTATAGCTTTCCTTCGTTTTGGCAAGGATTTCAGGGGTTCCCGAGGCGATGATTCTGCCGCCCTTGTGCCCGCCCTCCGGCCCGATATCTATTATATGGTCGGCGGTCTTGATGACGTCGAGATTATGCTCGATCACCACCACCGTATTACCCTGTTCGACGAGGCGGTGCAAAACCTCGAGCAGTTTTCGTACATCCTCGAAATGCAAACCGGTCGTCGGCTCATCCAGAATATAAAGTGTCTTGCCGGTCGAGCGTTTCGAAAGTTCTTTGGACAGTTTCACGCGCTGCGCTTCACCGCCGGATAACGTCGTCGCCTGTTGTCCGACATGGATGTAGCCAAGCCCGACATCCTTCAGCGTTTCCATTTTGTCGCGGATGCTCGGCACCGCTTTGAAGAACGCAGCGGCTTCTTCCACCGTCATGTCGAGAACATCGGCGATGGATTTGTCCTTATATTTTACTTCTAACGTTTCGCGGTTATAGCGCTTGCCGTCGCATGCTTCGCAGGTCACATAAACGTCGGGCAGGAAATGCATCTCGATCTGGATAACGCCGTCGCCCTGGCATTCCTCGCAGCGTCCGCCCTTGACGTTGAATGAAAAACGCCCCGGGCCATAGCCACGCATTTTCGCTTCCGGCAATCCGGCGAACCATTCCCTGATCGGCGTGAATGCGCCGGTATAGGTCGCGGGATTGGAGCGCGGCGTACGACCGATGGGTGATTGATCGATATCGATCACCTTGTCGACGAATTCAAAACCCTTGATCTGCTTGTAGGGCAGGGGCTGCTCGCTTGATTTCATCAGGATCTTGCTGGCGGCGCGATAGAGCGTGTCGATGGTCAGCGATGATTTGCCGCTTCCCGATACGCCAGTGACGCATGTGAACGTGCCGAGCGGGAATTTCGCATTCACGTTCAGCAGATTGTTTCCGCTCGCGCCGACGATCTCGATGAATTGCTTTGGCTTGCCGGGGCGGCGTGCGTGCGGCAGCGGAACTTCTTTCTCGCCGTTCAGATATTGCGCGGTCAGGCTATTGCGGCTTTTCAGCAATTCCTTCAGTGTGCCGCTTGCGACAACATTGCCGCCATGCGCGCCCGCGCCGGGGCCCATATCAATAATGTGATCGGCCATGCGGATCGCGTCTTCGTCATGTTCGACGACAAGAACCGTGTTTCCAAGATCGCGCAATTTCTTGAGTGTCTCCAGCAAGCGGTTATTGTCGCGCTGGTGCAATCCAATCGACGGTTCATCGAGAACATACAAAACACCCGTCAGTCCCGATCCGATCTGTGACGCCAAACGAATACGCTGGCTCTCGCCGCCCGATAATGTTTTCGACGCACGCCCAAGACTTAAATAATCCAATCCCACATTCATAAGAAAAGCGAGGCGCTCGTTGATTTCCTTCAAAATGCGTGAGGCAATTTCAAGCTGCTGCTTCTTGAGCTTTTTATTGAGGCCCGAAAACCATCCATGCGCTTCCTCGATGCTGAACTCACCCGCCTGGCTGATATTCAGCCCCGCGATTTTCACCGCCAGTGCTTCCGGCTTCAGGCGCATACCGTTGCACTCTTCGCACGGCGAGCTCGATTGATATTCAATCAGTTTATCGTGCTGTGAATCGCTGTCCGTATCTTTCAGGCGGCGCTCAACGTTGGGAATAACACCTTCGAACGGCTTGTTACTCTTCCAGTCATTGCCGGTTTTGCTGTGATAGGTCGTGCGGATATCGTCGTCGCCCGAACCATAAAGAATGTAATTTTTATGTTCCTGCTTTAATTTGTTCCACGGCACGGTGGTTTTGAATCCGTAATGCTTGGCAACGGATTCCATCGCCTGCAGGTAGAACGGCGCAAACCCGCCCGACCATGGCTCAATCGCGCCATCTTCAATTGATTTTGTCGGATCGGGAACGACGAGATCCGGATCGACATAAAGTTTTACACCTAAACCATCGCAGTTCGGGCATGCGCCGTGCGGCGAGTTGAACGAGAATAAACGCGGCTCGATCTCCGGAATCGTAAACCCCGAAACCGGGCAGGCGAATTTCTCACTGAATAATGTCTGCTCTTTCGTGTCGGCGTTCTCGACGATAATCAATCCTTCAGCCAGCCGCAGCGCCGTCTCAACTGAATCCGCCAAACGGTTCCCAAGATCGTCACGAATGACCAACCGGTCCACGACCACCTCGATATCATGCTTCAGTTTCTTGTTAAGCTCGGGAACCTCGTCGATCTCATATAATTTCCCATCCACTTTCACGCGCTGGAATCCCTTGGCGCGGAGATCTTTGAACTCTTTCCTGTATTCGCCCTTACGCCCGCGCACGATGGGCGCGAGGATATACAGCTTCGCCCCGTCGCCCATTTTTAAGATGCGTTTGACGATCTCCGAAGCCGACTGACTTTCAATCGGCAACCCGGTCGCAGGCGAGTAGGGAATACCCACGCGCGCCCACAACAACCTCATATAATCGTAAATCTCGGTCACCGTGCCAACCGTCGAGCGCGGGTTCTTGCTGGTGGTTTTCTGCTCGATGGAAATGGCGGGCGACAGGCCCTCGATTGAATCCACATCGGGCTTCTGCATCAGCTCCAGGAACTGCCGTGCATAGGCCGACAGGCTCTCGACATACCGGCGCTGGCCCTCGGCATATATAGTGTCAAAGGCAAGCGACGACTTCCCCGAACCCGAAAGCCCGGTGATCACCGTCAGCGTATCCCGGGGGATATCGACGTTAATGTCCTTGAGATTGTGTTCCCGTGCCCCGCGCACGGATATGGTTTTAAGCATCCGGTTTATATGGCGCGAAAGCCCCGGAAAGTCCAGAAAATCGGCGTGTTTTTAAGGGGTCTGCCGCATAATTTATTCCATAACATTTATATTGCAGGGCCCTTCGGGAATAATGTACCTTCCGGGTCAACAGGAAAAACCACCTCAACAATGAGTTAAAAATGAAAAACGATCAGAATTTGCAAAACTCTCTTGCTGAAAAGTTTCAAAACATGTCGCTCAGTGAACGCGTTAATGAATTAGCCAAAGCGATTATTTATGTGGAAAACCATACTCACGACGGAGAAGGGTCCAGAGATCTTGCCGAAGCTCAATTGACGGTTAAACTGTTAGGACAGCCTCAGGCTGCTTTAGCTCTGTAATTCGGCGAACTTTTTCAAAAACTAGTTTTTGCGCGTTCCGGTGCCCATGGGGGCAATGCTTTTTTGTGCATAATTTATTCCACATATTTACGTTGCGCCGGGATTTCGAAACAATATAGTTAGCACAAAGAAAAACCTTACAGGGAAGGGTACACAAAATGAATAATGAAATGAAAACAGCGCTTCGCCATGAATTTCAAAAGATGACGCCTCAGGAAAAAGCGAGCACATTGTCCCGGGCGGAAGGTTGGATGGAAAGACATGGGGGTGAGCAACAGGCCAGCTCCGAAATGGAATTCCATCGTGCCGCGACCAAAGCAACCATTTCATTATTGAGGCAGGCAGGCGCCCATTATAGGTTAGGCTGACAACTCCACGAATTTCTTCAAAAATTCCTTTTTACAGCTTTCCGCGTCCAGAGGTTCCGGGCGCGGGTAACGCGTGTCCGGCTTCGGCCCGAAAATGCGCAGGGCTTCCTCTTCAGTAAAACCCGCCAGCACCGTGGCCTCGAGCCACGCCGCCGCTTTGTCGGCCTCCTTGATGCGCCGCTTTAAATCCGGGTCGAGAACCGGCGGCAGGCCGAACCGTATATGAATCGCCCGCTGCAATCGCTCCTCAAAAGCTCTGTAATCGACACCGAGTGCATTCTTGAACGGCGAAATCATGTCGCCGATCACGTATTCCGGCGCGTCATGGAGCAAAGTCGCCAGCCGCCAGCCCTGCGACATCTGCCGCCCGGTCTGCGAGGCAATCGTCTCCACCAGTAATGAATGTTGCGCCACTGAAAATATATGACCCCCGGACGTCTGCCCATTCCACCGTGCGACGCGCGACAATCCATGTGCGATATCCTCGATTTCGATATCCATCGGCGAGGGGTCGACGAGGTCCAGCCGCCGCCCCGATAACATCCTCTGCCACGCCCTGGCAGGGGGTGAATCCGCACCCGTTTTGGGTGTCTTTTTTCGCAGGTTTTTCATGGTGAAAACCGTATCCTATTCGCTATACAACGTCTACAAAACCCGGCTATAATCCGCAGAATCATTGAAAAAGGAAGTCACTATGGCAGGCAGCGTAAACAAGGTCATTCTGGTCGGCAATCTGGGCAAGGACCCCGAAATCCGTTCCATGCAATCCGGCGATAAGGTCGCCAGTTTTTCCATCGCAACATCCGAAAGCTGGAAGGACAAGGCCACCGGCGAGCGCAAGGAAAAAACCGAGTGGCACCGTGTTTCTGTCTGGAACCAGGGCCTGGTCAAAGTGATCGAAAGCTACGTGAAAAAAGGCTCCAAGGTTTACATCGAAGGCCAGCTTGAAACCCGCAAATGGACCGACAAGGACGGCGTCGAGAAATACTCGACCGAAGTTGTCCTGCGTCCTTTCCGCGGCGAACTCACCATGCTGGATTCCAAAGGCGGCGGCGGTTCATCGTTACAGGACAGCGGCGCCAATGATTACGGCTCTGCCCCTCCCAAGGCGGCATCGGGCGGCGGACGCGCTGACGATTTCGAAGACGAAATTCCATTTTAAGAAAACTGAAACTCAAGGGTGATGCCATGAAAATTCTATCCTTTTTGTTGCTGCTTATGTTGCTGCCTGCGCCTCTGTACGCAGCAGATGAAAAACCTGCGGTCGCAGCCGAAGCGCCGAAACAGGATCCGGCTGATCTCGACAAACGCATCGAGCTTTCGAAAAAATGGCACGGCCTGATGCCCGTCTCTGTACGCGACCAGGTCAACCTCGCCATCGAGGAGGCCGCCTCCGCGCAGCCGGAAAATCAGAAGGAAATTTTCCGCGCCAACATGAGAAATATTTTGAACTACCAGGCCATCGAGAAAATCTCGATCGATGCCATGGCGGAGATTTACACCACCGCCGAACTTCAGGCGCTGGTTGAATACTACAGCAAGCCCGAGGCAAAAAGCGCAACGACCAAATACCAGCTTTATGCCGCCAAGGTTTACCCGGAAATCACCCGCATGCTCGACCAGGCTATGATGCGCGCCCGCACGGGTGGCACCGGTGGCCCGTCAACGCCTGTTCCTCCCGCGGGCCAGTAATTTTAAGCATTTAGTCACTTCAGGATAAAGTATGACCAATACCGCCGAACCCATCGACAACATACCGATCATCGCCCTCGAAGACGAGATGAAGCAATCTTATCTCGACTACGCGATGAGCGTCATCGTCAGCCGTGCGCTGCCCGATGTGCGCGACGGTTTGAAGCCGGTGCACCGCCGTATCCTGTTCGGCATGAAAGAGGGTGGTTTCACCTCTGATAAGGCCTATCGCAAATGCGCCCGTATCGTCGGGGACGTCATGGGTAAATACCACCCGCACGGCAACCTCGCGATTTACGAGGCGCTCGTCCGTATGGCGCAGGATTTCTCGCTGCGCCTGCCGCTTATCGACGGGCAGGGCAACTTCGGCTCGCTCGACGGCGATCCGCCCGCTGCTGATCGTTACACCGAGGCGCGCCTCGGCAAGGCTGGCGAAATGTTCCTCGAGGAAATCGACAAGGACACGGTCGATTTCCGCCCGAACTACGACGAAACCGAGCGCGAACCAACCGTTCTGCCGACTCGCATTCCGAACTTGCTGGTCAATGGCGCGGGCGGCATCGCCGTCGGTATGGCCACCAACATCCCGCCGCACAATCTCGGCGAAGTCGTCGATGCTTGCATCGCCATGGTCGCCAATCCTGATTTATCAACCGAGGAAATCAACGCCATCGTTCCCGGTCCCGATTTCCCGACCGGCGCCCAGATTCTGGGCCGCAACGGCATCCGCAGCGCCTATCACACCGGCAACGGCTCGATCACCATGCGCGCCAAGACCTCGTTCGAGGAAATGGGCAAGCGCGAGGCCATCATCGTTCATGAAATTCCCTACCAGGTGAACAAGGGCAAACTGCTCGAGCGCCTTGGCGAGGTCGCCCGTGAGAAAATCGTCGAAGACATCTCCGAGATCCGCGATGAATCTGACCGCGACGGCGTGCGCGTCGTCATCGAACTTAAAATCAATGCCAATGCCGATGTCGTGCTGAACCAGCTCTTCAAGCACACGGCGCTGCAAACGAACTTCGCCTGCAACATGGTTGCTCTCTCCGGCGGCCGTCCGCAGACCATGCTGATCAAGGACATGATCCGCGCCTTCGTGAAATTCCGCGAAGAAGTCATTACCCGGCGTACCATTTTCGAATTGGGCAAGGCACGCGACCGCGCGCACATTTTGGCTGGTCTCGCCGTTGCCGTCGCCAATATCGATGAAATCATCGCTCTCATCCGTGGCGCCAAGGACCCATCCATCGCCCGCGAACAATTAATCGCGAAAGCCTGGCCCGCAAAAGACGTTGCGCCGCTCATCGCGCTGATCGACGATCCCGAATACGGCATCGACGAGCGTGGAAATTACAAAATGTCCGAAGCCCAGGCCAAGGCCATTCTCGACCTGCGCCTCCACCGCCTGACTGGCCTCGAGCGCGACAAGATCGGCAACGAGCTCAAGGAAATCACCGACCAGATCGCTGAATTCCTCGCCGTCCTCGGCAGCCGCGAAAAACTGCTCGACGTTCTCGTCACCGAACTGAAAGAAGTCAAAGAAAAATTCGGTACGCCGCGCCGCACCGAACTCGTCGATGCTGAATTCGAAGCCGATATTGAATCGCTTATCCAGCGCGAGGACATGGTCGTTACCATCACCCATGGCGGCTACATCAAGCGCGTGCCGCTCGACACCTACCGCGCCCAGAAGCGCGGCGGCAAGGGCCGCGCCGGCATGACGACGAAGGACGAGGATTTCGTCTCCGACCTGTTTGTCGCCAGCACGCACACCCCGATCCTGTTCTTCACGTCGAAGGGCCTCGTCCACCGCATGAAGGTCTACCAGGTTCCGCTCGGCACGCCGCAGGCGCGCGGTAAGGCGTTGGTCAACATGCTGCCGCTCGAAGCCAACGAAAACGTCAACGTTTACCTCCGCCTGCCGGAGAACGAAGAACATTGGGACAAGCTCGACATCATGTTCGCGACCTCCCATGGCTCCGTGCGCCGTAACAAGCTCACCGATTTCAAGAACATCCGCGCCAACGGCCTGATCGCCATGAAGCTCGAAGGCGACGAGAAACTCGTTTCCGTCAAAATCTGCCACGAAGAAGAGGACATCATGCTGGCCACCAAGCTCGGCAAGGCCATCCGCTTCCCGGTCACCGATATCCGCGTCTTCTCTGGCCGCACCTCTACCGGTGTGCGCGGCATTAAACTCGCGAACAAAAAAGACGAAGTCATTTCCATGTCGGTTCTCAAACATCTCGATGTCTCGCCCGACGAGCGCAACGCCTATCTCAAGGCTTCGGGCGCTGCCGAAGGCGTCGAAATCGAGGAAACCAATCTCCAGCTCACGCCGGACCGTTTCCAGGAAATGAAATCCAAGGAGCAATTCCTCCTCACCGTCAGCAATAAAGGCTTCGGCAAGCGCACCTCTTCATACGAGTACCGCCTCTCGGGCCGCGGCGGGCAGGGCGTCACGAACATGGCGCTGACCTCCAAGAATGGCGGCGAGGTGGTCGCCACGTTCCCCGTCACCGACAGCCACCAGATCATGCTTGTCTCCGACAAGGGCCAGCTCATCCGTACGCCGGTTGAAACCGTCCGCATCACGGGCCGCAGCGCCCAGGGCGTTACCATTTTCCGCGTCGCACCGGATGAAGAAGTCGTCTCCGTCGCCTGGCTGATCCAGGAAGATGACGACGAAGAAGGCGACGCACTCCCCGAGGCCGTAATAGAAGACGCCGAAGAATAAGGTTCAATGTATTTCGAACAGCACCGTTTCCGCGTTCTTGATTCATGGCGCGGGCTGGCGGCTTGCTTTGTCGCGCTGTTTCACTTCCGCAATTTCATCTACAGCCATCTTTTTCATCTGGATTTCATCAACAACGCGCACCTGTTCGTCGATTTCTTTTTCGTCCTCAGCGGTTTCGTGATTTTCGCCAATTACGAGGAAAGACTGAAACAGGGCTACGGCTTCTGGAAGTTCATGCTGCTGCGCTTCGGGCGGCTCTATCCGTTGCATTTCGTTCTGTTGATGATCGTGACCATCTATTGCCTCGTCGATCTCTACATGCCGGTCATCAAGCTTATGCCGGATAACGCGTTCAGGGGAGCGGGGGAGTTGCCTTATTTCTGGTCGAACCTTTTCCTCGCGCACGGCCTCGGCATCGACGACCGCCTGAGCTTCAACCGCCCGAGCTGGACCGTCAGCGCCGAATTCTACACCTACGCGCTGTTCGGCATCCTGATCCTGCTGTTCAAAAACCGCATCGGCCCGGTGCTTGTATTGGTTACTGCCGCCACCGGCTATTATTTATACGCCAGGGGAATCTACCTGTATGGCATCTATGATTACGGTTTCCCGCGCTGCATCTATAGCTTCGCCATCGGCGCATTGCTCTGGCGCTTTTACACCCGCGTCGAAAGCGCCGCCACACCCTTCGCCCGGCGCACGCATCTGTTCAGCGCGCTTGAAATATTTCTGGTCCTCGCCATGATCCTCGCCGTGTCAGTGTCATCTGACATGATCGAATGGACCATGGCGCTGCCGTTTCTCTTCGCCGCCGCGATTTTTATTTTTTCATTCGAGGCGGGTATTCTCTCCCGCATTCTATCGCGCAAACCGTTCCTGCTGGTCGGCGCGGTATCCTATTCCATCTACATGCTCCAGATCTTTGTTGTGTCCGGTTTCACGGTTCTGCTGAAATTCCTGCCCGGGCCTGAAACCCTTCTGGAAGGCCGGATGGTCTGGGGTGACAATCTCTGGATAGGCGATGTTGTTGTTATCACTTACCTTTTCGTGGTTGTCGCCGCCGCCATTATTACCTATTATCTCGTGGAAATGCCCGGCCGCAATTTTTTCAGGAAACTGGCTGGCCGCGCCCTCGATGGCCCGGAAAATAAAAACCCGGCCCCGGCAACAAGGACCTGATTTCACATGGCGGAATCTCTGGCTACACCACAGCCCTGTTACAACGAGCGGCTATTTGCGGGCGGCGTGCGTGGCCGCCTTCACACCGCGCGCTTCCGGTGGCTGCAGGGTACACTTCGCCGTCTTGATCTGAAACCGGACTCGGTCATGGAGATCGGCTGTTACGACGGCCGCGCGGTTGAATTCCTGCCGCAGATTCCGGCGCGCTATATCGGTTTCGACGCAGGCTGGGAAAACGCCCTGCAACTCGCCGCCCAGCGCTGGGCCGCGCAGCCCCATCTTGAATTCCGCGAATGCCTGAAAGCCGACCAGATGAATCTGAACGGCGAGAAATTCGACCTCGTCATGGCGCTCGAAACGCTCGAGCATATCCCGCCGCAGGATCTCGGGCCTTATCTCGAAACCGTCGCCGCCAGCCTCAAACCCGGCGGCACGTTCCTCGTCTCGGTGCCGAATGAAATCGGCCCGGTGTTTGCCGCTAAGCATATTTTGAAGGTGGCTTTTATCGGCGGCTACGAAACCTATTCCGTGCGGGAGTTTATATTCGCGACACTGGGCATGGTCGAAAAAGTCGAGCGCCGCGAACATAAAGGCTTCAGCTACCGCCACCTGATTAAAACCCTGCGCCAGCATTTCACCGTTGAAAGCGCGCGGGGCATTCCCTTCGGCTTCCTGCCGCCATATTTCAATTTCGGGGTCGGCATCGTCTGCCATCCGAAAGCGAAGGCCTCATGACCGCGCAGAAATCTAGGACTGGCGTTTACCCCGGCACCTTCGACCCGGTCACCAAGGGCCATCTCCATTTGATCCGCCGGGCCAGCCGCCTGGTCGACCATCTCGTGATCGGCATTGCCGATAACCCTCGCAAAGGCCCCTTGTTCGACATCGACGAGCGCCTTGAAATGGTCCGCGCCGACATCGCCAACATGCATGAGAAGGGGTGCGAGATCGAGGTTCAGCCCTTCAGCGACCTGCTGGTCCATTTCGCCCGCAAAATGGATGCTTCCTGCATTTTCAGGGGCCTGCGTGCCGTTTCCGACTTCGAATATGAATTCCAGCTCACGGGCATGAATGCGCGCCTCGACCCCGAGCTTGAGACCGTCTTCCTGATGGCCGCGGACAAATGGCAGTTCGTCTCGGCCTCGTTTGTAAAGGAAATCTGCAGTCTTGGCGGTGATGTAGACGAATTTGTCACCCCGCAAGTGGCTGAAAAACTGAGGAAAAAGTACAAGAAATAAGTCTCGGGAAGCTTGACGGGCAGGGTTTAAATCCATAATGTGCGTCAGTCCTGAAAGACCGCGTAGCTCAGCCGGTAGAGCACATGACTTTTAATCATGGGGTCGTGGGTTCGAATCCCACCGCGGTCACCATTCTTTTGCCGGCAAGGAACATGGAATGCAGGAAAAACCCACCATCAACGATGCACTGAAAAGACAGGTTTCCGTTCGCTGGAAAATCACCCTCCGGCGCCTGCGTAAATTTTTCCTGACCGGCGTTCTCGTCACCGCGCCCATCGCCATCACGCTTTACGTGACCTACGTCTTCATCGTTTTCATGGACCGCCAGCTGGCGAATATTCTGCCGAACAATCTGCAGCCCGCCTATGGCGAAAGCGTATTCCCCGGCAGCGGCCTTATCATCACAATTGTATTCTTCATCGGCGTCGGCTGGTTCGCAACCAACGTCCTCGGCCAGATGTTTATCCAGATATCCGAATACATCATGGGCCGCATGCCCATTGTCCGCACGTTTTACAACGCGATTAAACAGGTCGTCGAAACCCTCATGGGCTCGCAGGCCAAGGCCTTCCGCGAAGTTGTCCTGATTGAATACCCGCGCAAAGGCACATGGACGCTCGGCTTTGTCACCGGCATTCCCGAAGGCGAAATCCAGGGCGATTTGAATCAGGATCTCGTCACCGTCTTTGTCCCGACCGCGCCGAGTCCCGTAAACGGATTTTTGCTGTTTGTCCCGCGCAAGGACATGATCTCGCTCAAGATGAGCGTCGATGAAGGCATCAAAATGGTTATCTCTTGCGGCATGATCGCGCCCGCGCAGCCGCCGCAGGATATTGATAAGGCGGCATAGCGATGGAATTGATCGACAGCATACGCGAACGCGATCCGGCAAAACCGACCTTGATGGAAGTCATCCTCGGCTATAACGGTTTTCATGCCGTCGTTTTGCACCGCATGAATCACGCGATCTGGAATATGAATTTAAAGGCGATTGCGCGCTTCCTCGCCAATCTTTCCCGCATCCTGACCGGCGTTGAAATCCACCCCGAGGCGCAGATCGGCAAAAACCTGTTTATCGATCACGGCACCGGCGTTGTTATCGGCCAGACGGCGATCATAAAAGACAACGTCACCATCTATCACGGTGTCACACTCGGCGGCGTGCAGCGGCGCGATGCCAATCCCGGCGCCAGGCGCCACCCGACAATCGAAAACGGCGCCATGATTGGTGCGGGCGCGCAAGTATTGGGCGATATCACGGTGGGCGAGGGCGCGAAAGTCGGCGCGAATTCCGTCGTGACCTTCGACGTTCCTGCGCACAAAACCGCGCTTGGCATTCCTGCTCGCATCGTCGGCGGCGATGAAGTTAATCGCGGCTACGGCATGCCCAGCCGCGACGAGATGGAAAAACTCACTGCCACGCTGGATTCCTTGGTTCTGGAAGTCGAAGAACTTCGCAGAAATATCAAAAAATCAACCTGATCTTAAATACTGGATCGCCTGGTCTCTTTCAAATAAATAGAGCAGGGTGCGCAGCGCCTCGCCGCGCGGTGTTTTCAGTTCCGGGTCTTTGCCGAGAATATATTTCGCGTCATCATGCGCCGCCGCCAGCAATTCATTATGTGCAGGCAATTCCGCCAACCTGAACGCAGGCATACCGCTTTGACGTACGCCCAGTAAATCGCCCGCACCGCGCAGCTCCAGGTCTTTCTCCGAAATCAAAAACCCGTCCTCGGTCTGGCGCATGATGCCGAGCCGCTCCTTCGCCGTCTCGCCCAGCGGCCCGTAATACAGCAGGAAACAATACGACTTATCGCCGCCGCGTCCCACGCGCCCGCGCAACTGGTGCAGCTGCGATAAACCGAACCGTTCCGCATGCTCGATCACCATAATCGTCGCCTCGGGTACATTAACGCCGACCTCGATCACCGTCGTCGCAACGAGAATATCAATCTCGCCCTTGCTGAATTTCTGCATGACCGCATCTTTTTCCGTCGGCTTCATGCGCCCATGCACCAGCCCGACCTTGTCGCCAAACCTTGCATACAGAACATCATATCGTTCCTCTGCCGCCGCAAGGTCGATCAGTTCCGATTCCTCCACCAGCGGGCAAACCCAGTAAGCCCGCGCGCCGGTCTTTATCTGTCGCGCAATGCCATCGACCATTTCATCCATATGGCTGGCATCCAGCAGCCGCGTATCCACGGGCTTTCGTCCCGGCGGTTTTTCGTCTAACCGCGACACTTCCATATCGCCATAGGCCGTCAAAGTCAGCGTGCGCGGGATCGGCGTTGCCGTCATTACGAGGATATCCGTGCCGCGTCCCTTGGCTGATAACTGCAATCTTTGATGCACGCCGAAACGGTGCTGCTCGTCGATCACCGCAAAGCCAAGATCGTTGAACTCTACGCCTTCCTGGAAAATCGCGTGCGTGCCGATAATGATTTGCGCTTCGCCGTTCGCGACCTGCTGGAGCAGCGCATCCCGCGCTTTGCCTTTGTCGCGCCCGGTAAACACCACATATCTCAAACCCGCCGCATCCAGCCAAGGCTGCAGCGTATCTCCATGCTGCCGCGCCAAAATTTCCGTCGGCGCTAAAAACGCCGCCTGTGCGCCGTTCTCCACCGCATTCATCATGCTGAGCGCAGCGACAACCGTTTTCCCGCTGCCGACATCGCCTTGGAGCAGCCGCATCATGCGCGAGCCTTCCGCCATATCCTTATCGATCTCGGCAATCGATCTCTTTTGCGCTCCTGTGAGTTCAAAGGGCAGGGCGGGAATGATTTTATTCCGTAAGATTCCCGTTCCTTTAAGCGCCCGCCCGCTGGATTTCTTCTGCTTGCTCCGCACCAGTGCAATCGTCAACTGGTTCGCCAGCAATTCATCATAGGCCAGCCGCTCGCGCGCCTTGTCCTCGGGCAACAATCCGCGCTCATCCGCCGGGTTATGAGCCGCCTTCAAGGCTTCATTCCACGCGGGCCACCCCCCGCGTTTTTTATGCGCCTCGTCCAGCCATTCCGGCAATTCGGGCACGAAACCCAGCGCGGCGCCTGCCGCCTTGCGCACGAGTTTATTCGTGATGCCCTGCGTCAGCGGGTAAACCGGCTCTACCGTCTCGATACTCTCGCGGTCCTCGGGTTTGCCGATTGCATCCGGGTGCACGATCTGCGGGTTGCCCTGGAAATATTCAACGCGCCCCGAGACAATCACGTCCGTATCCATCGGCAATTGCTTCTCCAGCCAGTCTTTATGCGCATGAAAAAATATGAGATTAATTGCGCCCGTCTCGTCGCTGCACCACACCTTATAGGGAAGGCCTTTCCGCGCATTCGGGAAATGCTTGCCGACCCGCAGCGCCAGCGTCACGACTTTGCCATCCGGTGCGTCTTTGACCTTGGGCGAAAAACGCCTATCCACGAACGCAATCGGCCTGTGCCAGAGCAGATCGAGAATCTTCGGCCCGCCAACGAGCTTCTCCAGCAATTTCCCGTTCTTCGGTCCCACCCCCGGCAGCGCGGTCAGCGCGCGGAACAAAGGATCGAGCGCGAAAGGGCGGCTCGTGGGCCGCGCTGGTTCAGCCTTGCGCTCGCTGGACATTACGCGCTCGCCTTGATGTGGCCCGAAAGGCGCGCAAACATAAAGCCCGCGCCGAGAATAATAATACCGAGCGCCATCAGCATAATCGGCCAGCCGATTGTATTGGCGAAATGCTCGGCGCTGTAAGCGACAATAAAGCTGATCATCGACAAGACGGCGGCGGCCAGAACGGCGCGGGATTTAAGCAGCAGCGCGGCATAAATCGCGATGCCCGCAAAACCGATCGCCACGGGCTGCAAGGCAACAGGAAAAAGACTGTAGAGACCGCCAAGTGCAAAGCTTGTACCGACGAACATCCAGAGCGGGTGCAGCGAGATGTAATTCGAGCGGCGCAGCCATTGCCCGGCCAGGACGAGGCTCGTGCCCGTAAAAACCGCCGTAACCTGGTTGTAGAAATGCCAGTCGAAATTACTCCAGCCGCCGCCCGGCCCGCCGCAGAAATAGCCTGCCATATAAATCATGCATAGCACATAAAGCGTTTTGGATTCCTTCAAGACAGCAAAACCAAGCAACGAAAGGATCAGCGACAGGGCAATGGAATCAAACACCGTCCGCCCGACAAAATAATAAACGCCCGAGAAAAACAGCACGGTCGCAATCACAAAAAACAGCGGCGTGAGCTCCCTGAATTTCTCCTTGAGCTGCATATTGATCGTGCTCAAGAGCAGGAACGTGCCGAGCACGAGCGACGACGCGCCCCGGTCGAGGTCGAAATACTCAACAAAACTGAACGCGAAGCCCAGCAGGTACAGAAGGCTGTAGAGCAGCAGCGATGAAAAACGGAATTTAATGAAGGTCAACAATTGCTGAATCGCCAGCGGCGCAAACACCACCATCCCACCGAGCGCGGCGTTATCACCCGGGAAATATTCGTCCAGGAGAACAAATAATCCCATCGGTTGCATGATAAAAGCGAGAATAAAGGCAGGTGTTGCAGCTTTCTCAAATCTTTTATCCAGCGCGAACACGACGCCGCAGATATACGCCGTGAAACCCGTGCCGAGTGTAATGATGACGCGGGGGAGTGATCCGATATCGTCCCAGATCGTTTCGATGAACACCGACAACCCTGCAAAAATAAGCGCGCCACCCATATAGGCGAACAGGCGCATAATCATTTCGCCTTTTGAAATCTCGTTACCACCGGATTTCTGTTCCTTTCTGCGCTCCGCCGCCGCTTTTTTAACATCCGCGCCGGACAGATTGTTTGCATCCATCAGGCGCAGGATCTGTTCAAGCCCGTCCTTTTGCGCGGCGGAAAATACCGTCATTCGACCACCCAGCCGAGAAAGCGCGAATTGTAGTAATTATAATTATTGCCATCTGGAATTTTGAAGCTGACGAGGCGGCCATCCTTCGCGATGCCCGAACGGTTGCGGTGCTGGCTGTCCATTGAAAACACCTCGGTCATGATATTGCCGCCGGGGCGGTAGGAATCAACGAAGGAATAGCCGTCGGGGCCGGGGCTGACATTGATGACTTTAATATCGGTGACACCGGGAATGTCGATGGTCTTCGCGCCATCGCCGCCGGGCGTGTTCAGCGAAATTTCCTGCACGGTCATTTCCGGTACGTTGACGCGCCATAAACGCGGCTTCGCGCTATAGCTCACATCTTTCTCGGCGGCGCGGTAATTGATATTCAGGCGCTCGTTATTGACGTCGAACTGGAAGCGCGAGCCGTTATCGTAATAATCGGTGACGATGAAGAAATCGGTGCTGGGGTCTTCGACGCTGACCCTGACAGCCATGGCCGAGATCGCGAAAACAACCGCGAGCAGGGCGGGAAGGGCGATGGCGGCGACAAGGGCAATATTGTCTTTCAGAAAAGCTTTCATAACGCTAAGGTCCTTTCCATGGGGTCTGCGCATACTATAGAAGATATCGAAATCCGCCGCAAACGGCTGGTATACCGCGCCTGGCACCGTGGCACGCGTGAAATGGACCTTATATTGGGCTCGTTCGCGGATAAAAACGTGGCGGGTTTTTCAGATGCGGAACTCGATGAATTCGAGGGGCTACTCCAGCTCCAGGACCCCGACCTTTATAACTGGATCACGGGTACAGAGCCCGTCCCGGCGAATGTGGAAAGCGACCTTTTCACGAAATTAAAGAGCCACAGGCCCTAGTTCTTCCTGAACACCGCGTAATCGGCATAGCCCTTATATAAAGGTATGACCTTCAGCGTGCCCTTCTTCTCGAGTTCAAGGCGACGCAGGTAATTCAGGATTTCCGGCTTGTGATAGACATGAAATTGCTTCAGCCACCAGAACACGAAGGCCCGGAACGGCGCGGGCAGCCCGGCCTGCGCGCCGAAATCGACGATATGAATTTCCCCGCCGCTCTTGAGAAGAGTCAGCGCATGGTCTAACGACTCCCGCCACGGCGGGATGATGGAGAGCGCATAGGAAAACACGATCTTGTCTAACGGCTTGGTTAAACCGAACAGCGCCGCCGGGTCGAACGACTGGGCGAACCCTTGCTCCACCTGGACCTTCTCGGAAAGCCCCCGGTTTTTCAAAATATTGCGTGCCGATTTTAACATTTCATCTGAAGCATCGATGCCGCAGAAACGGGCCTCTTGGTAGCGCGGTGCCATCTTGCGGAGGTTCCGCGCCGTGCCGCAGCCCACCTCGCACACCACTTCCCCGGCGGTGGGGCGTATATGGCGGATCAGGACATCGCGCCCCAGCAGGTAATATTTCCGCGAGGCGTCATAGACATGCCGGGTCCAGCGGTACATCCGGTCCATCGCCGCCTTGGCATCAGATTCAGGCGCGGGCCGGGCCATTTTTGAGGGTATAGACATGGAAACCACCGTAAATCGAGGAACGGTCGTGCTTGACCGCCTCTTTTGAAGCGTCGGGGTCGTAGGCCCATTTACCGAGCATCTCGGCGGGCAGGGCGTTCGTCAGCGGGCTGTCCTCGCCTGCGGTGCGGAAGATCACGCGAGCGCCGGGACGGGCCGTGCGCATCACGCCGTTCCAGAGATCGTTGAGCTGGTCTTTGTTCATCCAGTCCTGCGCATCCAAAAAGACATAGCAATCAAGGCTCGCCGCAGGCTGCGATTCCAGGAAGCCCGTCATCGATGTGTGATAAACCTCAACGCGGTCGGCGTAATTTTTGATCTTGTTGTAATTCTCTTCGGTCAGGTAACGCGGAATGCCGCGCTTGTTCTCGCGGTCGTAACCGCGGCCGAAAGCCTGCCATGCGAAATAATTATCCTGGATCGGGAAATCGCAGGCCAGCCGCTCGAGACGCGCTTTCATAAGCTGCGCCATATCGCCGTTATCCGCGACCTTCTGCAGTTCATCAAACTGCGATGGCGGAATGCCGAGACCGTAAAGCGAAACCGGCCAGCTGAAGAGTTTCTTCACCAACGGTTTGTCGAACAGCGGCCCAACCGTGCGGTCGAAAATTTCCTTCTGCTCCTGCATGGTCCGCGCCTGCAAAATATCGCGCGGGTCCTTGCCGTAAATCTTCGCAAGAATATGCACGAAGCTGATCGAGCGGCCCAGCAATCCGAACTGGTACAAATTCTTGGTGAAGTAATTGATGCGGCGGCCATCCAGCAGCGAATAGCTCTCCCAGTATTTTTTCGAGAACGGATCTAAATTTGGCGCGATATATGTTTCGTAGTTATGGATGTTTTCTTTCGTGTCGGCATGGCCGAAGAATTTAAAGAAGCTCTCGTAATCCGGCAGGTGCTTCAGCGCCGTAATCTTCAGGCGTGTCAGTGCGACGTGCGCGGGATTGAGGTCCACGGCCTTCACGCGGCGCGGTCCTTCGGTCAGGTAATTCATAACGTTGCAGCCGCCGGAGGCGATGGTCATGATGCGGCTGTCGTCATCGATCTTCAGCGCGGGCAGGTCGACTTCCGGGTCTTCCCAGATTTGCGGGTAAACGAAACCGCGGAAGGCGAAAGCGAACAGGCGCTCCAGAAATCCGCGCTTGCTGATCGGTTTGAAATCGTGAACCACGGCCTCTTCAAGAAGCCGTTTTTTCTCGCTGTTAATTTCGCGGTTTGAAATCGCGGGATTGGCGCCCATCTGGTTTATTTTCCTTATTTGTCGCCCTTTGCAACAGAGGGAAATATATATATAAAAACGCATTCCAAGACAAATGTTTTAACCACTCGATTCACCAGGAAAACCGCCCCTTTGCCGACCCAGGTCGCCCATGCCCAGACCCCACAGAAAACCGGCGTTATATACGGTGCGCCGGAGGGTCATGACGCCCGGATTCTGGCTGAAAAAGCCCGTGCCCTTATGCCCGAAGACCGGGTCCTGCTCCATATCGCGCTGGATGACATGCGGGCCGCTACCCTCGCGGATTTATTGGCTTTTTTCGCCCCGGACGTGCGGGTCATCATCTTCCCGGCATGGGACTGCCTTCCTTATGACCGCGTATCACCCAACAGCGATATCGTCGCCCGCCGGGTCGCGGCCCTCACCAAACTGCTGGCCTGGGACAGGGAGCAGGAGCGCTACCCCCGCATCCTGATTACCACCGTCAACGCCGCCGTCCAGCGCGTCATGCCAAGGGCCGCTCTCGAAAACGCCGCCCTGATCGCCGCGCAGGGGCAAAAGCTTGAAATCGATAATTTACAGAAATTTTTCGCGGGCGGCGGCTATTCCCGGACCGAAACCGTGCGCGAGGCGGGAGAGTACGCCATTCGCGGTGGTATTATCGATCTGTTCCCGCCGGGGCAGGAGAATCCCGTGCGCATGGATCTGTTCGGCGATGAAATTGAATCGCTCCGCACCTTCGATCCAGCCACGCAGCGAACGCTGGAAAAAATAAAATCGCTGACTCTCCAACCCGCGACGGAATTCTTCCTTGATGAAGACTCAATCGCCCGTTTCCGCGCCGGTTATCGCGAAACCTTCGGTGCCGTGCAGAAAGACGACCCGCTGTATGAATCCGTCTCTGAAGGCCGTCGCTACAGCGGCATGGATCACTGGCTGGCGCTATTTCATGAAAAACTGGATACACTTTTCGATTATGTTCCGAATACATCCATTAGTTTCGATTACCACGCCGCCGATGCGCATGACGAACGCATCACACATATCCACGATTTCTACCAGGCCCGCAAAACACTTGAATCGGATTCCCTTAAAAAAGCTAAAAAAAGCGATGTCAGTCTGTCCGGCACGGTTTATCACCCGTTGCCAGTCGAACGCCTCTATATAGAAGACAGGGAATGGAAATCTCTCACAACGGAATCCGTTTCACTTTCGCCGTTCGGCTCGCCCGACGAACAGGCTTCCGGAGAAGCCAGAAAAGGTCGCGATTTCGCCGATATCCGCGCTCTGCCGGATGGCGATGTCTTTGGCGAACTCAAAAAACACATCTTCTCTTTGCAAAAGCCGGTTTTTATCGCCGCCTATTCCGAAGGCTCCAAAGAACGTCTTAAAGGCCTCATGAATCATGCAGGCATCTCTTCCAAGGAATTTGAATCCCTCAAAAAAATAGAGAAGGGCGATGTCGTCATCGGCATTCTCGCCCTTGAACATGGTTTCGTTGCCGAGGATCTCGTAATCATCACCGAACAGGACATTCTCGGCGACCGTCTCGCCCGCAAATCCAAAAAACGCCGCAAGGCCGACAATTTCCTCACAGAAGTCTCTTCTCTCAATGAAGGCGATCTCGTCGTGCACGTCGATCATGGCATCGGCCAGTTCATCGCGCTCAAAACGCTTGAAGCCGCGGGCACAATGCACGATTGCCTCAAGCTCGAATATGCAGGCGGCGACCGCCTCTTCGTTCCCGTCGAAAATATGGAAGTCCTCTCGCGCTTCGGCAGCAGCGAAGGCAACGTCCAGCTTGATAAGCTCGGCGGCGCAGGCTGGCAGGCGCGTAAATCGCGTGTAAAACAAGACCTCATGATCATGGCCGACCAGCTCCTCAAACTCGCCGCCGCGCGTCAGCTCAGGAAAGCCGAAAAACTCGATATCGATATCGGCGTATACAACGAATTCGCCGCCAAATTCCCGTACCAGGAAACCGAGGACCAGGAACGCGCCATCAACGACGTCATCGCCGATCTCGCCAGCGAACACCCGATGGACCGCCTGATCTGCGGCGATGTCGGGTTCGGTAAAACCGAAGTTGCGCTCCGCGCCGCCTATGTCGCTGCGAAAGACGGCGCGCAGGTCGCCGTCGTCGTGCCGACCACGCTGCTCGCCCGCCAGCACTTCCAGAATTTCTCGAAACGCTTCGCCGGAACGGGAATCCGCGTCGATCAACTTTCCCGCATGGTCTCGCCTAAGGATGCCGAAAAAACCCGCGAAGGCCTCAAAGAGGGCAGCGTTCAAATCGTCATCGGCACACACGCGCTGTTCAGTGAAAGCGTCAAATTCGCCAATCTCGGCCTCCTGATCGTCGACGAGGAACAACGCTTCGGCGTCAAACAGAAAGAATGGCTGAAGGAAATCAAGAATAACGTTCATATCCTGACGCTCACTGCCACCCCCATCCCCCGCACATTACAAATGTCGCTCTCCGGTGTAAAAGACATGAGCCTCATCGCCACGCCGCCGGTCGACCGCCTTGCCGTGCGGACATTTATTCTTCCCTACGATCCGCTCGTCATCCGTGAGGCGATCCTGCGCGAACATTACCGCGGCGGCCAGACCTTCTATGTCTGCCCGCGCGTGAAAGACATGGACGA
>Ga0138256_10000093_pt1 | contig 102970 bp, 94 predicted proteins | sample KNB2016incub_MG_FD_105486 | JGI IMG/M metagenome (GOLD analysis project Ga0138256, IMG submission 105486) | Active sludge microbial communities from wastewater in Klosterneuburg, Austria - KNB2014incub_MG | ecosystem: Engineered > WWTP > Activated sludge > Unclassified | place: Austria... | reverse complement strand
TTTGCGTTCTTGATAATTGCAATTGCTTGATTGATGTCATAATCTGAATCAACAAAAATATGACAGTTACCGATTCCAGTTTCAATCATTGGAATCTTAGAATTGTCTGCGACAAATTGAATCAATCCTGCACCACCCCTTGGGATGACACAATCGATGTAATGTTTTGCACCGAGCAGTTGCTTTGTAAAGTCTCTATCGGTTGTATCAACGAGTTGCACAGACCCTTCTGGAAAGCCACAAACATCAAGTGCACACACAATTGCTTTAAGAAGGGCTTGATTGGTGAGCAATGCGTCTGAACCCCCTTTTAAAATAACGGCATTTCCCGTTTTTAAGCAGAGCGCAGAAGCATCAATGGTTACATTCGGTCTTGATTCATAAATCATGGCGACAACGCCAAGTGGTACACGCCTCGCACCAATTGATAGGCCAGCTTCGTTCACCCACATTTTATCAACGTCGCCTATGGGGTCAGCAAGCGTAACAACTTGCAAAAGGCCAGCAATCATTTCGTCAAAACGACTCTCTGTAAGTGCGAGTCGCTCAATTAAGGCTTCTTTTATGCCATTTGCTCGTGCATCTGCGACATCCGCGCTGTTTGCAGAGATGATGTCACTTTTAGCTTTTTCAAGTTGTGTTGCTATTTCAGATAGGAGATTGTTTTTCTCCATCGTGGAACGCGTTCTCAAAAATCGGGCGGCCTCTTTTGCCTTAACACCCATTTGTTTTATGGCTATCGTATAATCTTGCATCGTCACTCCTTAAAATAATGGATCAATCATCGCATCACAATTTTCGAAAATCAAAAAACGTACCATGCGAATGACCGTTTGCCATTTCATTTAGAACATTTGGTTGTCCACTGTTAACGATAAACATCGTTTTGCCTGCACTTGCAAGCAGCTTGGCTGCACTAAATTTTGTTTGCATACCACCTGTTCCAACACTTGAACCTGCTTCGCCAGCATCGATGGCCATCATGGTTTCCAAATCGTTGATTTCGTGTATTAAATAAGCATCTTGAAATTTTCTAGGATCTTTATTATATACCCCGTTTATGTCTGATAAAATAATTAAATTTTCAAAATTCATCATTTTACAAACTTCCGCAGAAAGTGTATCATTATCGCCCACTTTGATCTCATCGATGGCGACGACATCGTTTTCATTGACGATTGAAATGATTCTGTGATCGATTAAAGCCTCAAGTGCATTGATACAATGGGCACGCCGAGTTGGTTCATACATGTCCTCACGTGTGAGGAGTATTTGTGCAACGGTTATGCCAAACTCTGAAAAGAATTTTTCATACATATGCATAAGCGTACTTTGTCCAACCGCTGCTGCTGCTTGTTTTTCAGGCATGCTCTTTGGTTTTTCCGCCATTTTCATTTTGCCGATCCCTGCAGCGATTGCGCCTGAGGAAACAATGATAATAGACTTACCACTGTTATATAAGTTAGCAATCTGCTTGACAAGGCATTCCATTTTCCATAAATCGAGTAAACCACTTTCATGTGTCAACGAGGAAGAACCGATTTTTATAACTATTTTATTAAAAGTATTGAGTGATTCCATGTGATTGCCTCCGTTCAATTTCGAAAAAGTATACCATGATGTTACGAAAATGTAAAGAATTATGCAGGGTTTTGATTAAAAAAATACCCGTAAAGTTATGGCATCGCTTGGATGGCACAAAATCACGGGTAGTTGAGGCACATTATCCTATCATAAAAGAGAGTTCACATTCACATGCAACGGCATCGCCAACACGTGCGACGGCCTTACCGACGCCAAAATTTGCTCTCGATTTGATAATTTCAACAGTAAGTGTTAACGTATCGCCTGGAATGACTTTACGTCTGAATTTACAGTTGTTGATTGCTGCGAAATAAGCGATTTTACCTTTGTTTTCTTCTTTTTTTAAAATGGTAATTGCACCAACTTGAGCAAGTGCCTCGACAATTAAGACACCTGGCATAACATGCTCTTGAGGGAAATGACCTAAAAAGAAATATTCATTGGCAGTAACATTTTTAATGCCTGTCGCGCTTACACCTTCTTCAATCGCCGTAATTTGGTCGACCAGTAGAAATGGATAGCGATGTGGGATAATTTCTTGGATCTGATTGCTATTGAGTATCATAGGATTTTGCTCCTAGCCTTTATATTTTGCAAAGATTAATGATGCATTATGGCCACCAAAGCCTAAAGAATTGGTGAGTGCATAATTGACTTCTTGATGTCTGCCTTGATTTGGGACGTAGTCAAGGTCACAAAGAGGGTCGGCTTCAGTAAAATTGATTGTAGCTGGGATATAATTATCTCTGCAAGAAAGGGCACAAACAGCCGATTCTATACCACCTGCAGCGCCAAGGAGATGGCCTGTCATAGATTTCGTAGAAGAAACCGGAACTTTATATGCATAATCGCCAAAAGTCGTCTTGATAGCAGCTGTTTCGAAAATGTCGTTATACGGTGTGCTTGTTCCATGTGCGTTGATATAACCGACGTCTGTCGCTTGAATGCCAGCGTCTTTAAGTGCCATTTTCATAGCACGTGCGCCACCTTCTCCGCCTGGAGCGGGTGTTGTGATATGGTGGGAGTCACTTGTGGTACCGTAGCCCACAAGCTCAGCGTAGATTTTAGCGCCACGAGCAGTTGCGTGGTCAAGTGTTTCAAGGATGAGCATTGCAGCACCTTCAGCCATGACAAAACCACTTCTATCTTTGTCAAATGGGATAGATGCACGCATTGGATCATGTGATTCACAAAGAGCTGTCATCGCTTGGAAGCCGCCGATGCCAAGTTGTGTAATCGTCGCTTCTGTACCACCTGCTAAGATAACATCGTGATAGCCACAACGTAGGTCTTTAAATGCTTCACCAATTGCGCTAGCGCTTGATGCACATGCGGTATTGTAAGTGAGGCATGAACCTTTGATGCCAAGTTCGATTGAAACATTGCCAGCGGCCAAGTTTGAAATGGACATCGGAATAAAGAAAGGTGAGATTCGATCGTTGCCTTTCGTCATCATTTTTTCAGCCGTTTCTTCTATTGTAAAGAGACCACCAATGCCGTTACCTAAGTAGACACCGATGCGCTCAGCATTGTCTGCGTCAATTTTAAGATTTGAATCCTCAACCGCAAATTTTGAAGCTGTAATTGCAAATTGTGTGAATCTATCCATACGTTTTGATTCTTTTTTATTGATCGTTTGCGTCGGATCATAGTCTTTGATTTCGCCTGCAACTTTAACTTTAAAATTGCTCGTATCAAAAGATTCAATAAGACTAATGCCACATATTCCAGCTTGAATGTTTTCCCAAAATGTTTCTACACCGCTACCGATTGGTGAAACGATGCCAATACCAGTTACTACAACACGATTATTCATATGATGCCTCCTAAAAAGTATGCTTATTTTATAGAACTACATGACCATGCCGCCATTGACAGAGATGACTTGACCTGTGATATATTTTGCTTCATCAGAAGCTAGAAAGAGAACGACGTTTGCAACGTCTTCTGGTTCGCCGAATTTTCCCATAGGGATGTTTTGCAACATTGCTTTTTTAGACTCTTCTGGAATCACTTCAGTCATTGCGGTTGCAATAAAGCCAGGCGCTACCGCATTGACACGAACGCCTCTCGGCGCAAGCTCACGCGCTACTGCTTTTGTAAAACCGATTACACCCGCTTTAGAGGCAGCATAATTGGATTGGCCGATATTGCCCATAATACCAACGACAGATGAGATATTGATAATTGAACCACTGCGTTGTTTGAACATAACTTTTGCGGCATGTTTTGAACAATTGAATGTGCCTTTTAGGTTCGTTGTGTTAACACTATCGAAGTCCTCTTCAGACATTCTTACCAATAGGACGTCTTTTGTGATACCTGCATTGTTTACGAGTAAGTCAAGACGCCCATAGTTATCAATAGCTGCTCGTACCAGTTTTTCTGCATCATCAAAATTACTGATGTCACCTTGTACAAGAACAGCTGTTGCACCTATTTCCTGAACAAATGCTTCAAGTTCTGCAACATTAGAACGATAATTCAAAACAAGCTTGTAACCCGCTTTGGAAAGGCTTGCGGCGATGGTTCTTCCGATGCCACGTCCAGCACCAGTTACGATTGCGACTTTCATAGTGCCTCCTAAATTGCTTCTTCAAGCGTGTCATGATTTTTAATAGCGTCAACAGATTTATATAAAGAATCAAGGTCATAAATAGAAAATACTTTGATAGATTTATCAATTTTTGAAACGAATGAGGAAAGGGCATTGCCAGGTCCGAATTCTACGAGGGTATCAATACCCATAAGCTTCATAGATTCGATACAATCAATCCATCTCACAGAGTGTGTAACTTGTTTTGAAAGGTACATAGGTATTTCATTCTCACTTGAAATGATTCTGCCGTTTACATTGGTGATGACAGGGTACTTCATAGGATGAAAATTAACGCCATCAAGAACCAATGATAAATTGTCTTCAGCGGGTTTTAAGAGAGATGTGTGAAAAGGGGCACTTACAGGAAGTGGAATGACACGTTTTGCGCCTTTTTCTTTTGCGATATCATGGGCAATCTCTAGAGCACCTAAGTGTCCACCGATTACGATTTGATTGGGTGCATTATAGTTACAGATTTCTACAGTACCATGCAAAGATGCTTTTTCTACAATTTGCTCTGCTTCTTCAGGTGTTAAACCCATTAGTGCCGTCATACCGCCAACACCAAGTGGTACAGCATCTTGCATAAAGGCACCACGTTTTTTTACGAGTTGCACAGCATCTGTAAAGATTAGTGAACCTGAACAGACATGCGCTGAATATTCACCAAGTGATAAGCCTGCACATGCTGCAGGTGTCACATCAATGAGGGATTCAAATGCTTTTAACATCGCGATAGATGTCGTTAATATAGCGGGCTGTGTTTTTTCAGTTTCATTAAGCAATTCTTGTGGCCCATTGAATACAAGTTGTTTTAAGTCATAGCCAAGCGCTAGGTTTGCTTGATCGAAAACAGCTCTAGATGATTCGAAGTTTTTATAGAAATCTTCTCCCATGCCTTGCTTTTGTGCGCCTTGTCCGGCGAAAATATATCCGATTTTCATAAAGTCCTCCTGTAATTAGCTATGGTTTATTTACCTGCAATCCACTGAAATTTTTTTAAGATGATGGCTTCACATTCTGCAAATATTTCGTCTACAATTTCCTTAGCGGGTTGTTCTTTTTTTACGAGACCAGCGACTTGACCGGCCATAACGGATCCGTAAGTAACATCGCCTTCAACAACTGCTTTTCTAAGTGATCCAGCACCAAGCGCTTCAAGTGCTTCAGGCGTTGCACCGTTTTTTTCAAGTTCGCAATATTGTCGATATAGTTTGTTTTTTAAGATGCGTACAGGATGACCGGTTGGTCTGCCTGATACGACAGCTGAAGTATCTTTTGCATCAAGAATCATTGCTTTATAATTGTGATGCACGTTGCATTCTGTTGCAACAAGAAAACGCGTACCCACTTGGATACCACAAGCGCCAAGCATAAATGCCGCTGCGGCACCGCGCCCATCAGCAATACCACCTGCTGCCACCACTGGGATGTGCACCGCATCGATGACTTGTGGCACGAGTGCCATTGTGGTGAGCTCACCGATATGACCGCCTGCTTCTGTACCTTCAGCGATGAGTGCGTCAACACCTAGGCCTTCCATTCTTCTAGCAAGTGCTACTGAGGGAACGACAGGTATGATTTTGATACCAGCTTCCTTGAGTCGTTCAATATATTTTCCAGGACTTCCAGCGCCAGTAATAACGATAGGGACCTTTTTTTCAATGGCTAAGTCAATGATGTCATCCGCAAAAGGACTGAGCAACATGACATTCAGTGCATAGGGCTTGTTAGTTAGATGTTTTATTTTGTCAATTTGTACTTCAACAATATGTCTTTCGGCGTTTCCACCTGCGATGACGCCAAGTCCGCCTGCATTTGATACAGCCGCAGCTAATTCAGCGTCTGATATCCACGCCATGCCACCTTGTATGATGGGATATTCTATATCGAGTAAGGTTGTGAGCGTCGTTTTTGTCATCGTTGCCTCCAAAGTTTATAAAAAGTTTATTTTTCTTATTACTGAAGAAAATCCAAGGCGCATGCCGAGGATTTTCTCATGTGGTGGATGATATAATTAAGATGTTATGCTTTTTGTTGTTCGATGTAATTTACGATATCGCCAACCGTTTTGATTGATGCAGCATCGCTTTCAGCAACTTTAATTTCAAATTCATCTTCTATTGACATGATTAAATCAACCATATCAAGTGAATCCGCGCCAAGATCATTTTTGATGTCACTTTCAAGTGTTACGTCTTCTGCATTTAGATCTAACTCTTCAACCAAAATTGATTTTACTTTTTCGAAACTCATATTATGCCTCCTGATTTTTGCTTACCTTATATTTGCTTACCTATTATATAATGTGATCTTAACCTAAAGTTGTTTTCTTTCTCTTCGTTTAAAGTCATTCAAAGTATATGCGATACAGATTTTTCATTCAAGGGCTTTTATAAATTGTTTATAATTGAGAATAATTTGTTAATAAACAGAATTTAAAGATGTCATATGTTTTTTTTCTAGATTGATGGTAAAATAAGTCATATAACATATATAAGGAGGTCGCAGCAGATGGGTTTATTCGATTTTATAAAAGGTGAATTTCTAGAGGTCGTTCATTGGGAAGATGAGAGTCAAGATACAATGGTGTACAAATTTCCCATGACGGATAAGCAACAGATCAAAGAAAATGCTCAGCTTATTGTCAGACCCTCTCAAGTTGCAATTTTTGTGTATCAAGGTCAGATTGCAGATGTATATCAGCCTGGTAAGTACACACTTCATACAGACACGATGCCAATACTCACGTCGCTTTCAAATTGGAAGTATCTATTTGAAAACCACTTTAAGACAGATGTTTATTTTGTTAATACGAAACAGTTTATCAACCAAAAATGGGGAACAACCAACCCAATCATGATGCGCGATGCAGAATTTGGCATTTTAAGACTTCGAGGTTTTGGGGTTTATTCGTTTAGAGTAGGCGAACCCGTTATCTTTTTAAAGGAAGTCTTTGGGTCTAACAAATTCTATAAAGTGGATCAAATTAATGAACACCTAAAGAGCCTCATCGTTTCCACGGTTTCAGATTTACTTGGCGAAGCAAAAATCCCAGCCATTGACCTTGTCACACAATATGATGAACTCGGGAAATTGACGTTACAAAGTTTGGGTGATCGATTTAATGTGTATGGCCTCCTCGTATCCGATTTCGCAATTGAAAACATTTCATTGCCAGAATCCGTGGAACAAGCGATTGATAAAAGAACACAAATGGGCGCACTTGGCGATTTAAATCAATATATGAAATTTCAAGCGGCTGAAGCGTTACGAGAAGCTGCACAAAATGAAGGTGGTGGTATGGCGAGTATGGGCGCTGGCGTAGGCGCAGGGATGGGGCTCGGTAGCATGATGGCGAACGCTATGAAAGGCGATGTAGGTTCCCCTGCAGCAGCGGCATCCTCAACACCTACAAATACGGTAAATTGTCCAAAGTGCCAAACACCAGTAGCTGAAGGTGTCAAATTCTGCCCTGAATGTGGGGGTAGTATGGTGAATAAATGTATCCATTGTCAGGCAGACCTCAAAGGGCGTCCTAAGTTTTGTCCTGAATGCGGAGGGATACAAACTGTAACCTCTGTTTGTAAAAGCTGCAATGAACCGATAGAAGGCAACCCAAAATTCTGCCCACATTGCGGTGCAAACAATGAGAGGTAGGCCGTAAAATGACAGAACCAAATAATCAGACCAAAGTTAATATGTGTCCGTCATGTGGTGGTAAAATGGCGTATGATCCCGCACTTGGCGTTTTGAAATGCGATTATTGTGGCACGACTTTGGCCATGGAAAAAGAGCCATTTGAAATTGTCGAAAATTCTTTTGATGCGGCATTAAGTGAGGGCGCTCGGTCCTGGACAGACGACGATATAAAATCAGTGATCTGTAAAAATTGTGGGGCCGAACTTATTTTTGAGGCACATACAAGTGCCCAATTTTGCAACTATTGCGGATCATCACATATCAGTGAACATAAGACAGAAAAAACGATTCCCCCAGGCTATCTTATACCGTTTGAAATCACAGAAAAGTCTGCAGGAGAAAGATTTAAGCGCTGGATTGGAAAAAGATGGTTTGCGCCAAACAAGCTCAAATCATCTTATAAGAACGACCGCATTCTCGGGACATACATTCCTTATTGGACATTTGATACGCAAACGTTTAATCGGTACACGGCACAAAGAGGCGATTATTATTATGTGACAAGGACGCGTACCGTCAATGGTAAAACTGAAACGTATCAAGAACGTCATACAAGATGGACGTCTGTAAGCGGTAACTTCGAACGTTTCTTTGACGATGTCCTCGTTGGCGCATCCTCTAAAGTGGACCGAACGGTACTGGACAAGGTGGATGATTTTCATCTGGATGCATTGGTGGCTTATAAACCCGACTACTTATCCGGTTTTTTTGCGGAACGTTATAGTATCCCACTAGAAGAGGGTTGGACAACAGGGAAAAGTGTCGTTGACAGAATTCTTGAATCTGAAATCACTTCGATCGTAGGGGGCGATACCATTCGCATGCTCGATATTCAAAGTCATTATGACGACCTAAATTTCAAACACGTGCTCATGCCAATATGGATTTCCAGTTACCTATATAATGAAAAGACTTATAATTTTATGATTAATGGCCAAACGGGGACTGTGCAAGGCGCCTATCCAAAAAGTCCAATCAAGATTGGTCTGGCTATTTTGCTAGGTCTAATCGTGCTTGGCATTGTATACGTCCTTATATCGGGTCAATCGATGCCGGCTTAATAAACCCATAGAAAATTTGAAGGAATGGCAGGTGACACCATGATCATCGTAGCGGAAAACTTAAAAAAGAATTTCGGAAACATTCAAGCTGTAGACGGTATTAATTTAGAAATACCGTCTGGTCAAATCGTTGGACTTCTTGGACCGAATGGTGCAGGAAAATCAACGACGATTTCAATGATTTCAACGCTTTATAAGCCAAGTTCTGGTAAGTTGTATTTCGAAGGGAAGGACATTATTAAGGAACCAAAATGGATAAAGCCGCATCTTGGTTATGTACCTCAAGAAATTGCGCTTTACCAATCATTAAGCGGCTATGAAAATTTGAAATACTTTGGAGGACTATATGGTCTTTCTGGTGTTGAACTTAAAAAACGCATTGATAGTGTATCAGAAATTATTGGCATTAATGATCGTTTAAAAGACAAAGTGGAACATTATTCGGGCGGTATGAAGCGCCGTATTAACATAGGCGTTGCACTTTTACACAATCCAAAAGTCATCATAATGGATGAACCAACGGTGGGGATTGATCCTCAGTCTCGAAATCATATTCTTGAAACGGTTAAGTTACTCAATGCTCAGGGAAAGACGGTTATCTATACAAGCCATTATATGGAAGAAGTTGAGGCGATTTGTCAAAATGTCTTTATCATGGATCACGGTAAAATAATAGCTGCGGGTACGCAAGAATCACTTATTGATCAATCGGATAGCCAAACAGCCATCCACCTCAAATTTGATGCCCCGGTTAAAAATCGCATGGATCAATTCAATCAAATCAAAAACGTGTTAGCGGTCAGTGCGGTTGCCGATGATGAAATGGTGATTTTGGCGGGCAGCAATGGCAACAATCAAAAGGAAATTATAAGCGAAATTATGACAATGGCGATTGGACTTGTTTCCTTTGAAGTTACTAAACCGAATCTTGAGCAGGTATTTTTAAAACTGACTGGAAGAGGTCTGAGAGACTAGGAGGGTGCGATGTTAACTAAACTTTATATTAAAGACTTGCGCGTACTCCTTGCCGATAAAAAAGGCCTTATGATATTTATACTGATGCCAATTGTTTTAACGGCCATTCTAAGCTTTGCACTTTCAGGTTCTTTCGGGGATCCAGGCAAGATGGATGCAATTTCGGTGGCCGTCGTCAAACACTATGATTATGACGCAGAAGTGATCGCATTTGAAAAAATCGCCTTACAATCAATGGGCGCGGGTCAAGAGGGAATAGATATTGGCTTAATCAAGGAATCACTTGATGTAGAATCTATGTTTTTTGATACGTTTTTAGGCCACGAAGATCTTTTGCGTATTATGAAGGTATCCGTGATGACGGATGCCGAGGCTGCCAAGGCACTAGAAGCGGGCACAGTTGCAGTAGTTGTAACTCTTCCAAAGGGCTTTATTGTTGATCAGTATGTCAACTTTTTATTGCCAATAAACAATCCTATGGTGATTAATCTTGCGCAACATCCCGATTATGACTATTCGAGTCAAATTGTCAAAAGCATCTTTGATAGCTATTTTGATACACTCAATAAGCGGTTCGTCAACAAAAATGTCTTCCTTGAAGTGGGACCAACGTATCTTGATAGGGACATGATTTTTGGAAACCTAGAGGCCGTTATGTCACAGGATATTGAAGACGCAATACAAACACATGTCGTGATAGATACGATTCCCGGTAAACGGTTAATCAATAGTTTTACGTACTACTCTATCGCGATGATGGCGATGTTCATCCTCTATTCTGCGAGTTATATGGGGCGTGAACTCTTAAGTGAGAAAAAAATGCTTACTTTAGACCGAGGTGTTGTAGCAGGTATTCATTATGGCCGAGTATTAACAGCCAAGTTCCTCATGACCGTGACACTTTGTTACCTACAAATGGGTATTTTGATTTTGTTTGCCACATTCGTTCTTGGTGTGGCGTGGGAAAATCCTATTAAAATCATGGTAGCCATTGCCTTTTCAGCGATCGCTGTGAGTGGTTTGGGCATCTTTATAAGTGCCATTACGTTGACTGCAGAAAATTACCGCATTGCAAATATATTTGAGAATTTACTCATTCATATTTTCGCTCTAATTGGAGGCAGTTATATCCCACTAGAGGTCTTACCTAAGCTTTTTATGACGTTAAAATATTTTGCATTAAATGGCATTGTTTTGGATCTTTTTATTAATACGTATCAAGATGCGAGTTGGCAACAGCTTGGACTTTACTATCTGTTGCTGAGTGCCATCGCCATTGTTTTTTCAACCATTGCCGCCATCATCATTATAAGGAAGGAGGCGACGTCATATGAAGGCACTGCTAAAGCTTAAAATCAGATTGATGAAAGACAATCGAACCCTTTACTTCATTATGATTGTCATGAGCATTGTCTTCGCCGGGATTTTCGGCAATTCCATGGGTGGCTCTTATGTAGCGACCATAGCCGTCGTAGATGATGACCAAAGCATAGAAGCCGCCAACTTAATTACTAAATTGACTTCTGATTATAATTTCAAGGTAAATCTTGTTTCTTATGATGAAGCTGTTAATCAAGTGATGAATCGAGATGCCATCTCAGTGGTGCAGCTTAACAAAGATTTTTATGAAAAGAGTGAAGGTATACAAATCAAACAAATTCGTGAAACGGTAGAGAGTGCCCAATTATCTCGAATTCTAGAAGATGAGATAGCCCTCATCAACAACACGAATTATTTGGTGGATCAATCGACTCAAATCATAGAAAAAATAAATCCGACGCTAGATAAACAAACTTTATCTAGCGTGATTAAAACAACTTTTCTGAAACACTGGGAAAGTAAAAGGCCGATTTCAACCACACTTTCTATTTCAGACGCTACGAATGCCTTTTCAGGGGGTCTCAGTATCCATTATGTCGTCGGTATGACACTTTTCTTCGTCACTTACTCACTTATGTTTACAGTGGGTGATATTCTCGAAGATAAAAGACTGCATACTTTAGACCGCATGCTGGTTTCGCCATCAACCCGCTGGGATATGCTCGCAGCTAATCTCATAAGTGCCATGATTATTGGTACCTTTCAAATTATCATAATGGTCATGACGGGACAGTTTTTATTTGGCATTGAATGGGGGCGGAACCTCTTGCTGGTCATTGGCATTGGCATCCTTTATATTTTTGTCGTTACGGCCATGAGTTTATTTGTTGTTAGCCTTGTGAAAACGATGGCACAGCTTGGTGCCTTATCGCCAATTATCCTAACGGGTATGGCAATGCTGGGTGGTTGCATGTGGCCACTGGAGATTATCACCTCTAAACCGCTCTTAATGCTCGCTAATTTCACCCCACACAAATGGGCAATTGCAGCGATAGAAAGTGCTGTTGTGCATGGAAATGTCGATGAAAGTACAATAATTTCTGCGATCGTTTTGCTTATGATGGGCACCGGATATTTGATACTCGGCGAACGTGTTTTATATTTTAAATCTTTGAAAGACAATTAAACGGGTCAACAGATTGTCAAATCATCAAATTGTCAAAGCTTATGTTTAAAGACAGATAAATCATCGTATATATAAGATAATTAAATGCATCATAATGGAGGGGTGACTATGTACGAACGCATTCAAATTAAAACGACAAAGAAAGTGGAAATGATTGAAATTCTCGATTTGCTTAAAACATTTGTTGCAGCAAGTAAAGTGACAAAAGGCATCGTAGTCATCAATATACCACACTCAACAGCTGCAATCACACTCAGTAAGAGTTATGACCCCGAAGTCCAAAAGGATATCTTAGATAAACTTGATGAATTCATTCCAAAAGAGGGTCCGTACTCCAATATTGAAGGCAATACCGCGGCGATTATTAAAGCAGCCATGTTTGGCAACAATGAAAATCTGATAATTGAAGATGGTCGAATCGAGCTTGGCATGTTCCAATCCTTATATTTTTGTGAGTTTGATGGTCCAAGAAAACGACAAATTGTTTTTAAAATTATTGAAGGTTAATTATAAAAAACGCGCCACTTTTATTGATAAAGGGTGCGTTTTTTTGATTGCCACTTTACTTTTAGAGGAAAGCTAGTAGAATAAGGTGAGGTAGTTTTGAAACCTACGAACCGATCCACTTGTGAGGCAAAATGAATAAATTTAAAAGATTCTACTTTATATTATTTTTAACGTGGTCATCCGTTTATACCTTGATTACACTTTATATGAATGAAATTGTTGGCTTATCACTTTCAAACATAGGCCTGATTATGTCCGTACTGCCACTTATTTCGCTGGTTTTTCAGCCAGTTTGGGGCGGTATAGCTGATTTTTCGGGCAAAAGGAAAGCCGTCTTGCAAATGATGCTTTTAGCAAATGCAGGTATTGCTGGGGTTATTACACTTTTCACGCACAATATTGTCGTTGTGGTTATTTACTTTATGTATCAATTGTTTATCTGTGGACAAGGGCCATTAACAGATTCAATGGCAATTCAATATGTGGGCGAAAATCCTAATAGTACGTTTGGATTTATCCGTGTTTGGGGGTCGATTGGATATGCCATTGGCGCGATTATCGTTTCATTCATCGCCAATCAGTTTGGGCTTAAGTGGATGTTTTATATGGCTGCTATTGGTTATTTTATCAGTTTTTTATTGACTCGGGGTATCAAGAGTAATCAAGTTCCCGTACTGAAGAGTCACTTTAAAAGGGATCTAAAAATGTTGCTAAAGCAAAAAGATTATTTGTTTATACTCGTTTTTAGTTTTCTAATGATTGGTTCGTTTTTTGGCTCAGATCAATATCTTGGACTGTTTATACGCAGCAACGACATTCAGTTGTCTACGATTGGTTTGTTGACCTTTATATCTGTATGTATTGAAGTGCCGTTTATATTCCATTCAAAACGGTTGATTAATAAATATGGCGCCGCACGTCTATTGGTTTTTATGAATATCGCTTCAATCGTAAGAATGGTTATACTTGGTTTTAGCAGTACTTTTTTTATGTTTGTGCTTGCAGGTATTTTGAGAGGTGTATTCGTCGGAATTTTTGTACCGATTTTTATTGAACTCATCTGTGAAATGACACCTCATGCGGTTGTTACCTCTGCAGTTGCCATCTATTCAGCAGTATCATCGGGGATTGCAAATTTTGTTTTTACATTGATAGGTGGACTAATTGCAGAAGCGTTCGGTTATGAATCTTTATTTTTTAGTTATGCATTGATTATGTGTGTGCCTTTACTCTTGGCACTTAAAATCAATACATTTAAGTCGGTAAAATCATAAAAGCTGCTATAAGGAGATTGGTTTATATCCGAACCCCTCATGGCAGCTTATTTTTGTTGTGTTTATAGTGTTCGTCAACTAATTTGGTCTTTCAAAGTGTTGAGAAGTTTAATGAAATCTTCGGCAACCGGTGACAGCGTTCTGCGTTTGTTGGTGATGAGATGAATATGCCGCGATAAATTCAACCCTTTGATTTGAAAAGACTTTACGGGCATCGTTTTTTTGTAACATTCGTAAATGGTTTTAGATAAATACGAGATGCCGACACCACTTGAAACGAGCTTCACAATTAAGTTTAGGTTATCACTTTCCACCGCATTTTTAAGGTCTCCTATATCATACCCCTGTTCAACCATTGACCGTTCAAGCTCAAGGCGCGTTGCGGATTGGTCGCTTCTTGTTATAATATTATGTTTTGAAAGCTCAGAAAAATCTATAATATCATCTAGTATGATATTTTCTGCACAAATAAATACAAGTTCATCTTCAAAAAGATGATGGGTGATAAAGCGTTCGTTTTCAACATGAATGCCTATGAGGCCAAGGTCGCTGTTCAAAGAACAGACATCCTCCAAGATCACATTTGTACTTTTTTCTTCAATGATGAACTTAACTTCAGGATGAAGATTTTGATATTGTTCGATGGCTTGTGGCAACAAGACAAGACTCGGCGTCATTGTTGTAGAAATTTTGATAGAACCCGACATTTTGTTCTGCGATGAATGGATACTGTGTATGGCGCGATTTTTCATATTAATCATATCGAGGGCATAGTTGAGAAATTCAGTACCAGCAGGGGTTAAATTCACTTCTTTTGAAGTTCTGTCAAAGAGCGGAGTGCTCAATTCTTTCTCCAAATTTGAAATGTGAAGGCTAATGGTAGGTTGCGATAAGTAGAGCGCTTTACCTGCTTTAGAAAAGTTTTTGTACCTTGCAACGTTAACGAACGCTTCAAGTTGTCTGAAATCCATAAAATCACCTCAATGATAGTGTACCACAAAATAAAATACCTGAACACAAATTGGTTAATGTTTTAACGATTAAAACGTTACAATTTGTTCATGTTTCTTTTGTTGACAGATGCTAAGTAAATCTGTAAAATACAAATCAGGATATCATACTTAATTAATAGGAATTGAATGGGTTGGGTATTTTAAAAAAAAAGTGAATGCGTAGAAAAAGGAAAGTAGTTATTGTAGACTTTGAAGAGAGGGAACGGTTGGTGTAAGTTCCTAAGTATCCAGTAATGAAGTGCCCTTTGGAGCAGTGTACCGAACTTTAGTAGGCTACACCGGGTTCTCCCGATATAGAGTGAGGGCACAGTTATTTTACTGAGTGTCTGAAGGGGATCGCTTGCGATCAACTAGAGTGGAACCGCGGAGTATACTTCGTCTCTTTGTAATAAAGAGACGGAGTTTTTTTATAGGAAAAATGTGATTTTAGACGCGAGAATAAGGAGATGCAAATGATTAATAATAGTATATTGGAAATGATCGGTCACACACCGGTTATTAAATTAAAAAAAATAGTTGAGGCGGATATGGCGGATGTCTATGTCAAACTTGAAGGGATGAATTTGACGGGCAGTGTTAAGGCGAGAGCCGCACTTGGCATGATTGAAGAAGCCGAACTAAACGGAACGTTAAAACCGGGTATGACCATTGTCGAACCAACCAGTGGTAATACAGGCATTGCGCTCGCTTATATTGGCAAGCTGAAAGGTTACTTGGTTAATATCGTAATGCCAGATACGATGAGTATAGAACGTAGGAATATTATCAAATCTTATGGTGCAGAATTAATTCTTACGGATGGTAGTAAAGGTATGAGTGGTGCCATTCAAGAGGCAACGCGTTTGGCACTTCAAGAATCCGTTTTTATGCCCCAGCAATTTAACAATATCGCCAATAGGAATATGCATTATAAAACGACGGGCAACGAGATTATACATGATTTTTCAGAATTAGATGCTTTTGTAGCATCTGTTGGAACGGGCGGTACAATCTCTGGTGCAGGGGCAAGATTGAAAGAGCATTATAAAGTCATAGAAATCATTGGCGTTGAACCTACTGAATCCCCTGTTTTATCTGGTGGTAGCCCAGGGCCACACAAAATTCAGGGCATTGGGGCAGGGTTTTTACCTGGCATTTATGATGCATCTGTTGTCGATCGCATTGAGCAAGTTAACAGTGTGGATTCATATGCAATGACGAAGCGCTTATTTGAAGAAGAGGGACTGTTCCTTGGTATTTCAAGTGGGGCTGCCGTATTAGCAGCACTTAAAGTTGCTAAAAGACTGGGTAGTGGCAAGAAAATAGTCGTCATATCACCAGATAACGGCGATAAATATATTTCAAATAACGTGTTTGTCTAAACCAAAAGGTTTAGTCATTGGTATAAAAAGGAAGGTCAACTATGTTTAAAAATGCTTATGCGTACCTTAAATTTATAAAAGAAACCGATCCGGCGGCGCGGTCGTACGCGGAGATTTTGTTTCTATATCCATCTGTTCATGCGATTGCGCTCTACCGCCTCTCAAATGTTTTGTTCAGGCACAAATGGTTTTTCGGTGCAAGATTTATATCTCAACTGGGTAGATTTTTAACAGGCATTGAGATACATCCTGGAGCAACCATTGGCAAATCATTGTTTATTGATCATGGTATGGGTGTTGTCATTGGTGAAACGGCTATAGTGGGTGATTTCGTAACGATTTATCAAGGGGTAACCTTAGGGGGTACGGGAAAAGATACCGGTAAAAGGCATCCAACGGTAGGCGATCGCGTGACCATTGGCGCTGGGGCTAATATTCTCGGGCCTATTCACATTGCAGCGGGTTCGAAAATCGGTGCGGGTTCTGTTGTATTGACAGACACAAAAACAGAATCAACGGCAGTGGGTGTTCCTGCAAGAGTTATTGGGGGAATCGATGCCTCGGTGATTCCGATCCATAACTACAAAGGCCGATATAATGTTTACAACGATATGGTGATATAAAAGTAACGTATGTTACAGACTTAGATAAATTTCCAGATTATAATAAGAACATAAATGGAAAGTAAAGCGCTAGGCGCACGTTGCTTATAAATCGGAGGTCTTTAGATGAAAAGAAATGTTATTGAAATTAATGAAGATAAATGTATTGGTTGTGGTCTTTGTGCCAGCGCATGTATGCAAGGCGCTATTGAAGTCGTTGATGGTAAAGCGAGATTGACAAGTGAATCTTATTGTGACGGTTTAGGAATGTGTTTGCCTAAGTGTCCTGTGGATGCCATTCACGTCGTCGAAAAAGATACAGATGCTTTTGACGACTCAAGAAAAAATATCAAATTAAAAAATGAAACGCCAAAACCATCAACCATGCATATTGCCGATAAAGCGAATGGCCATACACATGCTGAAGGACAAGGTTGTGGATGCTCAGGCACAGCAGCGAAAGCATTTGATCGTTCATCAATCGTGACACTTGATATGGCAACGCCAAATACAGTCAGTAAAACACCAAGAGTTCATGAAGGCGTCTTGGTAGCAACATCTGAGCGTGTCAGTGTCCCATCTGAATTAATGCAATGGCCGGTGCAGCTTAAACTTATTAGTCCAAGTGCACCCTACTTACAAAATGCAGATTTGTTGATTGCTGCAGATTGTACCGCATTTGCTTATGGTGATTTCCATAGAGATTTTATTAAAGGTAAAGTAACGGTTATAGGGTGTCCAAAACTCGACGATAACCAGTATAATACAGATAAAATTGCTCAAATACTAACAGAGAGCACCATCAAGAGCATTACAGTTGTGCGTATGCAAGTGCCTTGCTGTGGGGGGATGATTCAAGCTGTGAAAGGCGCAATGCTTAAAGCACAATGTATTGTCCCATATAGTGAAATTACGATCTCAACAGATGGTAGAATTGTATAAATCAAAAAAGGGTATTGCCAACAAATCCGTTGCAATACCCTTTTATTTTTTTTGGGTCTTAGTTAAATGGTCATTTCGCCTCGATACGCACAGCGGCCGCCAACCTGGATATTTAGGCCTTCCAAAGTCTTGACAGCGCTTGTATAGATGGCACTCATCTCACCCATTGATTCACCTTGAAGCACACACAGCTCAAGCTTTTGCATTTCAGGGTGCAGATAATGATGCAAATAAGCAGTCAGTGCACCATTGGATGTACCCGTTGCAGATTCTTCATCAATGCCATAAAGAGGGGCAAAATTTCGCGCATAGACTTGACCCCTTTCATATGAAAAAGCATGTACACCAATAACGTCATGTGATCTAGATAAGTCGGTTAAAATGTCTGCGTTGAACTCAAGTTGATTTAAACGGTCTCGCGAAGCAATGGGTAAAAATATGTCGGCAAGTCCAGTGCTCCAGATATCAATAGGCAGATCAACATTTAAATGCGCATTCGGAAACGACGCCATAAAATTTGCATCAAAGACAAGACCTTGTTTGACGCATATTGGGTCCGTCTGAGCCATAGTGACCGTAATTGCGTCGGCTTCATCTTTATTTACATAAATTTCAAGTAATCCAGCTTTTGTATTTTGTAGACAAGTATCTGTTTTAAGCAAACCAAGTTTAGCAAGATGCCAAAAGCTCGCAATCGTTGCATGTCCACATAGTGGCACTTCATCAGTCGGCGTAAAAAACCTTAGATTGAAGTCAGCACCCTCAGTCCCACGACTAATAAAAGCCGTTTCAGAGAGACCTACTTTTTTTGCAATAGCCTGCATGTCATTTTCGGAAAGTGTATGTGACAAATCCAATACGACACCAGCAGGGTTTCCGCCTTTGCCTTCGTATACAAAACTATTGATGATCCATACTTTCATGATTTCCCTCCAATTCGGCTTTATATTTGACATAGACATTGAGTGTCTCAAGATAATTGAGAATACTGCCTGAGCGTTCTTTTTTGATCAAAAAACGTTCATCCATAACCTTATATGGGATCGAACGCCGTTGTGAAGGTTCTGGCCTATTGTAGTAAGGGGCCAATTGTTCATAAGGTACTAAAAAGTATTGATCATTGAATTTAAAATGAATAATAATGAAAGCGAGTCCGCCTTGTTTATCAATATCGCGCATATACTCTATTTGATGGGCATGAATATTCCCAAGCGGTAAGCTTTTAAGATTCGTCTCTTTCGCATCAAATGCGACAAAGACCCCTTGTACGATGCCTATAAAATCTACAGTCGATTTTTTTTCAAAAAAGCCTTTAGTGACCATCCCTTGTGAGTCAATTTCAACAACTTTTATTGGTGTGCTGACTTTATCGATTCTACAGAGTCCTAACTGATGATAATATTGATTTGTATAAAATAAAAGATCTTCCAATGCATCGCCACGATGCCCGCGTTTCCCCCACATAAGACCCCTCCATGCACTAAGTTTAACAGAAAAAAGCCAACCTGTGAATAATGATGCAAAACATTGTGGATAAAATTGTGGATAATGTGCATAACCGAACAATTGAAATTTCCAATAATGGAATTTAGCGACTTTGTTTTGAGAAAACGCTTATTTTTGTGAATGAATCGGTCTGTTTGTTAACAAATGTTCGACTTTTCGTTACAAATTGTTCACATTTAGCCAAGACATCTGATTAATCAGACGCTTTTTTGTTTACATAAAACAAGCAATTTTGTGGACATTGTGTGGGTAACTTGTTCACAAACAGTTTACAGCTTTTTTTACGGTTAGGATTGACAAAAAGTTTAGGGAAAGGTATGATTAAAGTACGTTAAACCCCTATGCGGGGGGTGGAGGATAATTTGAAAATAAATTTGAGTGAAACAGCCATTAAAAAATTGATTGGCGATCTTGATAAAACATCAAGCTATCGAATCACCATCGTTGCTTATGGCTGAGGTGGTCCAACTTTTGCACTTGTTCCGGGTGAACAAGGATTAGATGATTACGTAGAAGAATATGAGGGTATTAAATTATTAGTTCAAGAGAATATCATGGATAAGTTTGTAGGATTCAGAATAGACTACACGCATTTCTTCTTGGCACGCGGCTTCTATATTCAAGCTTCAAATTATGGATCGAGATGCTAAATTATATAATTATGGAGGAACAACTTATGAAAAATGTCGTCATTTATTCAAGCAACACATGTGGCTATTGCACAATGGCTAAAGAATACTTTAATGAAAACAATGTAGAATATACAGAAAAAAATGTATCTACGGATCTAGAGGCAAGAAAAGAACTCATGTCTAAAGGTTTTATGGGCGTGCCTGTTATCTATGTTGAAGATGAAGTGATTCAAGGATTTGATAAAGCAAAACTTGATGAATTGTTAGGATTATAAGATGTTTGTAAGATAAGCCCTTAGTGGGCTTTTTTATTGTATAAGTTTGTGAAAAAAATCATTAACAATAGTAATAGCATTTGCATGTGACTCTAAATCTTAGTTACTAGAATCAATGGAGGTATTAAATGGCCAAGAAAGTTATTATTGTAGGCGGCGTTGCTGGCGGTGCAAGTGCAGCTGCAAGACTCAGAAGAATGGATGAACAAGCCGAAATCATTATGTTCGAACGAGGACCGTACATATCATTTGCAAATTGTGGTCTTCCGTATTATATCGGTGGCGCAATTGCAGAGAGAAGTGCACTTTTAGTTCAAACACCAGAAGGAATGCGCGCTAGATTTAATATTGATGTACGCGTGGAAAATGAAGTGCTAAGCATTAATAGAGAGAAAAAAGTTGTTGAAATCATGGATATTGTCAATAATCGCGTTTATGAAGAAAGCTATGACACATTGATCCTCTCGCCTGGTTCAACACCGCTTAAGCCACCCATTCCAGGTATTGATGCACCCAATATTTTTTCGCTTTGGAACATTCCAGATGTTGATAGAATTAAAAGTTTTGTAGATCATGTAAAGCCTAAGACGGTAGCCGTCATAGGTGGCGGGTTTATCGGACTCGAAATGGCTGAAAATTTATACGATTTAGGTATGGAAGTTTCAGTCGTTGAAATGGCAGATCAAGTGATGGCGCCTGTGGATTTTGAAATGGCTCAGATTGTGCATAAACATATGAAAACGAAAAAAGTAGGTTTATTTCTTGGCGATGGCGTCAAATCATTTGAATATCATAATGGTGCGACAAAAATAATGCTTCAAAGTGGCAAACAGCTAGAAGTGGATATGGTCATTCTTTCAATTGGCATTCGTCCACAAAGCGAACTTGCAAAAAATGCCGGTCTTGAGATTAATGCGAGAAATGGTATTGTGGTGGATCAATACATGGTCACTTCTGATCCGAACATTTATGCCATTGGCGATGCCGTCGAAGTCACTGAATTTATCAGTGGCAGTAAGACGATGATACCACTTGCAGGTCCTGCCAACAAACAAGGTAGAATTTGTGCCGACAACGTATCGGGAAAGAAAGTACCCTTTAAAGGGTCAATGGGGACCTCTGTAGCAAAGGTCTTTGATTTGACGGTAGCAGCAACAGGCATCAATGAAAAGACGTTAAAACGTGAGGGTAAAATTTATGGCGTTGATTACTATACAGTCCTTGTGCATCCAAACGCACACGCGGGATATTATCCAGGTGCTCTTCAAATGACTTTGAAAGTCATCTTTGATATGTCTGGCAAAGTACTTGGTGCACAAAATGTCGGCTATGACGGCGTCGAGAAGCGCGTAGACGTTATTGCAACAGCGATTCGATTTGGTGCGACAGTATACGATTTAGCAGAGCTTGAACTCGCATATGCGCCACCGTATTCATCGGCAAAAGATCCAGTTAATATGGCTGGTTTCGTTGGAGAAAACATATTAAAAGGCATTACTAAGCCATTCCAATGGCATGAATTTAAAGAAATAGACCCAAGCATTCTCATCCTTGATGTCAGAGAACCCATTGAAAGAGAAATGGGTTTTATACCGAATTCCATCAATATTTCTGTGGATCAACTTAGAGAACGCATGGTGGAACTCGATAAGTCAAAAACCTATGTCGTATATTGCGCGGTGGGCATACGTGGTCATGCGGCTACTAGAATCCTCATGCAAAACGGATTTGAAAACGTCTACAACATGATTGGTGGTTTCAACACGTATTCGACGGTTTTGTGTCAAGATAATGGCGATGCATGCGGTGGTACACTCTCTCAGACAGACGTTCACATATCAGAAACAGGGGATGTCGAACGCGATGAAAACTATCAAGATGCTCAAGACGATGCAAATGCACAAATTGTAAAAGTCAATGCCTGTGGCTTACAATGTCCAGGGCCAATCATGCAAGTGCATAAAGCACTTGAAGCAATGAACCCAGGTGACATCTTGGAGATTAAAGCAACAGATCCTGGTTTTATGAACGATATTGGCGTATGGTGTGAAAAGACGAACAATACTTTACTCGATTCTGGAAAAGAAGAAAAAGCGTTTTACGCACGCGTTCGAAAAGGTAGAAAAATAAAGGTACAAACGCCAGTCGAAGTCAAAGATGATAAAACCATGATCATCTTCAGTGGAGAGCTTGACAAAGCGATTGCCTCACTTATCATAGCCAACGGAGCAGCTTCAATGGGTAAAAAAGTGACCTTATTTTTTACATTCTGGGGACTCAATATTTTAAGACGCGATGAAAAAGTCAGTGTTAAAAAAGATTTCTTAGCATGGATGTTCAGCAGTATGATGCCTAGAGGCACGAGACGACTTGGCTTATCGAAAATGAACATGATGGGCATGGGACCAAAAATGATTCGTCTTGTCATGAAGAAGCACAACGTTGATTCGTTAGAAACCCTTCTTAAAATGGCAATAGATAACGGCGTCAGAATGGTGGCATGTAATATGTCTATGGATTTGATGGGCATTACTGAAGCGGAACTTATTGATGGTGTTGAATATGGTGGGGTCGCATCTATGCTTGGTGCCGCTGAAGATTCTAACATGAGTCTGTTTATATAAATGGAGGTTATCATGCCAGATCAAGAAGAAAAAAAGAAGATTATCAATCGCCTTAAGACGATAAAGGGTCATGTACAAGGTATTGAAAACATGGTAGAAGACGATAAGAATTGTGACGAAATTCTTGCTCAAGTGGCTGCGGTCAAGCAATCCATTCATAAAGTGGGCCTAGCAATTATGGAATTTCATGCCTCACAGTGTTTTATTGAAGATGCAAAAGTGGACAAAGAAAAAATGGAAGAACTAATCAAATTAATATTCAATTATACAAAATAAGTTATATTTTTAAGCAGCCCAGAGAGTGAGATGTTGACATCTTAACCTTTCTGGGCTTTTATTCGGATAGTTTTTAGTGTATGATTAATGAGCAACTAACAAATGAGATTGTTCTAAGTGAGGAGAAAATGCTATGAGAATCAAACACATATTCATTTTAATAACCGTCATGGCCACAATGCTTTCAATAACGGCTTGTGGTTCAAAAAATAATGAAGAAGCGACCACTGAGACTTCTACCGAAGTGACAACATCTGCTGAACTCAAGCCAATCGATTTTGATGCACAAGGCATTGCAACAAAATTCTTAAATGATTTCCAAAGCGAATCGTATGATGCACTGTTAACGGACTATACGTATACAGAGGCCATGAAGACACAGTTTACAAAAGAATCAATGACAGAAATATCGAAACTACTTTTAAAAGAGTATGGTGCTTTTATTGACACGTATGGTCTTAAAGTCCAACAAAGTGGGGATTATCATATTGTTACAATAGGCGCCAATTATGAAAATAAAGACTTAGCTTACAACGTTGTGTTTACATTTGAAGGCGAGATCACTGGATTTAATTATCAAGAAATCCCTTCGGTTGAAGATTACTTTAATAAGGAGATAATGGGCGCTGTCGAAACAGAAGTGACCTTTGGCGATCCAGAATACCTGATTGAAGGGACGCTCAGTATTCCAAAAGGTGATGCTGGCCCTTATCCAGTTGTTGTACTCGTACATGGGTCAGGTCCAAACGATCGCGATGAATCCATTTATGGCAACAAGCCCTTTAAAGACATTGCTGAGGGTTTGATTAAACAGGGCATTGCGGTACTGCGATATGACAAAAGAACCCTGACACATCTCGAAAAATATGATGATCCTGAAAGAATTGCAGACTTTACAATCTATGATGAAGTGATTGACGATGCCAACTATGCCATTGACTTTTTAGCCAATTATGAAGGCATTGACGCGAACAACATTTACGTGGTTGGCCATTCGCTTGGCGCCAATCAAGCGCCAAGGATCGCCAAAGACAATGATTTGGTTGCTGGCATTGTATTAATGGCAGGCAATGTGACGCCGCTTCAAAACCTGGTTGTCGTACAGTATGAGTACCTACTTGCACTTGATGGCTCATTAAGTGACAGTGACAAGCAACAATTAGAAACCATTCGAACCTCTGCAGATCTGATATCTTCTGATTCAATGACACTTGAAACAGACATGAATGAAACCATGGGTCTTCCGCCTAAATATTGGATGGACATTAAAGCTTATGACCCTGTGGCAGAAGCTAAAACGCTTGGTATTCCAATTCTTGTACTCCAAGGGGGCAGAGATTATCAAGTAACGGTTTCTGAATTTGAAAAGTGGCAATCACTGCTTGGCTCTGCTGGAGACTATAAAATTTATGACGATTTAAACCATCTATTCATGACGGGTGTTGGGATGTCGAAACCAGAAGAATACACCGAAGCAGGTAAAGTATCCAATCAAGTCATCTTGGATATTGCCGATTGGATTAAAAGTCACTTAAAATAAGCCGATAAAAAAAGCGTACGCTAGATACAGCGTACGCTTTTATACTTATAGGGATTCAAACTCAGAACGTTTTAAACCATTTACAACGGCTTTTTTCAGTTTGCCCGATTTCGAAATATTGCCCATCAAAATCCCACCCACTAAGGTATCATTTACATAAAAATATTTTTCGAAATTTTCTGTGTCGCCTACTCTTTGAACGGCATACGTATTGGCTGGATTTCCACCGACATCACCGATCGAAAAGAGTCTCATATTCATGCCGTGATAGATATTAAAAGGGACAACGGGTTCATAAACCGCTTTGATTCCAGCTGCATTCAACCCTGCAATCTTACCTTGTTCAACGGCTTCAGGCCAAATGGCATAATTCATGCCTGCAAATTCGGCACAATCTCCAGCAGCATAAACATTTTTTATATTTGTTTGCATAAAGTCATCCACTAAAATGCCACGATCAATATTTAAACCAGCATTTTTAGCAAGTGCGACATCCGCACGTATTCCTATTGAAAAGACAACGAAATCTGCATTAAGGACGGTACCAGTACCAAGTAAAACACCTGTTGCTACATTATCTCCCATGATTTCTTGCGTTTGAACGCCTTTGATGACTTTGATCCCTGTAGCAGCTACTTTTTCTTCAAATAAAGTGGAGGCTTCTTCATCAAGTTGTCTTGGAAGTAATCGTTGCATCATTTCAACCACAGTCACATCGATATTGAGTTTTCGCAGTTGCCATCCAAGTTCGAGGCCCAATAATCCGCCACCAATAATCACAATTTCTTTGGCCGTCTTCGCTTTTTCTTTAATGTATTCTGCATCAGAAAAAGTGCGAAGATCGACAACGTTTTCTTTTTTTGATCCAGGCATCGGTGGAATGAAATTTTTGCTACCCGTACAAAGGATCAGACGGTCGTAAGCTAGGGCTTCATCGTCATCCAATATGACCCGTTGATTACTTAAATCCAGTGATTTGACTTCTGTTTGATAGAGAACATGGATGTTATTTGAATCATACCATGAAGGTTCATGAATAAAAAAACGATTGGGTATTTCTGAGGCGCTGATATATTCCGATAACATCGGTCTAAAATAAGCAGGTGCTGCTTCTGTTGTTATAACGGTTATATCAAATGTTGAAGGTTGGTTTATAATTTCTTCTAATGCGTAATTTCCTGCTGCACCATTTCCGATGATAATAATCTTTTCTTTCATAATTTCTTTCCGCCTTTCATACGAAGCATTACTGTGATACAATTTTTATACCAATTATTTTTCCCTTAACGCATAAAAAACATATTTTTTACGTAATATCATTTTAATGTAGAAAAGATGTTTAATGATACCGACAATAGGGGTATAACATGTAAAGCTGCATATTAAAAGTGTGGTTGACAGGGAAAATAATAAGTGGTATTATCAGTTTGTAATGATTACAAATTGAAACCAAAATACTGAAAGAAATTTCAGAAATTCAACGGAATAAGGAGAGAATATTATGAAGTATGAATGTGTAGCATGTGGTTATGTGTATGATCCTGAACTAGGCGATCCAGATAGTGGCATTGCACCAGGTACAACGTTTGCTGATCTTCCAGAAGATTGGGTATGCCCACTTTGTGGCGTAGGTAAGGATATGTTTGAGCCACTCGCGTAAGAATTCTTGAAGAAAGTTAGGAAAGCCAATGTATGATGTAGGTGAATTTTTAAAAACCAATGGGATTAAGCCATCATATCAGCGCATTAAAATTTATGAGTTCCTTATGAATAATAAAGAACATCCAACGGTGGAAAACATCTACCATGCTTTAAATGGTAAAATCCCAACACTTTCCAAAACAACCGTTTACAATACCCTCAAGATTTTTATCGATAAAGGCATTGCTATGGCAATTACCATCGATGATAATGAAGTGCGTTTTGATGCACACATGGACCTTCATGGTCATTTTAAGTGTGAGCATTGCCATCAAATAATTGATTTTAATGTTAATTTTGAAGGGGCACTTGGCGATGCATTAGAAGGTTTTGAGGTATTGGAACAGCAGATGTTCTTGTATGGCATCTGCAAGACTTGTAGAGAAGAATCTTAGGAGGGTCAACATGTTAAAGAGATTAGACGTTTATAAATGCAATGAATGCGGTAATATTGTAGAAGTAATGCATGCTGGCGAAGGCACATTAGTGTGTTGTGGCGCAGACATGAAATTGTTAGATGAAAAATCAGCAGATTCTACACTTGAAAAGCATGTTCCTGTCATTGAGCCTATTCAAGGCGGATACAAAGTTACCGTTGGATCAACATTGCATCCTATGAAAGAAGATCATTACATTGAATGGATCGAGCTTATTACAGAATCTGAAACGCTCATTACGTTCTTAAACCCTGGTGATGAACCAGTTGCTGTTTTTAAAACAGATGAGAAAGCAATTAGAGCAAGAGAATATTGTAATTTACACGGTTTATGGAAAAACGAAATTTAAACCATTTTGGAGTTTAGAATGCATGTCATTCTAAACTCTATTTTAAGGAGACTATTATGATTAATGCGAGATTGGAAGACGTTATCAACAATCAAATTAATGCAGAACTCTATTCGGCTTATCTGTATTTATCAATGTCTGCATATTTTGACAGCATCAATTTGCCTGGCTTCTCTAATTGGATGCGCATTCAATTCGAAGAGGAACAATTTCATGGCATGCGATTTGTAAATTATTTGGTTAGCCGTGGTGGCCGTGTTAAATTAGATGCGATTGAGAAACCACAATTTGAATGGAAAAGTGCACTTGATGTGTTTGAGCATACACTTGAACATGAAAAACATGTCACCGCATTACTCAACAATATTGCAGAAATTGCTGAGGAAGAAAAAGACCGTCCTACAAGAAATCTGATGATCTGGTTCATTGACGAACAAGTAGAAGAAGAAGGCAATGCAGAAAAAATTATTAATGAACTCAAATTAATCAATGGTGAAGGTCACGGGATGCTCATGCTCGATCGCGAATTTGCGACGCGTACTTTTGTGCCTCCAGTTATTTAAGTCTTTGAATAATTGACTATAAAAAGGTGATACATTACAAAGCATACAAATTATTAGATGGAGGTATTTTTAATGGCGAGTATCAAAGGTACACAAACTGAGAAAAACTTACTTAAAGCATTTGCTGGTGAATCGCAGGCAAGAAATAGATATCAAATGTTTGCAAAGCAAGCAGAAAAAGAGGGTTATAGACAAATCGCTGATTTTTTTATGGAGACTGCTGACAACGAACGCGTTCACGCAGGCAGATTCTTTAGTTTTTTAGAAGGTGGCGATCTTGAAATCACAGCGACATATCCAGCAGGTATAGTCGGCACAACACTTGAAAATTTAAAAGCTGCTGCAATGGGCGAAAACGAAGAATGGACGACGCTTTATCCAGAATTTGGTAGAATTGCAAGAGAAGAAGGTTTTCCTAAAGTAGCCGCTTGTTTCGAATTCATTGCAAAAGCTGAGATTGAACACGAAAATCGTTATAACAAACTTGCTGAAAACATTGAAAACGGTAAAGTCTTTAAAAAAGATGAAGTTGTAAGATGGAAATGTAATAAATGTGGTTATGTGCATGAAGGCACTGATGCACCAGAAATGTGCCCAACTTGTCTACATCCTAAAGAGCACTTTGAAATCAAAGAAACAAATTATTAATTTAAGTCAGTAAAAAAAGGCAGGTCGCAATTTATTTTGCGATCTGCCTTTTTAACGATGCGACTTATTTGAAGGGTGCCATACCATCGTTGGCGAGTTTGTCAGCCAAGTGATTGAGCTGGATAAGTTCGATGAATTCTGCTTCAGTGAGCGATTCATTGTGCTCTGTGTTAAATTTAGTCAACCATTTCTTGACGTCCGCTTTCTTTGAAGCGTCTAGATGGCCTTTGATTTTGTAGAAAGTCAAAGTTTCAAACGATTCCACCAAATTAATTAATGCTTCCCAAAGCGCTCTGTTTTCAACAGGCTCTTTTTTTGATGTGATCCAGCCATTAATGCGCCATTTGTGATACCAGCCATTATTGAAACAATTTACAACATAGGCGCTGTCAGAATAAATGTGAATAGGGATATTTTTCATCTTGAGCTGACTGAGTGCTTCAATTGCTGCAGTAAGCTCCATAATGTTGTTCGTCGTTTGACTTGCGCCACCGCAAATTTCTTTTACTTGGTCTTTATATTTTAGGACGGCACCCCAGCCACCGACATTTGATTCTTTACCGTTTCCTGAACATGCACCGTCACAGAATATAATTATATTTTTCATTGGACACCTCATGCGTATTATACCAAGCCTCACTTAAAAGTTCAATGCTGCGCCGTTTCAATAACAAGTCAATCCTGTGCAGAAATAAATGGGAAAAATGACAGAATTTTCGCACAATTGAAAATAAATTTGATATGATAGGTGTACAAAACAATTTATAATGCTCAGGAGGCATTCGTATGTTTAAAAATCATTTGGAAGTACTTGATTATTGCAAACAAAATGAAATTGAATTCGTCGATTTTAAATTACTTGATCTTGCAGGTAGATGGCACCACCTTACAATTACGACAAGACGTTTCAATGCAGACACGATTGAAAATGGTATTGGATTTGATGGCTCAAGTTATGGGTTTTTAAGTGTCGAAAAATCGGATATGGTGTTTAAACCGGACTTAAGTGCCTACTTTATAGACCCCTTCAATGACGCAAAAACGCTTGTCTTCATGACGCGTATCTATAAAGTCACCGATAAACATATTAGATTTGAAAGTGATCCAAGATTTATTTGTGAAAAAGTAGAATCGTATATGAAAACGGAGCAAATCGCCACAAGAGCGTTACTGGGTCCAGAATTTGAATATTATACTTTTGATTCGTGTCAATATAGAGTCGATCCACAAGCCTCGAGTTACGCCATTGATACCGTTCAAGCTGGGTGGAATGCGCATAAAGCAGAGAATAACAATGGGTATTTGGTGCATCATCATGGTGGCTATCATGTGGATAGACCTAAAGACATCAATTTCGATATGCGCAACGATATGGTGAAATTGCTTGAAATGATAGAGGTTCCCGTTAAATACCATCATGCTGAAGTGGGTGGGCCTGGGCAACAGGAAATTGAACTAGACTTTGAAAGCCCAATTATCATGGGTGACCGCTCAATGAAGGTGAAATACGTCGTAAAAAATACGGCAACACTTTACAATCGAACGGCTACGTTTATGCCAAAGCCAATTTTTGGAGAAGCGGGTAGTGGCATGCATGTGCATATGCAGCTCTTTAATGGTGAAACCCCACTGTTTTACGAAAAAGGTGGCTATGCCGATATGAGCGCTATAGGTCTTTATGCAATGGGCGGGATACTTAAACATGCTGCATCCCTAATGGCGTTTACAAACCCAAGCACGAATTCGTACAAGCGTCTGGTGCCAGGATATGAAGCGCCTGTAAGTGTTTGTTTTGGGACGGCTAATAGAAGCTCAGTTATTAGAATACCTGGGTATGCCATTCAACCTAATGAAAAACGATTTGAATTTCGCCCATCAGATGCAACTGCCAATCCCTATTTGTGTTATGCAGCCCTTATGATGGCCATGTTTGATGGGATCAAGAATAAAATTGACCCAATTGAAAATAAATATGGTCCATATGATATCAATATTTTTAAGCTTTCTGAGGTTGAAAGAAAGCAAATTGGAGGGTTGCCTTCAAACTTGCACGACGTCATTTCCGCCATAGAAAATGATTGTGCCTATCTACTTGAAGGCGGCGTGTTTACAGAAGCAATCATCAAAGACCAAATTGAATACCTAAAGAAAGAAGCCACTGCAGAAAGCTTAATGCCATCTCCAAGGGAGTATAAGATGTATTACGATTTATAAGACGCAACTTTGCGTCTCGAGGTTCAAAAGTGCGTGTGGCTCAAGTCACATTAAGCTTTTGAACCTTTTTTTGAGACTTGCTATTTTGTAATAAAGTGGCAATAAGCATTGTAAACAAAACAAGTTAATGAGATAATACAATAAAACGCGACGCATTTATAAAGGACGAAAACATATGATAAATAGAGAAAATAGTGAATTACTTACCTTGTTAAAGCGATTCATAAGCGTGCGTAGCGATAGCGCCACGGCATATGAACAAACTTTTGAAAAAATCATTGTAGATACCATTAAAAATATCACTTATTTCAATGTTAACCCTGACCATTTTGGCACATCAATGCTTCCAAATGACCCATATGGCCGCGCAGTGATTTGGGCTTTTAACGACAATAAAGCAGCTAAAACTGTCATTCTGTTTGGTCATCATGATACAGTCGGCCTTTCCGCCTATGGAAACATGGATGGACTGAATCCTGAATCGCTCAAAGATCAACTCAAGTTAGCCAATACCAATGTACCCGCTGAAGAATTTGAAGGCGATTGGTTATTTGGTAGGGGCAGTTGCGATATGAAAGCGGGTCTTGCTATTAATTTACACCAGCTAAAAAAAGCAACACTGGATTCACCCGGTGTTAATGTTCTTTACTTGTCCGTTCCAGATGAAGAAACTGAGTCAGCGGGTATGCGACATGCCGTATCACTTCTCAAATCATTAAAGGATCGTTTTTCAATGCACTATGAACTTGCGATTCTTACTGAACCTCATGAACGTGTGCATGAGGACGCATTTACAGTATCTACGGGTTCAGTGGGCAAAATGATGCCTGTTATCGTGACAAAAGGGACGCCGACACATGCTGGCGTCGCATACAGCGGCCTCAATTCGATCAGCATTGCTATGGAAATCGTGAAAGCCATTGAACTCAATGTCGAAATGGCAGATACGCTTAAAAAGCGGATGACACCTCCACCTGCATTTTTAAATATGTATTCAATAAAGGAAAACTATGATGTAACGACACCTGAGTTCACAGTGGCGACCTTCAATTGGCTCTATTTGAAAGGCAATTTGGCGGGTAAATTTGAGCAACTTAAAGAACTCTGTGTATGGTCCGTAGAAGATGCCATTAATCAATTTAACTACTCCTACAATGAGTATTTGAGAAAGCAAGCAATGCCATCGTATCAAGAATGTATGTCTATTAAATTTGAAATCTTACTTTATGAAGAACTCGTTATGCGTCTTAAAAAGACCATGGATGTAGAGGCGATTTTGGAAAAACTGAGAGCTGAAAATAAATGGATGCCACCACATGAATTAACCGTTTTATTTATAAAGCATATGATTCAATTGCTTGGTGTACCCTATCCAGTTGTGGTTATTGGATTATTGCCACCTTTTTATCCTGTAGTAGACAGTGCAATGTATTATGATGAAAAACTAAAAGATGATTTTGAACGATGTGTGGCTATGCAAGATTTAACGATTAAACACGACGCATATTATATGGGCATTTCCGATATGAGTTATATTAAAAAAATGACGCACGACCCGATTGGCATTTTAAACCATATGCCACTTTATAATAATGTGTATTCTCTAGATTTCGATGGCATAACGACGCTGGATGTGGACGTTATTCACATTGGCCCATGGGGGAAAGATTTACATCAAATAACGGAACGCGTCTACATCAAAGATGTTCTTTCAACGGTTCCAAATTTGATAGATTCCGTATTTGCAACCGTTGCAAATATGAAATAATAAAAAAAGCGTCATAATTGTTTGTGAAAAACAAACAATTATGACGCTTTTTTCTAGTATTGCAGTTTATCCCCAGTGTTAGCAGTTAACACGCACAGGCTTTCAACAGGCTATCAGCCAATCTGTGGATAAAATTGTGGATACTGTGGGCAAACGCATGTTTGCCTTTCTAAAAAGACAGCTTTCGATTGACAATGGTTTCAAAGGCATCGACGTCTTCTTTAATCTTTTTAAGTGACGTCACCCAAAATTCTGGCTGTGTTGGATCAATCTGCATGCTTTCACAAATGGTTTGAATATCATTTTTACCTGTGGCTTTAAGCATACGATCATAAGCCGGTACAAAACCAATGGGGTCATCTAGATATTTCGAGTAGAGTCCCGTTGCGAACAATAAACCAAACGCATACGGGAAATTATAAAAGTTGCGCGATGCATAATAATAGTGGGTTTTATTTAGCCACATATACGGATGTAAAACAGTGTGGTCCAAACCATCACCATAAGCTTTTATTTGTGATTTTATCATGAGCTGATTCAGTTCATCAACTGATAAAGGGTGATCTTTTCTGACTTCAAATAATTCCGTTTCAAAGTAGAATCTCGAAAGTATGTCCACGATGACTTGGGTCGCACTTGAAAGACTATTTTCGAGTATGGAGAGCTTCAAATCATCATCTGCATCGCTTAAAACAGCATTTCTGACGATCGTTTCACAGAAAATAGAAGCGGTTTCTGCGAGCGGCATCGGATAGTTGGTATTGAGAATGCTCTCAGACATGATGCGGTCGCCGTGAAATGCGTGACCGAGTTCATGGGCAATCGTTAAGACATTTTTAAGTTTACCCGTGAAGTTGAGTAAGACTCTGCTTTGTTGAATGCTCGGTATATTAGAACAGAATGCACCACCAACTTTGCCTTCTGCAGGTTCAAAATCAATCCAGTGGGCATTAAAACAATGGTCTGCAAAGTTGGCGAGATCCTCACTGAAATTCCGGAAGTATTTTACGATAAATGTATGCGCTTCCTCGATTGTGAAATCGCGATCCACAGTTGCAACAGGTGCAAATAAATCGTAGAAGGGTAAAGCACCTGAGTTGCCCAAGATCTTCGATTTGAGTGTTAAATAACGCCTGAAATCGGGGAGAAAAGCCTCCATTGATGTAAGCATGACAGCCAGGATTTCAGGCGTCATTCTTGCATTAAATAAGGTTTCGTGAAGTGGCGATTCGAAACCTCTCATAGCGCTTAGCGTTAAAACTTCACCTTTGATGCCGTTTATAGCGGCTGCTGAGATTTCGGAATGCTTTTCATAAGCTTTTAGTTCCGCATAATAGCCAAGTTTTCTAACTTCTGAATCCGGACTGAATGCGAGGTTTCTAATTGCCATAATCGGCAGCGATTTAGAAGTGCCATCGCGTGTTACATCACCCATGAGCTGTGAAGAGGCCTTATTTTGGAGTGTCTCCCAAGCAGAAGAACCCGTGATTGTCAGTTTAGAAGCCAAGATTTCTTCTTCAGGAGAGAGCATGTAGGCTGTTGAGGCTTTAAGTTCTTTTAAATAGAAAGCATGCGCCGCAATAACTGATGATTTTTCAATGAGGCTATCTATATTTTCGACATTGACAAGCCATTGTTTGAATGCCACCATAAACGGTGTCATGTTGCTGCTAATGAACTGTACTTTGCTCTTAAGCGTCAGTGCCTCTTGTGATTTAGAATTTGTTGCAAAAGACAAATGGCCAAAAGCTTGTAATTTTCTAATCAATTTTATGTCTTCAATCAAATTTATGAGAAAAATTTCGATGGTTGCTTTTTCATTTTGATGGTTTTTGAAGAGGTCTTTTACCAATCGATCATATTTCAAATGGATAGATGCGCCATATTTTAGATCAGATAGATAATTTGGGTCTGAAAAATTCAGATATAATGCGTCCAAATTCCATTTTAGACGCATATTTTTGCCTCCGTAAGTGCGACAAACTTCTCAATATCAAGCTTGATGATTTCCAGCGATGCCTTCCAAAATTCAATAGATTCAACGTCTATATTCATAATTTTACATACATCAATAATGCTCATTTTTCCAGATGCCGCTAACAAATCATCATATTTAAGTACAAAAAATTCTGGGTTTTCTAAGTACTTGGCGTAAAGACCTTTTGCGAACAAGAGGCCAAAGGCATACGGGAAGTTGTAAAAATTTTGTCCAGCGGAATAATAATGCGGTTTGATAAGCCACATATAAGGATGTAGCGTGTCATGGTCAAGCCCATTGCCATAAGCTTGCTTTTGTGCGTCCAGCATCATCGTTTTAAGTTCATCAACTGAAAGGGGATGATCTTCACGTGTTTTAAATAAATTTGATTCGAACAAGAATCTAGAGTAAATATCACAGATGACTTGGGTGGCATCTTGTAGGGCATTTTCAAGGATTGTGATGGACTCTTCCTTAGTAGCGATTTTAAGCGCCGCATTGTTAACGATTGTCTCGCAGAATGTGGAGGCTGTCTCAGCCAGAGGCATCGGGTAATCGATGTTCAAAATGTTTTCAGAATTGGTGCACATCGCATGGTACCCATGGCCCAGTTCATGTGCCATGGTGGTCACATCGCCAAGATTGCCTGTATAGTTAAGAAGCACTCTAAATTCACCAATTGGGTGTAGGGACGCACAAAATGCACCACTGACCTTGCCTTCTTTAGGGGCAACATCGATCCAACCTTTTTCGATGGCATCTGAGGCAACTTTCGCAAGTTTTTCAGAAAAAGCACCGAAGTTGTCTATCACAAATTGACACCCTTCTTCATAGGTGAATTTTTTAGAGGCACTGCCAATAGGAGCAAACATATCATAAAAAGGCAAACCATTTTTATGTCCTAAAAGTGTTGCCTTAGCGCACAAATAACTCTGGAATGTAGGAATGGCATCTTCGATTGCAGCCATCATTACGTCAAGTGTTTTTTTAGTCATGCGAGCATTTTCAAGCGTCATATGAAGTGGGGATTCATAGTGCCTCATGTCACATAGTGTGATGACTTCACCTTTGATACTGTTAAGTGACATCGCAACGGCTTCTTCAATTTTTTTATAGGCAGCAAGTTCTGATTCATAAGCTGTTTTTCTCACTTCGCTTGAGTTGTCGTTGGCAAGATTTCTTATTTCGGTGATGGGCAGCTCCTTTAATTCTCCGTCATGTACAAGTGTGCCTTTTAAAGTTGAAATAAGTTTTTGCTGAAGGGTTGTCCATGCATTTGAACCTGTGATTGAAAGCTTTGAAGCAAGAATTTCTTCCACTTCTGTCAGCAGATGCTTTGAATAACGTTGATCTTCTTCAAGAACAAATGAGAACGGCTTTAAATAGTCTGAGGGCGCAATAAAGGTTTCTAGATCGCTTATCGTACTAAGAAATTTAGTCATTTTAGTACGTGCCGCAGTGGCTTCAGAGAGCATCATCTGTAGTTTGTTTTGCGTTTGAAGTGCAGCTTGGTTATTGGTATCTGTTGTAAAGGAGAGACTTGAATAGGCATATAATTTAGTTGCAATGTTTTGTATGGATTCTAATGTTTTAAAGTAATTTTCAACGTGTGTAACATCTTGGAGTTCAGTAGATTTGACATCCAAAGTCTCAATTTCTTTTTCAAGAAGTAAAAGATCACTTCTGAACGCTTCTGAGTCAAAACCTGAGTAAAGCGCATTTAATGACCAGTTTAATGGCATGGTGTTCCTCCTTAATATTTTGATAGTCGAACTATTAGCATTATTATACCATATAGATTTATTTTTACGACTAGCAAAATTCAAAAAAAAGTTGCTAATTGTTCCTTTCTTAAGTTGCATTTAATATATTTTTAATATTTATGCGATATAAATGAATTAATAGATACATTAAACATTTATAGAGGAGGTCACATATGGATGGCGATACATTATCAATAATTTGGGCAGTTCTAATCGTATGCTTCACTTTAGTGGAGGCATTTACTCTTGGATTAACATCCATTTGGTTTGCTGTAGGATCCCTTGCTGCATTGATTGCCTCTGCGCTAGGTTTCAATATAACCATACAGATCGTGTCATTTATAGTCGTTGCAATTGTCTTACTGATTTACACAAGGCCAGTAGCGCGCAAAATATTTAAAATTGGACAAAACAAAACGAATATTGACGCATTGATTGGTAAAAATGCAACGGTCATAAAAGTAATATTACCAATGGAAGTAGGCCAAGTTAAACTCAATGGACAAATATGGTCGGCTAAAGGCGATGAACATGAAACGTATGGCATTGGAGATCTCGTTGAAGTACTGGCAATTGAAGGTGTTAAGTTAATCATTAAAAAGCGTGTTGAGGAATAGAGAAATCTTGAAATATAAAAAATATCATACTATCAGGAGGTTTATTTTATGGCGTACATTGGTTACATGATTGGTTTTTCACTTGCAATTTTGTTTTTAGTTTTAATCGTATCAAATATTAGAATTGTGCCTCAATCTAATGGATTTGTCATTGAAAGACTTGGTGCCTATCTCGGGACTTGGGAAACTGGCCTACATTTCAAAATCCCATTGATTGATAGAATTTCTAAAAAGGTATCGTTAAAAGAGATGGTTGCTGATTTTCCACCTCAACCGGTTATCACAAAGGATAACGTTACAATGAAAATCGATACCATTGTTTACTATCAAATTACAGATCCAAAGCTTTATACCTATGGTGTTGCAATGCCAATTGTTGCCATTGAAAATTTGACAGCGACCACGTTACGTAATATCATCGGGCAGTTAGAACTTGATGAAACCCTTTCTTCAAGAGACCTTATTAATACGCAAATGCGTTCAATTCTGGATGAAGCTACAGACCCATGGGGCATTAAGGTCAATCGCGTTGAGCTGAAAAATATTTTGCCACCAAAAGACATTCAAGAAGCTATGGAAAAACAAATGAGAGCTGAACGTGAAAGAAGAGAATCTATTTTGCGAGCTGAAGGCGAAAAAAGATCAGCCATTCTGGTTGCAGAAGGTAAGAAAGAGTCTGTTATCCTAAGTGCCGAAGCTGAAAAACAAGCAGCTATACTCAGAGCCGAAGCAAGAAAAGAAGCACAAATCAGAGAAGCAGAAGGTGAAGCGGAAGCAATCATCAAAATACAACAAGCAACTGCACAAGGTTTGGATATGCTTAAGAGCGTCCATGCAGATCAGTCCGTATTGACACTCAAGAGCTTTGAGGCGCTATCAAAAGTAGCGAATGGTCAAGCGTCTAAATTGATTATTCCATCGGAGCTCACAAATATTGCAAGCATGATTTCGAGTATTACGGAAGTTACAGGTTTCGGAAAGAAAGAAGAAAAAGAGATATAACAAAAAATGATATGACGGATAAGTGCCTTTAGATAGTAATTATCTAAAGGTATTTTTATGTTTTGAAAACAATACAATATAAATAAAATTAACTTTTTAATTTATAAAATCAATTAAAAAGTTAGAATTCGGTTAGAAAAATTGCAATTGGATTGACTATTCTAAAAAAAAGGCGTATTTTATAACTAAATCCCTATCGGATGAGGAGGCGCTAATTATGAGACGCATGGTATTAAGCAATTGCCCGATTTGCAATGCAAATATGAATGTGACAAGACTTCACTGCGCATCGTGCAACACGGGTATTGATGGTAACTTCGAACTCGACAAATTCAGTTATCTGACAAAAGAACAGAAAGAATTTGTTGAGATTTTTGTTAAAAATCGTGGCAACATTAAAGAAATTGAAAAAGATTTAGGAATCTCATACCCAACGGTTAGAAAAAATTTGGATCAAGTGATTGAAGCACTTGGTTACAGTGTCAAACCGAATGAAGAAGCCGTCAGTAAAAAAGAAATCTTGGAAAAATTAAGTAATGGAGAATTGACTTCAGAGGAAGCTCTTAAAAGACTAAAAGGACAATTGTAAGAATTGGAGGAGACTGTATGAGCGATAAATTGGAAATTTTAAAAATGGTTGAAAGTAGCAAAATCACTGTAGAAGAGGGTCTTCAGATGATTGAAGCCCTTGAACTGACAGAGAAAATTGAAGAGGAAATAAAAGAATCCATTAATAGCCAACAAATCGACGACACAATTGTGCGCGAAGCTGATGACATAGAAAAAGAACTTAATGAAATGTCTGAAAAAGCGTTTAAAACGTTTGATGTCTCTCTAACAACTTGCAAACTGAATGTTGAGCGATCAAATGTTGAAGAAGTCACAATCGAGCTTATGGATGACAAGACAAGAACCTTTATCACAAAACCTGAATGGCTGCACCTAAACGAATCAAACAACACCATTTCAATTAAAGAATCACGAGTGACAAATCTAACGGATATTTTCGATTTTTTCAAAAGTGGGAACACGATGCTGAATTCAGTTTTCATAAATGTAAAGATTCCCATGGAAACGATCATCGATAAAGGGCGATTTTCAAATGTATCGGGTTCTCTATCCCTTATTGGACTTAAAGGGGTCGACATTGAGGCAAAATCAGTAAGTGGCAAAGTATATGGTACGGATTTGAAAGCAAAAGTTATTCAATTAAAATCAACGTCAGGTTCAGTTATTGCCGACTCGGTTAAAGCGGGAAAATGTTATTTGAAAACAATATCTGGAAAAATAAAATGCATTGGAGATCTTTATTATCTAGAATGTAAGTCGGTATCTGGCGCAATTGATATTGCATGCAATGCGCAGCTAAACAAGGTGCATGCAAGTTCTATTTCAGGCAGAATTTCTATAAATGTAACCGAACCAGAAAGCTATAATTTATATCTTGAATCGATATCTGGCAACATTGAGACAAACGGTTTTGCGGTGATCAATAAATCGAATTCAGGGAAACGTTCGGTCTCAATCGACAACCGGTCAGACATAAAAAATATTAGTGTTTCAACGATATCTGGAAAAATCAGCATCGATAAATTATAAGGTAAAATAAATAGTCATTTTAATTTTTTTGAGGGGGCATACACACATGAAGGAATTGCTGTTAAAACGCAAAAAGCCATTTGCAAGATACGTGATTGCCTGTTTTTTACCGGTTATCAATCAACTTATGAGCAATTTTGGGTTTGCTTATCTCATCGGGATCATTGAGAAAGCGAGTTTGACGGCTTTTTATGGTGCCGTGGCAATAATTGCTGGAATCGTTGTGGTTTCATCCTTTCTGCAACTGCTCTCACGGTTTATGCGCATACGATTTATGCGTGATACGTTACTCGATATTAGAATGCAGGCATTTGACAAAATATTAAACAACAATTATGCACAATTCAGTAAAAAATCAAAAGAAGTGTATATCTCTAATCTCATCAACGATATCAACACATTTGAACAGAACTTTTTTTTACGTCTTTTAAACTTAATTTTTAATGGTGGGGTCTACCTCTTCTCATTGATCATTCTGATATTTTTCGATTGGAAGTTTGCGACGGGTATTTGCATGATCTCATTTGTTGTATTTTGGATTATTACACGCTTTGAAGGACAAACAGTGTCACTTCAAGAAGAGGTTTCAACGCTCAACGAACAGTTTACGGTTAAAGCATCCAATACATTTAACGGCCTAGAAATTTTAAAGCTCAATAATATTGAAGATAAATTTATGCTTCAAACGATGCAAACCATTGATCGTGTAGAAAAAAAGCGTTTTCATTACACGTTCTTTACAGAAGGTCAACGCAGCTTTACGAACATCATGCGGTATATGATTTTTATTGGTATTCTCTTGTATCTCATGCGTCAAGGGTTTAACGGCGTTTCTATACTTAGAATCGCATTTATGCTCCAACTTTCTAATGCATGTGTTTGGGCAATTGGTCAAGTGATCCCATTATTTAATGAATTGAAAGCTTCTGTTAGAATCTATGAAAAAATAACGAAACCCGATGAGAAAACCCCTGAATTAATGATTAAGCCTATTCCTTTTAAGTTCACTCATAGTATTGAGGTTGACGATTTAAGTTTTACTTATGCCGATCAAAGTGTTCTTAGAAATGCAAGTTTCAAGCTTTTAAAGGGTAAAAAATATTTGTTAAAAGGCGCCAGCGGTGCAGGAAAATCAACGTTGATTAAACTTTTATCTAAAATCTATGAAGACTATTCAGGACAAATTCGGTTGGATGGGGTGGATTATCACCACATCACATCGGAAGATTTCAACAATAACGTTTCCTATATATATCAAGATGTCTTTCTATTTGAAGACACACTTAGGAATAACATCACCTTATATAAAGATGTGCCAGAGGATATGCTCGATTCGGCCATTGAACGATCCGGTCTGAAAGGATTAATCGACGAAAAAGCAGAAGGGTTAGAGCTAATGCTTGAGGAAAATGGCAAAAATCTTTCAGGCGGACAGAGACAAAGAATTTCCATCGCACGTTCTATTTTAAAGAAATCGGATATTTTATTTGCAGATGAAGCGACATCAAGTCTCAATGATGCATTAGGACGCGATATTGAAGAGACAATATTAGCACTGGAAAGTACAGTCGTTTCCATTTCACATCGCTATTATAAAGGCATTACGGATCGCTACGATTATGTGTTAGAAATCAAAAATGGCATTTTACATGAGTACCCAAGCGCTGTATATTTTAGGGAGGTGGTAACGGTATGAGACATGCCATTTTAAAAACGATCCCGTTCCTAATACTAGCCGCATGCGTGGCAATTATCAGCTTTTCACTAGATGGATTAATCTCAATTCAGATGATGAAAGCGATTGACGCTGTGGTTGCTTTGGATCAATCAGGATTTAAGTCACAGACGTTCAACCTTTTTGCATTAGCCCTGTTGCTTGTGCCTTCGAACTTGCTATTGGCCTTTATAAAAGGGCTCTATAAAAAACATGCCATTGTGCGTGCAAAGCACTATTACATTGAAAAAATATTTGAAAAAGATATTAATAAGTTTCAGTCAGAGAATACGGCCATTTATCTGAGCACGTTGACAAACGATGTCTCTAACATAGAAAACAACTTTATAGATGGTATTTTTGAGGTAATCATTCATTCGATGAATTTTATTGTGGGTATGATTGTTATTGCCTACGTAAGCCCTATTGCGCTTGTGGTAGGTCTCGCCTTAGGTATTCTTGGAACCGTAGTTTCTATTCTAATGGGAAAACCACTTCAAATGCATCAAGAACATCGAAGTGCTTTTTATTCAAGTTATACCTCATATATCAAAGAGTTTCTTAGCGCCTTTCATATCATTAAAGCCAACAACCTCAATCAAAAGATAAGAGATGATTTTTATAAAAAATCAGAAGACATTCAGGAAAAAGGTTACATTATTGATAAAATAGTGTCATATATCAGCGCCACGCAGAATTTTTTAATGATGTCTATGATGTATGGCCTTCTAGCTTTTTCAGCTTACATGGCCATTACTGGATCGCTCACCCTTGGTGGTGTCATTTTAATCGTTACAAATATGGAAAAAATTATGTTCCCATTGATGCAAATTAGTGAGTGGCTTCCAAAGATCATATCTAGCAAAGGCATTTTCAATAAAATTCAAGTTTTGTTAGACGATAAACAAGAAAGTGATGAGACGATTGCCATTGATGATTTTAAACAGACCATAGAATTTGTTCATGTCGATTTCTCTTATGGCAATGAGGAAGTTTTAAGTCACATAAATTTGAAAATTGATAAAGGGAACAAGTATTTGTTTATTGGACCAAGCGGTGGTGGCAAATCTACACTGCTCAAATTACTACGAAAGTATTTCGATCCAACAAGTGGCAGCATTCATCTAGACCAGAACAATATCAAACACATTACAAAAGAAACGTACTTTCAGCAACTGGCTAATATCGAACAAAGCGTATTCATCTTTGAAGACACCGTTCGAAACAATCTTTGTCTATACAAGCCATATTCTGAGGAGGCTATCATGCGCGCCATCGAACGTGCAGGGCTTCTCGATTTTGTGGAGAATCAGCCTGATGGGTTGGAAAGGATGCTCTATGACAATGGCAAAAATATATCCGGTGGAGAGAAGAGTCGATTGGCCATTGCGCGGGGGCTTCTACAACAGGCTAAAATCATTATATTAGACGAAGCTTTTGCAAGTTTGGATCCTAAAGTTGCCAGTGAAATTGAAAAAACACTGCTTGCACTTGAAGGGGTGACAGTAATCAATGTGAGTCATGTTATTTTTGAAGAAAGTAAAAAGACTTATGACAAAATTTTTATGGTTAAAAATAAAGGTGTTTTTGAGCTAATGGTCTAAAAAAAGCGTGCATCATCACAAATGACGCGCGCTTTTATCTATTCATTATTTTTTTCGTAAACACAGGTACCGCCCAAAAATGTGGCTAAAACATCCATGTGAAGCAATTCGTGCGGCGTTAGTGTTTCCAGTTGATTAGAGACGATGATAAAGTCAGCAAGATACCCCTTGTCAAGTTTGCCTTTAAACGTTTCTTCATGTGAGAAATAGGCAGCTTCTGATGTGAAAGCAGCCATTGCTTTCTGAAAAGAGATACACTCCTTATTGACGAACGTTTGACCATCTGGACGTTTTCGTAACATTGCATAATATAGACTTCTAAAAGGATTTGGGTCCTCAACCGGTGCATCCGAACCAAAACCGAGTTTAATACCACTTTCTAACATAGATTTGTATGCATACGATGTTTCTGCCAAATGAGGGCCAACTCTCGACGCGACGATGGTCATATCATATTCAAGAAAGACAGGCTGTACCAATGCGTCAATTTTTGAATGTGCCATTGATTGTATCAACGCCTCATCCATAATTTGACAGTGCACGATGGCATTTCTTACATTGTCACGCGGATAGCGATGCTGCAATTTAGTGAGGGCCTCAACGGCAAATCGAATGGTATAATCGCCAATGCCATGAATGGCGACATCTATCTGATTTTCAGCGGCATAGGTCATAAGCGCAAGAAGGTCATTTTCAGAATGAATGAATAGGCCCTCTGCTGAGGGGTCATCGTGATAGGGCACACTTAGTTTAGCGGTTCGAGCGCCTAAACTACCATCGGCTAAAATCTTAAGAGGCCCATTCTTGTAAAAGAGGTTGCCTTTGTTTTGACGATAACCCGATTCTACTTGCCGTTTGAAGTTATCTAAGCTGAAAAATTGCGCTTGTTGATAAACACGCACAGTCAATTCGTCGTTTTTTGACATGTCCTCAAATAGCTGTATTAATTCCAAATGTCGATCTTGAGTCACCATGATAAGGTCATCAGATTGAACAGAAGTGATGCCATAGGCATTTAATTTTTTTTGCGCTTTTAAAATATGCCCTTTAAGTGTTGTCAAAGACATTGGATTTTGAATAAGTGATAGTGCATTTTCTTTCAGAATACCCGTTGGAATGCCATTTTTTTTAGAGACGTCACCGCCTTCAACAACAGTATCTCCAGTTATTTTAAACCGTTCCAAGGCGCAGCTGTTGACAACTGCCATATGGCCACAAACACGGCTGAGTATCACAGGACGGTCCGTGCACACTGCATCGAGATCATATCGGTTTGGCAATCGACCTTCTGCAAAATCGTCATGGTTCCACCCACGTCCGGTGATTATTTCAATACGCTCATGCTGATTAATATATTGGGCCAAGCGGTATTTGAGCTGCTCGATGCTATGTGTTTGTTCAAGCTGACATTGACTCAGTGACGCACCATACCCAATGAGGTGCATATGTGTGTCATTAAAGGCAGGGTAAATAATCCCATCAGGAAACACAATATGTTCGTAGTCGGCGCCAAGTGCGTCAGGAAGTTGGTCAAGTATGTCCACAATAAAGCCATCTTCAATTAACATGTGTTGACATGTCGGATTGTCAGGCGACATCGTATGGATCATTTGAGCAGTAATTATTTTTTTCATAGGCATCTCCTGAATCTTTTTATAAATATTATAGCTGGAATTGGATGATTTGTCAGTCGATTATGGTATAATGAAAAAGCATTTTATGATCAATCTTAGATTGAATCAAATGGTGACATTGTGTTTTATAAATAGAAAGTAAGGCTTTAATTAAGGAGGCAGCATGAAATTTTCAAAAGTTTGGATTGTATGCTTGAGTGTATCCATTATACTCAGCGGGTGTGGTAACAAAGCAACAGAACCTACTACAGAAAGCACCACAGAGATAGTCGGAACAACAATTGAAACAACCGTTGAAACAACAGAACCAGGTGAAGCACACGCGATTATAAAAAATGAGAAATCGATAAAAAACGATTCTAAAACAAATAGTATTATAACGTCACAGGAGAGCTATCAGCTCGGTACTTTTATCACCTTAAGTATATATGATGACAAAGAAGTTCCAACGGAAGATTTTGATCGGTTATTTGATTTAATCGATTATTATGAGTACATGATCTCAAAGAATATTGCGGATACAGATCTTGTACAGATTAATGACAATGCAGGTATTGCACCTGTAAAAGTACGCGATGAATTATTTGAAATAATTAAGATAGGGATTGATTATTCTAGCTATTCTGATGGTCTCTTTGATATTTCTATCGGACCACTCGTCAATTTATGGGGGATTGGTACTGACTTTGCAAATGTGCCAACAGATGCGGCTATCAAAGAAAAAATGACCCTTATCAATTATAAAAACATTGTGCTCGATGAAAATGAAAAGACGGTTTATTTACCAGAAAAAAATATGGAATTGGACTTAGGCGCTATTGCAAAAGGGTATATTGCAGACCGCGTTAAAGACCTTATTATTGAAGAGGGCTATGAAAGCGCGATTATTAATCTAGGGGGCAACGTGCTTACGGTTGGTACAAAACCAAACAGCGATACTTGGTCCATAGGTGTGCGGGACCCAGAATCGGATGCGGGTTCAACGATGGGCATACTAAAACTTGATGACAACTCAATTGTATCATCTGGGATTTACGAAAGATTTTTCATGGACGGAGAGACGCGGTATCATCATTTGATTAACCCTAAGGTTGGCTATCCAGAGCAAAACGATATTTTATCGGTATCCATTGTCTCTGAGTTTTCAGTAGATGGTGATGCATTATCAACCTCGGTATTTTTACTAGGCCTTGAAGCCGGCTACGCGCTTGTTGAAAGTTTAGACCATATTGAAGCCGCCTTTGTAATGGCAGATCATTCGGTTTATCTCACAAGCGGACTTGGAGACAGGTTTGTATTAACCAACGATAATTATACAGTAAAGACACTAAACGAGTAAATATAATACACAGGATAACACATTGAAATACATCCAATAAAAAAAACCAATAAAAAAACAAGCCTTTCGGCTTGTTTATTTTTTTAGGTTTTTTGTTGTTTGCACATCTCTATAATATTATCTTAATTTAAGTGCTTGTTTTGCAAGGTCCACGAAAGAAAGAACTTTCATAGAGACGCCAGCAACTGCATCAGAGTGACCATCTGCATCTGTTAAAGTGATTGCATCAAAATCTTGTGAATCAACTAAGAATCCTTCAACTAAAGCAGCTTGTTCATGCCATTCAGCAATTGCTTTACCGATTGCGACCATACCATATTCGCCATCAGCAGAGAATGTTTTCTTATCTTTAGTTGTTGCTTCGCTTGTACCATTCCAGTTAGCTGAAACGATAAAACCGTTGATTACAGTGAAAGAAGCGTTTTCTTTCCAGCCATTTTCAGGGCTAAATGCAGCTTCTTCAGCGTAGAATGTACCATCGACATATTTACCTGTTCCAACTGGACCAGCTGCTAATGCTTTTTCTACTAATGCGCTGTAATCTTTAACTTTGATTGTTACGCCTGCGATAGAGTCAGAATGACCATCCGCGTCAGTCATGTTTAAGTTAGCAAGTGTTTGGTTTTCTACTAAATAAGCTTCAGCTAAAGCAGCTTGCTCATGCCATTCAGCAATTGCTTTACCATATGCAACCATACCGTAATCGCCATCTGCAGATGCAGTTTTTTTGTCTTTGCCAGCTGTAATGCTTGCGCCATTCCAATCTACAGTTGTAATTTTGCCACCAGCAACTTCGATTGTTACAACTGATTTCCAGCCAGATTCAGCTTCAAAAGCGTCATCTGATGCAAAGTAGATACCATCAGCTAAAGTGCCTTCTGCTATCGTTGTTGCTTCAGTTGACTCTGCTGCAGTTGTTTCAGCTGTAGTCGTTTCTACTTCTACAGGGTCTTTTTTCGCACATCCAATAAATAAACTGCTCATCATAACTAAGACAAGCAATAAACTAAATAATTTCTTCATAATCTTCCTCCTATGTGTTTTGCAAACAACCTAAACTTATTATACCAAAAGTTTTTAAAATATCAATTTTTATTAAGGAATCGTGACACATTTTTAACGTATAAAAAAAGGTTTATGGGTTTATGCCTTTAAAAGCTTAATCTTCATAAATGACAGCAGTGCCATAGGCCAAAATTTCAGCGGCACCTTGTATAACACTGGACGTTGTGTACCTGACATTAATGACGGCATTTGCCCCTACTTTAAGGGCCTCGTCCACCATAAGTTTCGTGGCAATTTGTCGCGCCTCATTGAGCATTTCGCTATATTCCTTCATTTCGCCACCTACGAGATGCCTAAAACCTGAAATGATGTCTTTGCCAATATGTTTAGCCCGAATGGTGCTGCCTTTTACCATGCAAAGTGTTTGTATGATTTTCTTACCTGGTATATCAGGTGTATTTACTAAAAGCATCATGACCTCCTGCAACGCGTTGTAATCAATATATTATCAAAGTTGACTTTAATATTTCTTATAGTCGTCCCCTTCTGATTTCGAATCTTTGAAGCGATCTAGTATGAGCGCAATAATCAAAACGATCCCCGTTATTAGAAGACAAATTGCCAACAGATTTATTATAAAATCGAATGACCTTATAGCCGGTACCAAAGAGAAGACAATGCCAAGCAAAAGCATTAAAGCGGCAAAGCAAACAAATAAAAAGCTGGTTATTTTAATCAAACGTTCACCTCCCTCAGTACAAATTTTTAGGCTTATGGTCTTTCTTTATTAAACCATCATAACAAATTAGTGTACATGAGTTATTAAGAAAAGATTAAATTTATGTTTTAACACAATTATTTTATGTACGGCAATAAATTTTTATACATAATGTAAACAAGCGTATGGAAATGTAAAAAGTTGTCAATGCAGTAATGAAGAGCAAGTTTTTGATGTGATTATGGGTGGATGAAATATGCAGTGCATGAATATACAAAATAGTTAGAATATTCTGCAATTTCATTGAAAGCTTGCAAAATCAACACTTGAATTTGTTTTTCTATGAGTGATATACTGTAGATGAATAAAGATGTGTGAATAAAATACCAGTTAATTACAACCAAAACTGAAAGAGGTGTTCAAATGAATCTCAACGGGTTACAGATCTATTCAGAAATTGGGCAATTAAGAAAGGTTTTACTACACAGGCCTGGTGAAGAAATAGAAAATCTTACACCGGATTTGATGAAAAGGCTGTTATTTGACGACATACCCTATTTGAAAGTGGCACGTGAAGAGCATGACGCTTTTGCTGAGGTGTTCACAAAAAATGGCATTGAAGTTTGTTATTTAGAAAAACTAATTGCAGAAACACTTGAAGACAAAACGCTGAGAGAAATCTTTATCGAAGATTTTGTAAGTGAAGCAGGTCTTAAAAATCGATTTAGAGTGGATCAAGTGAGAGATTATTATAAGTCATTTTCTGACAATCATGCCATGGTTGACAAGATGATGTCAGGCATACGACGTGAAGAACTAAAAATATCTTCTTTACGGACTTTGGCTGATTTAGTAGATATGGATTATCCGTTTATTGTTGACCCCATGCCGAATCTTTATTTCACTAGGGATCCTTTTTCAACCGTTGGAAATGGCATTGCACTCAACAAAATGAGAACGATTACACGTTGCAGAGAAACGATATTTTCAAAATTTATCTTTAAATATCATAAGGCTTATAAAAATTGCAACATCCCATTTTGGTATGACAGGACGTATGCCAATGCTATTGAAGGTGGCGATGTGCTTGTACTCAGTGATAAAGTCATCGCTATCGGCATCTCAGAGAGAACGGATTCAGATGCGATTGAAATCATTGCAAAGAATATTTTTTCCGATGGACAGCCATTTAAAACAATTCTCGCTTTTGATATTCCTAAGGAACGGGCATTTATGCATCTTGACACGGTGTTTACAATGGTAGATCACAACGTCTTCACGATACACCCAGAAATAGAAGGCCCCTTGACTGTTTATTCGTTGACGCGATCAGATCGCGAAGGTGAATTCAAAATAGTACGCGAGTATCAGACACTAGAAACGATTTTAAGCAAGTATTTGGAAGTTGATTCCGTTAAACTGATTCGTTGTGGGGGAAAAAAAGGCATTGATGCGGGTAGGGAGCAATGGAATGATGGCTCAAATACATTAGCAATTGCGCCAGGCGAAGTCGTTGTCTATTCCAGAAATCATGTCACCAATAAGCTTTTGATTGAAGAAGGCATAAAGCTACACGAGATTCCATCTTCTGAATTGTCTAGAGGTCGTGGTGGTCCACGTTGCATGTCAATGCCGCTATATCGCGATTTGATCATAAAATAACGCATTTGGGGAGAAGCATTATGGCAATTAATTTAAGAGGCAGACATTTATTAACCTTAAAAGATTTTACACCTGAAGAAATTAGATATTTGTTGGATTTTTCAAAAGATTTAAAAAATAAAAAGAGAGCGGGTATTAAAGGCAATTTGCTTGATAAAAAAAATATTTGTCTTCTTTTTGATAAAACATCGACTAGAACGCGGTGCGCTTTTGAAGTAGCGGCATTTGATGAAGGCGCTTGTGTCACGTTCTTAACGAATAGCCAAATGGGTAAAAAAGAGAGTGTTGAAGATACCGCGCGGGTTTTAGGCAGATTTTATGATGGTATAGAATTTAGAGGGTATGAGCAACGTACAGTAGAAATATTGGCAAAACACTCAGGCGTCCCTGTGTGGAATGGCTTAACGGATATGTACCATCCAACGCAGATTCTCGCAGACTTTTTGACCATCATGGAGCATGTTAATAAGCCTTTACACAAAGTGAAATTTGTCTATGCAGGCGATGCAAGAAATAATATGGGCAATTCTTTGATGATCGGTTGTGCAAAAATGGGCATGCATTTTGTGGCGCTTGCGCCAAAAAGCCTTTGGCCATCAGAAGATCTTGTTAATGAAATGAAGCAAGTAGCTAAAGAAACGGGCGCCGTTCTTGAATTTTCAGAAGATGTTGCTGCGGTTGAAAGTGCCGATGTCATCTATACAGATGTTTGGGTGTCCATGGGTGAAGAACATCTATTTGAAGAACGTATTAAGATACTACAACCCTATCAAGTTAATATGGCGATGATTAAAAAAACAAATAATCCAGATGTGATTTTTATGCATTGCTTACCTGCCTATCACGACAATTTGACCGAAGTTGGAAAGCAAATTGAGAAAGATTATGGCCTTAAAGAAATGGAAGTCACTGATGAAGTTTTCAGGAGCAAACATGCGGTCGTATTTGATGAAGCAGAAAATAGAATGCACACGATCAAAGCCGTTATGGTTGCAACCATTGGAAATTTATAAATCGAACGCTGAGACACTTAAGGCTTGGAGGCTATTAAGATGACAATAAAAGATAAAATCGTTGTTGCTTTAGGTGGTAATGCGCTAGGAAATACACCTGAAGAACAGATCGAGTACGTTAAGAATACAGCGAAACCCATTGTAGATTTAATAGAAGCAGGGCATGAAGTTATTTTAGCACATGGCAATGGCCCTCAAGTAGGGATGATTAACCTAGCGATGACGACGTCTGCTGAATCGACCTCTCACACACCGGAGATGCCGTTTCCAGAATGTGGCGCCATGAGTCAAGGGTATATTGGCTATCATTTACAAAATGCAATTAGAGAAGAATTGCTTAATAGAGGGATGAAAAACCCTGTGGCTACAGTGATCACACAAGTGATTGTCGATAAAAATGATCCGGCATTTAAAAAACCAACGAAGCCAATTGGTGCCTTTTACACAAAAGATGAAGCAGATAAACAAATCGTCGATAAGGGCTATACGATGATCGAAGATGCTGGAAGAGGATGGAGACGCGTTGTCGCGTCACCTCAGCCGCTTGATGTCGCTGAAAAAGAAACCGTAAAAACATTGGTTGAGCATGGACATATTGTCATTACAGTAGGTGGTGGTGGTATTCCCGTTTATCGAGAGGGGAATAAGCTCATAGGCATTCCAGCCGTCATCGATAAAGATTTTGCTTCAGCTAAAATCGCTGAAATACTTGAATCGGATTATCTCATTATTTTAACTGCTGTAGAAAAGGTTGCGATTAACTTTGGCAAGCCGGAGGTTAAGTGGTTAAGTAAGCTTTCAATCGAGGAAGCAGAACAATATATAATAGAAGGTCATTTTGCACCAGGCAGCATGCTTCCAAAAGTTCAAGCCGCTATAAATTTTGCAAAATCAGGGAAAGGACGCAAAGCGTTGATCACATCACTTGAAAAAGCCAAAGAAGGTATCGAAGGACTAACAGGAACGATCATCGTTCAATAAATCAACACATTAGGCAATCAAACCCGTGCCATCTCCTTAGCAAAATAGCCCTTATCACGACAATCCGTCGTGATAAGGGCTATTTTCAAGGGTCTATTTCGCATATGACTTTGAATGCTTATTTACTCAATATTAGAAGACTTTTGATTTGTATACAAAATACAAATATGCTATAATACTATTTGTGAGTAAACTGTACTTGTGGTTTACATCGAGGCAAAACTTATATATAATGGACTTGAAACTTTGGTGATATGTACATTTGTAGGGTTATGTCAAATGATTAACAATTTAGCAATCGATACAGCTTTACGTCAATTGACAGGAATGTATGTCGCATACTATACTGTTTTTGTAATCATGATTATTAAAGGAGGCTATTTTTAATGGGTAAAAAAGTTATGAAAACCATGGATGGCAACACAGCCGCTGCGTATGTAGCATATGCATTTACGGATGTTGCCGCAATCTACCCTATCACCCCATCGTCTAATATGGCGGAATCTGTAGATGAGTGGGCGTCGATTGGTAAAAAGAACATTTTTGGTCGACCTGTTGCTGTATCTGAGCTTCAATCTGAAGCCGGTGCTGCAGGCGCTGTTCACGGATCTTTACAAGCCGGTGCATTAACAACTACGTTTACTGCATCACAAGGATTGCTTTTAATGATTCCTAACATGTATAAAATTGCAGGCGAACTTTTGCCGGGTGTATTCCACGTAAGTGCGCGAGCTATTGCAGGTCATGCCCTTTCAATTTTTGGTGATCATTCAGACGTAATGGCAGCGAAACAAACTGGTTTTGCTTTCTTAGCTTCAGGTTCGGTTCAAGAAGTTATGGATCTTGCTGGTGTTGCGCATTTATCAGCTATCAAAGGTAAAGTACCATTTGTACATTTCTTTGACGGTTTTAGAACATCACACGAAGTTCAAAAAATCGAAACAATTGATTATGCAGAATTTGATAGACTCGTTGATCACGAAGCGATTAATGCGTATAGAAATAACGCACTTAGCCCAGAACATCCTGTGACAAGAGGCACTGCACAAAATCCAGATATCTTCTTCCAAGCAAGAGAAGCTTCAAATAAATACTACGACGCACTTCCTGAAATCGTTGTTAACTACATGAACGAAATCAATAAAATTACTGGTAGAGATTACAAACCATTCAACTACTATGGTGCACCAGATGCTGAAAATATCATCATCGCTATGGGTTCTGCAACAGAAGCAATTGAAGAAACAATAGATTATTTAGCTAAAAAAGGCGAAAAAGTTGGTCTTATCAAAGTTAGACTTTATAGACCATGGGCGCCTAAATATTTCTTTGACGTGTTGCCTGCAACCGTTAAAAAAATTGCAGTACTTGACAGATGCAAAGAACCAGGTGCAGATGGCGAGCCACTATACAAAGATATTAGAGCTATGTTCTATGGCAAAGACAATGCACCGATTATCGTAGGCGGTAGATATGGCTTAGGCTCAAAAGATACAACACCTACACATGTAAAACGCGTTTATGACGAACTTAAAAAAGAGACACCTGCTAATAACTTTACAATTGGTATCGTGGATGACGTTACGAACTTATCTCTTAATATAGAAGAGCAAATCGTTGCTGAAACTGAAGGCACGATTCGTTGTAAATTCTGGGGTCTTGGTTCAGATGGTACTGTTGGCGCAAATAAAAATGCCATCAAAATTATCGGTGATAAAACGGATCTTTACGCTCAAGGCTATTTCTCTTATGACTCTAAAAAGTCAGGTGGTATTACAGTATCACACTTAAGATTTGGTAAAAATGTTATTCGTTCTACCTATCTTATTGATGAAGCAGACTATGTGGCTTGTCATAATCAATCTTATGTGTTCCAATATGACCTCTTAAAAGGTCTTAAAACGGGCGGTACTTTTGTACTTAACTGTAAGTGGAATACAGAAGAAGTTGCGGCTTTGTTACCAGCGGCTATGAAACGTTATATGGCGAATAAAAAAATCAACTTCTATACAATCGATGCAACAAGTATTGGTGAAGAAATTGGTCTTGGTACAAGAATTAACATGATTATGCAATCTGCATTCTTTAAACTCGCAAAAGTTATCGATCTTGATGATGCGGTTAAATATCTTAAAGATGCTATTAATAAATCATATGGCAATAAAGGCTCAAAAATCGTTGACCTTAACAACAAAGCAGTTGAACTTGGTATTGAGAGACTTGTAAAAGTAGACGTGCCTGCAGAATGGGCAAATGCTACTGATTCAACAATAGCAGAAGCTAAAGGCGATCCTACATTTATCAAAAATATTCTTAGACCGATCAACGCTCAAAAGGGCGATGATTTACCAGTAAGTACTTTTAACGGTTATGAAGATGGTACATTTGAAGCCGGTACTTCTGCTTATGAAAAACGTGGTATCGCTGTAAATATTCCTGAATGGCAAATTGATAACTGTATCCAATGTAATCAATGTTCTTATGTATGTCCACATGCAGTTATTAGACCATTCTTACTCACAGATGCAGAGTTAGCAAATGCTCCAGCTGAATTCAATACAAAAGCGGCAATTGGTAAAGGTCTTGAAGGGTTACAATACAAAATTCAAGTATCACCACTTGACTGTACAGGTTGTGGTAACTGTGCTGAAGTATGTCCTGCGAAACAAAAGGCACTTGTCATGATGCCACTTGACACACAAGTTGATGTACAATCTGAAAATTGGAATTTCGTCGTTGAACTTCCTGTTAAATCAGACAAAATGCCTCTAAACACAATTAAAGGCTCACAATTTGCTCAACCATTGTTTGAATTCTCTGGCGCTTGTGCAGGTTGTGGCGAAACCCCATATATTAAAGCGGTTACACAACTTTTCGGTGATAGAATGATGATCGCAAATGCAACGGGTTGTTCTTCAATCTGGGGCGGTTCTGCACCTGCAACACCATATACTAAAAATGCTGACGGCAAAGGTCCAGCATGGGCGAACTCATTATTCGAAGACAATGCTGAGTACGGCTATGGTATGAGTCTTGGCGTTAAAGCAATTAGAGCAGCAATGATTGAAAAATTCGAAGCACTAGTTGCTATGAATGTAGACCCAACAGTAACAGCCGTATTTACTGAGTGGTTGGAAACGAGAGATGATGCTGAAGGTTCTAAAGTTTCTTCTGCAAAAGTACTTGAAGTTCTTGCAAACAACCAAGTAACAGATGCAGCGGCAAAAGAAATTTTAACGTATGCATTTAACCAAAAAGATTACCTTGTTAAACGTTCTGTATGGATTCTTGGCGGCGACGGTTGGGCTTATGATATCGGTTTCGGTGGTCTTGACCACGTCATCGCATCTGGCGAAAACGTTAATATTTTAGTGTTTGATACAGAAGTTTACTCAAATACAGGTGGCCAAGCTTCTAAAGCAACGCCAGTTGGCGCGATTGCTAAATTTGCATCATCAGGTATGAAAGTTAAGAAGAAAGACCTTGGTATGATCGCAACAACTTATGGTTATGTTTATGTTGCACAAGTCGCTATGGGCGCGAATCAAAACCAATTCTTAAAAGTCATCCAAGAAGCTGAAGCTTACGATGGTCCATCACTTATTATCGCATATGCACCATGTATTAACCATGGTATCAGAACAGGTATGGGTACAACGCAAAGAAGAACTAAAGAAGCCGTTGAGTCAGGATATTGGCATTTATGGCGTTTTGATCCAAGAGTACAAGAAGCAGGCCAAAATCCTTTCTTCTTAGATTCTAAAGCACCTACAGCAAGCTTTAGAGACTTCTTACTTGGAGAGACACGTTATACAACGCTTCAAAAACAATTCCCAGAAGATGCTGAAAGATTGTTCTCACTTGCTGAAAAGCAAGCGAAAGAAAGATACGAAGGTTATGTAAGAATGACCAAAATGGAGTTCTAATTCCAGTTGATTAAGTTTTAAAGGAGATGCCTCACAATGTGACTATCATTGTTGAAGCATCTCCTTTTTTTCGCTGGTTGTTGCAATTATGTCAGAGATGTCATAAAATATGTTAGACTGTCGAATGAATTTAAGCCAATCAAAGACGTGGCGGAAAGGAAATAACATGAATTTTGTTCGAAATAAAATTAGATTAAAAGGCGATATGAATCACGTCATTAAGCATTTAACGTTATATGATGCGATCATAAAATGGTCTAAAGTAGTACCGACACAGATTGATAAAGACCAATTTCAGCGTGTAGACTGGAAAGTCACTTATGATGGTGCACATATAATTGATTGCCAGTTCCATGTGATGCGTTGTGCTATCAAGACGGAATATTGTACAGAGGTTCATCTCGTTGCAATGGTTTCAGAAGAGGATCACGCACAAATAGATGTTTTTTCTAAAGCGCTGTTGGAAGCATTAAGGGTCCATTATAATAAAGCATGGGTCATAGGAGACAACGAACTCAATGCAAGCATTTTTAGAGAATCCTATTAAGAATGCGTCTTAAAAAAAGGAGGGCTTATGAAAACAAGGGTTATAGGACAAACGGGCATTGAAGCTTCTGTTTTGGGGTTGGGATGTATGCGATTGCCCATGGATCAATCTGAAAAAGGGAAAATTGATAAGCTGAGAGCCATTGAAATGATTCGATATGCCATCGATCACGGCGTAAATTATATAGATACAGCATACCCTTATCACGACGGTGAAAGTGAGCGCATTGTTGGTGAAGCACTTAAAGAGGGCTATCGCGAAAAAATCACTTTAATCACTAAATCACCAAGTTGGTTGATTCAAACTCAGGAAGATTTCCATAAATATTTAGAGGAACAACTTGAAAAACTTCAAACCAATCATTTAGATATTTATTTGTTACACGCTTTAAATAAAGAAAGATGGGACAATTACGTAAAAAACGGATTGTTTGAAGCAATAGAGACGGCAAAAAAACAAGGTAAAATTAGGCATATTGGTTTTTCATTTCATGATGAATTTCCTGTGTTTAAAGAAATCATTGATGCTTACCCTTGGGAAGTATGCATGTTACAGCTTAATTTCATGGATATGGGTGAACAAGCTGGGATTAAGGGTTTGTTATATGCCGAAGAAAAAGGTGTTCCTGTGATTGCCATGGAGCCGCTCAAAGGCGGGATGCTCGCATTGCCTTCAGATGATATCCAGGATCTATGGAATACACATGAAGCATCGTATTCCGCTGTAGAATGGGCGCTTAGATATATCTCGAACTTTGAGAATATCAAAGTCGTTTTAAGTGGGATGTCAAATCTAGAGCAACTGAAAGAAAACATAGCCATTGCTGAGGTTATGGTGCCAGGGAATTTGAATCAAAATGCGTTAGATTTAGTGACGCGCGTTCAGGGCGCTTACAAGTCAAAGGTTCAAGTGCCTTGTACACAATGCGGGTATTGCATGCCTTGTCCATATGGCGTTGAAATCCCTAAGGCGTTTACATTCTTAAATAAAGGGCATATTTTCAATACACTTGAATCAATGAAATCACACTATCATGCACAAATGACTCAAGCAGCAAAAGCAAGTAACTGTGTTGCATGTGGTGCGTGTGAACCAAAATGTCCTCAAAAAATCAAGATCATTCAGATGCTCAAAAGGGTCGTTGTTGAATTTGAATAAAACAAATGTTTGAAATTGCAATAAAATTTTAAGACTTATTATTTTTGTTGAAATTCGAAACAAAAACAACTATAATTAATTGAACATAAACAACCAATCAATTGAAAGAGGTGGCATTTTGAAAAAAGGCGATTTAATATGGGGGGCAATTTTACTTGCATTTACGGCATTTGTAATCGTACCAGAAACACATGTGCTGTTTGTGACTTTTACAACCGCCCATCCATTTGTAAGTGGGTTTTTAAAATTTGGGTTACTAGCGACTATGGGCGAAATGTTGGTTGGTCGTCTTATCTCTAAAAAATGGAAAAAAGCACCAGGGTTTATATGGCGCGTCATCGTTTGGGGCTTCTTGGGTATGGTGATTACTTTGATTTTCACTGTGTTTAGTGGTGGTGTTATTGCGGCGTTAGATAAAGGTCTTTTGATAGGTAAAGGCAATGCATTGGCTTTTGCGTTCTTTACGAGTCTTTTAATGAATACCACATTTGCACCAACGTTTATGGCGTTTCACCGTTACACAGATACGTATTTAGATCTTAAATATGGCGAAAAAGTTGCGAAACCTACTGTTGCACAAGTCGTCACACGTATTGACTGGAAAGGGTTTGTTTCATTTACGGTTCTCAAGTCGATTCCTTTTTTCTGGATACCGGCACATACGATCACGTTTTTATTGCCACCTGAGTATCGCGTTCTAGTTGCGGCATACTTAAGTCTTGCACTTGGTTTGTTACTCACAATAGCAAAAGGCAAAAAATAAGTTGTTAAGTCGTTAAATAAATAAGGGCTATTTCATTTGGGAACACCATCTGAAATAGCCCTTTTGATTTATAGTTTAAAAATGTCGCCAATCATTGGTAAATGAATGGTTGTTGCATGTATTTTTAAAATTTCATCAGCCAAAGTGTTCCTTGATGACGCTTCACCATGGTTGACAAAAATCTGCTCTAGTCCTTTGATAGGGCGAATCCAGTCTAAGAGATGTGCTTCATCAGCATGCCCTGAAAATCCGTGTAAATCGTGAATCGTTGCATTCACGCGTACATCAGCATCTAAAATACGCAATGTCTTCTCGCCGTTTAAAATCTTGCGTCCAAGAGTACCTTCCGCTTGATAACCGATGAATACGACGTGCGTGTTAGCACGCCACAAATTATGTTTTAAGTGATGTGTTATGCGCCCAGCTTCACACATGCCACTTGCTGAGATAATCACCTTGGGCATAGGGTTGTGATTTAGAGCAATAGAAGCCTCAATAGAAGTCACTAAGTGTAGGTTCGGCATTTTAAATGGTGGTGATTCAAAATTTTGAACGCATTCACTCATGTCAGGAATATGGTTTTCATAAATTTTAGTGGCCTCAACAGCCATCGGTGAGTCGACAAAGATTGGAATCTCTTTTAAAATAAGCGCCCTTTGATCCTCATGTGTTGCAATGAAGTGATTGAGTTCAAATATAATTTCTTGTGTACGACCGACTGCAAATGAAGGAATGAGCACATTGCCACCTTTAGAGGTTGCTTCAATTAAAATATCAACCAAGCGATCTGCTCGCGTTGCGATATCTTCATGAAGTCTATCGCCATAGGTTGATTCTACAATGAGCGTATTTGCATGATCAATCACTTCTGGCGGCATTTCAAGTAGGCTGGAGCTGTTGCCTAAATCGCCTGAAAAAACAATGGTTTTTTCAATGCCAGATTCTACATAATAAAGGATTAAAGTTGACGACCCCAATAAGTGGCCAGCTCGAACATACTGGAACCGAAGCCCCTCATAGAGTGTATATGATTTGTGATATGCGATTGGATACAAATATTGTAGTGCCTCAATGGCATCCTCTTCTGAATAAAGTGGCTTAACTGGATCAAGTCCAGCCCGTTCTCGTTTTTTATTTTCCCAAACGGCATCAGACATATGAATTTTTCCGGCATCTTTAAGCAAAATTTCTACTAAATGGCTCGTTGGTGGTGTGCAAAAAATCTTTCCGTTAAACCCTTTCTTAACGAGTAAGGGTACTCTTCCTGAATGATCGATGTGGGCATGTGTTAATAAGATGTTGTCTATTTCACCTATTTCAAATGGAAACATACTGAAATTCAAGGCTTCTTCGTCTGGCGTGCCTTGGAATTGACCGCAGTCTATCAATATTTTTTTGCCATTATACTCTAGCAGGGTCATTGAACCCGTTACTTGTCCAGCTGCGCCTAAGAATTGAATTGTCATATCAACCTCCATAAAGTTTTAGTTGCTATACTTTAATACTACCCAATTTTGAATTAAACTAAAATTTAATATGTCTTTATAAGCAATATTTGTTAAAATGATAAGGTATTGTTTATTCAAGAAGAGGAGTGTGTCATGCAAAGAAAAAAATGGAAGATTCTCCTGATTCTTTTTACGGTTGGAATTATTGCAACAGGCTTCGTAATGAGCAATCAGATACAAAAAGTTCAACAGCAGAATGAGAAATTGAGAATCGAGACTGAACAAAAAGAAGCCATCGAGGCACAACAAAAAATTGAAGCAGATAAGGTAGCAGCCGAGGCGAAAAGAATAGAAGCTGAAGCGAAAGCAAAAGCTGAGGCAGAAGCCAAAGAAGCTGAAGCGGCTAGGATTAAATTAGAAGACATAAATGCAAATACGTATTTTGTGAATTTGGGTGGGGCCAATCTTCTTTCTGAGGCAAATGCGTCATCAAAGGTACATAAAAAACTACCCGCCAAAACAAGTTTGTATGTGTCACAGACTATAAAAAATGAAGCGGGGGAACCCACTTATTTAGAAGTTAAAGAAAATATTGATGCATCGGAAATACTTGGCTTTGTGGCTTATGCATCCGTACGTAAATCATTGACGACTTTCATTGAGAACCCATTTGACGACGCGGATTATACAGCGCAAAAGAAGAATGACTCATTTGAATCAAATCCAAAGATAGACGTTAAGGGCATCTTCGTGACAGGCAATACGGCAAGTAGTGCACGCATGGATGAAATGATTGCCTTAATTGACGAAACAGACCTGAATGCAATTGTTATCGATGTCAAAGATGATGTCGGTTACTTATTGTATCATTCAAAGGCAGCAGCCCAATACAATCCAAATGCAAATGATAAAGTCTATATCGACGATATTGAGGCATTTGTAGCAAAGATGAAAGCACATAATATCTATTTGATAGCGCGTATTGTATCCTTTAAATCACCCTTTTATGCACAAAATCATCCAGATCGTGCAATTGTTTATAAAGAGTCAGGCAAATTGTACACAGATTCAGATAAATTACCGTGGGTATCGCCTCACGATCGCATTATGTGGGCGTATAATGTTGAAATCGCAAAAGAAGCCGCTGAACTTGGTTTCAATGAAATACAGTTTGATTATGTAAGGTTTCCTGCGATAGGCAATACAGCAGCCATTGATTATCGTAACGAAACGGATGAATCGCAAACGGCGACCATCCAAAACTTTTTAAAATACGCCTATGAAGAACTATCACCCTATGAAGTCTATGTCTCAGCTGACGTTTTCGGCTGGGCAGCAACTGCTACTGGCGGTATCGGAATTGGGCAACACTGGGAAGCTGTCTCAAATGTTGTGGATTATATTTCGCCAATGATGTATCCTAGTCATTATGGGCCTAACACATTTGGATTACCGGTGCCGGATGCCTACCCTTATGAAACCATTGATCGCTCTGTGAAAGATGCTATTAATCGCAATAAAAATATATACACACCGGCGGGCATTCGACCATGGATTCAAGATTTTACAGCAACCTGGGTTGAGGGCTATATCCCTTATCGAACGAAAGAAGTAAAAGCACAAATAAAGGCGCTTAGGGACAACGGCATTCATGAATATTTAGTATGGAATGCGGGTAACTATTATAGGAAAAATGCATTTATAGAATAGGAGGCTCTTATGTTGGCGAGAAAAATTGCAGAATCATTACTGGAAATTAAAGCGGTGACAATCGTAGACGAGAACAATCTGTTTACATGGGTATCGGGTATTAAATCACCAGTATATTGTGACAACCGCATGACAATTAGCTACCCATTAGTACGTGATTTAATTGCTGAAGGCTTTGCTTCAATTATTAAAGCACAATACCCTGATGTCGACATCATAGCTGGTACAGCGACTGCGGGGATTCCTCATGCAGCTTGGGTCGCGCAAAAATTAGGACTACCAATGGTCTACGTTAGAAGTCAAGCCAAAGAACATGGAAAAGGCAAACAAACAGAAGGCGTCATGCCACGGGGCTCAAAAGTTGTGCTAATTGAAGACCTCCTCTCAACAGGGGGCAGTTCAATGAAAGCCTGTGAGGCACTCATAGAAGAAGGTGCCATTGTATTGGCGACGCTTGCGATTTTTAGCTATAATTTTCCGCAAGTGGATGCCCTGTTTACAGAAAAAGGCATTCCTTATGCAACGCTGACGGATTATAAAACGTTATTGCCTATAGCGGTTGAAAAAGGTTATGTTGAGGCTTCATCATTGGAAACACTATTAAATTGGAGTAAAAATCCAAAAGTATTCATGGAATAATTAGACTTTGAGGTGAAAAGTGAGAGTAAGAAAAAAACATGGCGCTTATGAAGCGTTGGTTGAAAAAAAGACTTATTTTATTGCAGAACCCGAGGAAAACAAAGGTAAGTGGCAATCGATATTTGGAAACGACCATCCAATTTATGCTGAATTTGGTGGTGGTAAAGGTCGATTTATTATCGCGATGGCATTGAAATTTCCTGATATAAATTTTATCATGGTGGATGCGGTGACTGAAGTGCTTCTTAAAGCCGTTGAAAATGCTGAAGAACATGTATTGCCAAATCTTAAGATGATCAAAATTGATTTGAAATTTGCACTGAACTATTTTAATGCAGGTGAACTGGACAGAATCTATCTCAATTTCAGTGACCCATGGCCCAAAAGACGTCACTATAAACGTAGATTGACCTATCGAGATTTTCTTGAAACGTATAAAACGGTGTTGAATTCAAAAGGGTGGATCTATTTTAAGACAGACAACAGAGGTCTTTTTGAATTTTCATTGAATGAATTTGCCGAAATGGATCTTATTATGCGTAAGATTTCGCTTAATTTACATGCAGATGTGACCATTGATAACATTATGACCGAATATGAAGAAAAATTTTCATCAATGGGACACCCTATTTATAGAGTTGAGTTGACCTTTAAACGTTAAGCGTTCAGAATCATACGGATTGAGGAGGTGAGACCGTGCTAAAGAAGACTTTTTATATGATACTGGCATTGTTTATCCTTTTGATGACTGTGGCGTATATGGGTGGTTTTTTCAACGATTTAAAGTTCGATGCGCCTATTCTAAATACACTGTATCGCTTTATGTCGTTTTTGCTGCGTGTTAACATCATATGGATTGGGTTGGTCATTTTTCTTGAAAATAACAATCCTGCCAGGACGATTGCATGGCTTCTTGTATTGATTCTTTTACCTGTGGTCGGTTTTTTTCTATACATTCTCTTTGGTAGAAATTATCGCAAGAAACGTAAGGCAAAAGCTAAAATCCTCAGTGATTCTGACCGAATGGAAAAAGCGGCTGAAATTCAGTCGAGCTTGCTTGAATATATCGATCTGCCCAACAGCGAACATCCCGGTAATAGAAGGTTAATGCAACTTTTGTTAAAAAATGCTAAAGCGCCTTTTTCGCTTAACAACGAAGTAACGGTTCTCACCAATGGCCTCAGCAAATTCAATCGACTTTTCACTTGTATCAAAGAAGCGAAAGATCATATTCACTTAGAATACTTCATCATTAAAGAGGATCGCATCGGGAATGAATTGAGAGAACTATTAGTTCTAAAAGCACAAGAAGGGGTAAAAGTTAGATTGGTATTTGACGATGTAGGTTCACTTGAACTGAGTCGCAAGTACATTAATAGCCTAAAAAATGCTGGCGTTGAAGTTTATTCCTTTTTTAAAGTGCCAATCCCTTTATTTTCAAGAGATTTAAACTATAGAAATCACAGGAAAATTGTCGTCATAGATGGTGATATCGGCTTTGTCGGCGGGCTTAATATCGGCGATGAATACATCGGCAATTCCGAGAAATTCGAGTTTTGGCGCGACACACATCTTGAAATCAAGGGAGAAGCGGTCTATGCGCTTCAAACTATTTTTCTTAATGATTGGAACTATGTTGCGCGTCAAGATGTTCAAGGTGTAAGGTATTATCCTGAAATTAATGTTTCTAAAAAATCTCTTGTTCAGATTGCAGCGTCAGGTCCGGATTCAGAGTGGCGGAGTATTCTGCAAGCTTTTTATAAAATGATTGCGAATGCCTCTCAAAAAATATGGATAACGACGCCTTATCTTGTTCCAGAAGAAAGCATTATGATGGGGTTAAAGACAGCAGCGCTTAGCGGCATTGATGTTAGAATCATCATTCCCTCACAACCGGATCATTTTTTTGTTTACTGGGCTTCACAGGCAAACATTCAACAGTTACTTGAAGCAGGTGTAAAAATCTATCAATACAACAACGGATTTATCCATTCTAAAATCATCATTGTTGACAAACTGGTTTCGACGGTAGGTACGGCCAATCTTGATATACGCTCGATGGAAATTAATTTTGAAGTCAATGCTTTTTTATATGACGTTGAAATCATTTCAAGACTCGAGGAAGACTTTATTCAAGATTTGGAAGAATGTACAGCTTTTGAGCTTGAATCCTTTAAAAAAAGAAAGTTTTACAGAAAATTATTGGAAGCGATGGGTCGCCTCGTTTCACCATTACAATAACAGGGAGGAAAGCTGTGATTTATTTTATAGGCATTGCAATAATCATTGCACTGGATCAGATGACAAAAATATGGGCTATAAAAACCCTTGTAGGTAAAGGGGCCATACCTTTTATTAGTGGCCTACTAGGTTTTAGATATACTGAAAATACAGGTGCTGCATTTAGCATTCTCAGAGAAAAGCAGCTTCTGCTAATCTTGTTAACATCGGTGATCATCATGGCGTTAATTGGTTTTCTTATCAAAACACTTAGAACGGATGTTCATATGATTGTACGAGTGGCTTATATGTTACTCATTGCAGGCGCCATAGGCAATTTAATTGACCGTGTCCGCTTAAATTTTGTAATCGATTTTTTAGAATTTAGATTCATCCAGTTCCCAATTTTTAACGTAGCGGATATTTGCGTTGTAGTTGGCGTCAGCTTACTTGCTTTAGGCACGCTATTTTTCAAATACGATTTTTAATTGTTAAGTTAAAATATTTGAATTTTAAAAAAAATTAAATGCGACGGTTTTACTATTGTGATAGAATATAATGCATAGTGTAATCATGTTTTGCATTTTTTAGGAAACTCAAGTTAGATGCACTAGGAAGGAAAGAAAATGAAGTTTTATATAAAAGTATTTCTTATCTCATTTGTGGGATTTATGGCAGTGTTCACAGGTATTTTATTTGCAATTGATGCCATCGTTTCACACAATGATGTTTCAGATAATCAGGTGGAAACAACGGAAGCTATAGAAGCGAGTGGTCCTGACAGTACAAATGAAGTGGTTGTCGATGATGAACGCACGGAACTTCAAAAGATTGCAGACGCTTCATCAAGGATTAACATTATTGCTTTTGGTCTTAATGACCATTTGGCGGATACAATGATGCTTTTTAGCTATGACCCTGAATTAAATAAAATGGATATTTTATCGATTCCTAGAGATACGTATCATCATGTGGCTGGTTTCGATGATCTTGCTCAAAAGAAAATGAATGCTGTATACGGGTTTCCTGAAGTCGGTGGCGACTTGGGCATGAAAAAAGAATTGTCAGCATTTCTTGGTATTCCAATTCACTACTATTTAAAAGTTGATTTTGAAGCCGTTGAAGCGGTGGTTAATACTTTAGGGGGTTATGAAGTAACCGTGCCTTTTGATATGGATTATGATGATTATTATGCGACACCGCAACTTCATATTCATTTTAAAAGGGGTTATCAAGTTTTAAATGGTGCGGATACCGTTAGCTATTTGAGATTTAGAAAAAATAATGATGGATCAAGAAGTCTGGGTGACATAGATAGAATTCCTAGACAGCAGCATTTTGTAAGTACGATGATGAATAAGGCTTTAAGTAGCAAATTACCATCGGTTATCAATACTGTAATTGGCGGTGAGTATGTGACAACCGATATGACGCTTGAAGAAGCACTTGGGTTAGCCATTAAAGGTGCATCATTGGAATCTGACGCGATAAAGTTTTATACGCTTGAAGGCGAAGCGCAAATGATTAGTGGTTCATCATACTGGATTCATGATCCATCAGCACTCGAAAAAACACTCTATGGATTTTATGGGTTTACAATTGGCTTAGATGCAACAGAAGGGTCAACAGAAGAAACGACAGGCAATTAAAGTGAAAAACAACTAAATAAAGCTCTGAACGGAATCCTATGAATTCTGTTCAGAGCTTTTTATAATGTCTATTGCGTTTGTAGCGCTTCTAAGAGCATTCGACTAAGGTTTGTAACATCGCCGGCACCCATGGTTATGACAAGGTCGTCGGGCAATGCATTCTGTTTAATATAGGTGGTAATGGCATCAAAGCTATCAAAATGCTTTACTTTAACTTGCTCTTTCATCATTGCTTTCATGAGATCAATCGAACTTATTTCACCATGATCTACTTCACGAGCCGCGTATATGTCGCATAAGATAACTTCGGAAGCACTTCTAAAAGCACTGGCAAATTCATTGAGCAATTCTTTTGTTCTTGAGTACGTATGTGGTTGAAAAATACAGAGGATGCGATTGATATCAGTCATGCGCGCCGCCGCGTCTAAAGTCGCTTTTATCTCATTTGGATGGTGTGCATAATCGTCGATGATCGTAATGTCCTGCGCTTTACCAATAAACTCAAAGCGTCTGTTTGCATTCTTAAACGTCGAAAGACGGTTCATCATCGTTTCTGGTGAGATTTTATAAACCAAACCGACGACAAAGGCAGCAAGTGCGTTGTAAATATTATGCTGTCCAGGCACTAAAAGGGACACATTACATAAGACATTATCATTATGTAGGATATCAAAAGTAGGGTAACCCAGACTGTTGTAAACGACATTTTTAGCAATATAGTCGCAGTGACCTGATAAACCGAATGTGAGTACTTTTCCATTATAATAGGGCATTACTTTTCGCGAGTTGTAATCATCGCCATTTAATATCAGTGTCCCTTTATCTTGGATATTGCTCGAAAATTTTACGAAGGCACTAATGATGTGTTCCAGATTTTTAAAATAATCAAGATGATCCTCGTCGATGTTCAAAATGACACCCACTTTTGGATAGAACTCGAGAAAGTTCTCTTTATATTCACAGGCTTCCGTTATAAATAATTGACTTTTACCAATACGAACGTTACTTTTGATGTCTGAAAAATAGCCACCAACAAGGGCAGTAGGGTCGTGAGATGCGTCGTTAAAAATACGTGTGACCATAGAAGTCGTTGTAGTCTTACCATGTGTGCCAGATATTGCAATACTTTCTTTATAGCCTTTCATGATGTAACCCAACATTTCAGCACGACTGATACAAGGTATATTCAATTGTCTTGCAGCGTGTATTTCGGGATTGTCTTCGCATACGGCCGATGTATATACAACAAGATCTGCGCCAGATATGTTCGCTTCTAAATGGCTATAATGAACAGAAATGCCCAGTTGTATGAGATGGTCAGTGAGATCTGAACGATGTAGGTCTGAACCGCTGACAATATGTTCTTGTTTTAAGAGGATCTCTGCGATTGCGCTATTGCTAACGCCGCCAATACCGACAATGTGAATGTGTTTTTTTGATGAAAGATCTATCATATAAACTCCTAAATTAATAAATTGATTGAATCATACAGGCATTACCCCGCTCATAAATGCAAAAAAGAAGCGTGTACTTTAAAATCATAATGATTATACCTTATTTTTACGCGACTTAAAAGACCTTCATATTTAAAAACATGAAAGAAATAAGTAAAAAGTATTGAAGTCTGTTGAAAAAACGAATAAAATTAGAGTATTAAATAAAAACATTCGGAGTGTGATGGTGTGAGTAAGTTAAAACGAAACGAAAGAATTGGTGCAATCGTTAAAATTCTATGTGATTCACCCAACAAAGTGTTTACACTCAATTATTTTACAACGATATTTGATTCGGCAAAATCCACGATTAGTGAAGATTTGGTTATCGTTAAGAAGCTCATGGAAGAGTTGTCATTGGGTAAAGTTGTTACAATTGCTGGCGCATCGGGCGGTGCAAAATATGTTCCGATGATGGGGCACGAGGAAAAGCACGCTCTGATTGAGAAAATATGTGAAGACATCAAAAAACCTGAACGCATTATGCCTGGCAGGTATCTTTATATGGCAGACATCTTATACAATCCCGCTTACATAAAGGGTATTGGCGATATTTTTGCGGAAAAGTTTTCTGACGAACATATTAAAGTAGATTATGTATTGACGATTGAAACGAAAGGTATTCCTATTGCGATGATGACCGCGCGTGGACTCAATGTGCCTCTTGTGATTGCAAGGCATGAAAATAAAGTTACTGAAGGGTCTAAAATTAGTATCAATTATATTTCTGGATCAACAGGAAATCTCCAAACAATGTATATCTCAAAAAAAGCGATTAAAAAAGATTCGAATGTCCTTATTGTCGACGATTTCATGAAAGCGGGTGGTTCTGCGAAAGGTATGACTCAACTCGTTCAAGAGATGGACTGTGTGGTTGCTGGTATTTGTGTGCTCTTTGATACGACAACGCCGTCGAATAAATTGGTGGACAAATATATGTCGTTAATTAAATATGAAGGCATTGATGAAAGTAATCAAATTATGGTCTACCCGAATTATGAGTATTTATAAAAGCACCTAAATATGACTAAAAATAAATAAATTAAAAAAAATTAACAAAAAAGAAGGAATATCCCTTTGCTTATCGAATACTTAATTTACACAGCATAAGTTAGGGGGATAAAAATGAACATTACAGACGTCAGAATAAGAAAACTTCGCGAAGACGGTAAAATGAAAGCGGTTGTATCGTTAACATTTGACGATGCTTTTGTTGTACACGACATCAAAGTCATCGAAGGTCAAAATGGTTTATTTGTTGCAATGCCAAGTCGCAAAGTGGGGGAAGCTGATTATAGAGATATTGCACACCCCATCAATCAAGAAACACGAACGATGATTCAAGATATTATATTTGAAGCGTATGATAAAGCGAAAAATGCCACGGGGGAAGAATTTTTCGAAGAATAAATAGACAAATTGAGCACGCAGACGCGGGCTCTTTTTTTATACGTTTTCTTAATAGTTGTTTAGTTTTAGAGTGAAAAGTGATATAATTTCACGTGTTGAAAGTCATAGATAAAGAGGGCCGACAAATGGGAAGATTGAATACAATAATTCTAGCAGCTGGGTATGGAAAACGCATGAAATCCAAATTACCTAAAGTGCTTCACAAAGTAAGTGGTGTACCAATGATTCAGCATGTGGTGGATTTAGCAAAATGCATTGAAAGTGATTCTATTATCTGTGTCGTTGGACATGGCAAAGAGCGCGTTGAAAGTGCACTTGAAGGTCAAGATCTTTTGTTCGTCGAACAAGCTGTGCAGCTTGGTACCGGCCATGCCGTTAAAATGGCGGAGGCTTATATTGAAACCGGTGATATCCTTGTTTTATTTGGTGATGCACCTTTACTCAGTGAAAGAACACTACGCGCATTTATTGATCACCACCGCGTAGGGGGTTACCAGGCGAGCCTTATTTCGACAATTTTCGAAGATCCGACAGGATACGGTCGCATCGTTCGTGATACGGCGCATCAATTTCATAAAATCGTTGAGCATAAAGATGCATCAGAAGCGCAACTTAATATCAAAGAAATCAATTCTGGCATAGGCCTGTTTGATGCCCTTGAATTGAATGAAGCGCTTAATGCCTTAAAAAATGACAACATACAAGGCGAGTATTATTTAACAGACGTTTTTGAAGTGATCAAAAACAAGGGCTGTAAGGTGAGTGCTTATATTACAAATGATCCTACCGAAGTTATGGGTGTCAACGATAGATTGGCCTTAGCTGAGGCAGAAAGCTATCATCAAAACAAAATTAAAAAATATTGGATGCTTGAAGGGGTTACCATGGTTTCGCCGGAAAGCATTTATATAGAAAAATATGTGCAAATTGGTCAAGATACAATCCTTCAACAAGGCACACAGTTAAAAGGATTAACCATTATTGGAGAAGACTGTATCATTGGTCCCAATGCGGATATCATCGATACTGAAATTGGAAAGCACGTTAAAGTAAAGTATTCCACATTAATAGAATCGAAAATCGATGACCAATCGGTCATTGGTCCGTATGCCTACTTAAGACCAAAATCAATTGTTGGAAAAGATGTTAAGATAGGGGATTTCGTCGAAGTTAAAAACAGTACGATTGGAGATGGCACAAAAATCTCACATCTCACCTATGTCGGTGATGGCAAAATCGGAAAAAACGTAAATTTGGGTTGTGGGGTTGTATTCGTCAACTACAATGGACTTAGCAAAGGGTTGACTGAGGTGGATGACAATGCGTTCATTGGTTGTAACACAAATCTCATTGCACCTGTTAAAGTAGGCAAAAATGCTTACGTGGCGGCAGGTTCAACAATTACGGAAGACGTACCTGATGGTGCTCTCGCTATTGCGAGAGAAAGACAAGTCAACAAGACCGATTGGTCAAACAAATATCAAAAAAACAAGTAGGAGGATCAAATGCAATCGAATGATAAGCGGATAAAGGTTTTTTCCGGTAATGCAAATCAAGATCTAGCAAAAGCGATTTGTAAGGAACTTGGTTTACCACTGGGCGACAGCGTCGTAAAAACCTTTAGCGACGGAGAAATATCAGTTAATATCAACGAAACAGTAAGAGGCATTGATGTTTTCGTGGTACAATCCTTTTCATTACCTAAAGTGAATGACTATTTAATGGAATTATTAATCATGATTGATGCACTCAAGCGTGCATCTGCCGGTAGAATCACAGCTGTAATTCCATATTATGGTTATGCAAGACAAGATAGAAAAGCGAAAGCAAGAGATCCAATCTCAGCTAAACTTGTTGCAAATCTCATTGTTGCAGCAGGCGCGGACCGTGTTTTGACAATGGACTTACATGCGGCACAAATTCAAGGGTATTTCGATATTCCTTTGGATCATTTAAGAGGCGTTCCAATTTTAGCGGCTTACTTCAAGCAAAAAGGTATTAAAGATCTCGTTGTCGTTTCTCCTGATTTAGGCAGTGTGACACGTACGAGAGATTTATCAAATAAACTCGATGCACCAATTGCTATTGTCGACAAGAGAAGACCCGAGCCAAATGTGTCCGAGATTATGAATATTATCGGAGATGTCAAAGGCAAAAATGTTATCTTAATTGACGATATGATCGACACGGCAGGCACCATTGTCAATGCAGCAAAAGCACTTAAGGATATGGGCGCAAAAGATGTTTATGCATGTTGTACACATGGTGTGTTCTCAGGTCCAGCAGCATTAAGACTTAAAGATTCTGTTATTTCTGAACTCGTGGTTTTAGACACAATTGACATCTTACCTGAAATGAGAGCCCTTGAGAATGTTACGTTGTTGTCAGTAGCACCTTTGTTTTCTGAAGCGATTCGAAGAATCTTCAATAACGATTCAGTTAGTACAATGTTCGAATAAAGGTATTTAAGTTTAGTTTAAGGTTCATACGTTAAGATTAAAACGCTTAGTACAACATTGTTGGCGAGCGTTTTTTTTGATATAATCGTATGGACTATTGCACGATAGAGGGGTGATGACATGTATGTTATCGTGGGACTTGGCAATCCAGGAAAGAAATACGATTTAACCAGACATAATGTTGGGTTTGAAGCAATTGATCGACTAAGCAGACAATTTAATATTAGTGTTAATAAAATTAAGCATAAGGCGCTTATTGGTGAAGGCACTATCGGAGGCGAAAAAGTCGTTTTAGTGAAACCTCAGACTTATATGAATTTAAGCGGTGAAACGGTGATGGGCATCTGCAAGTTTTATCAATTGCCGATAGAAAATCTCATTGTTATTTATGATGACGTCGATACGGACTTTGCAAAAATTCGCATTCGAAAAAAAGGCAGCGCAGGCACGCACAACGGTATGAGAAGCATCATTTATCTGATTCAAAAGGATGACTTCCCGAGAATACGCATTGGGATTGGCAAATCTAGCCATCTTCAGTTAGCAGATTATGTTTTACAAAGGTTCTCAAAAGATGAGATGATTGAAATAAATGAAACAATCAATAAAGCAGCAGAAGCAGCTGTAAGCATCATTGAATTCGGTGCAGATTTTGCAATGAACCAATTCAACGGTTAGTGAGGCCTCTATGTATAATTTACTTTTAAATCTATTTGAACATTCTGTGGAAGTCCAAGCATTAAGCAAAAGTATTGAAGAGCGTATCAGCCCTATTCTAGTGCATGGCTCTGACCAACAAGTGGTGAAATGGGTTGCTGAGCGTCTTTCCATTGCACATAAGAGGTCTACAATTTTGTTTTTTGAAGATGAACACAAAGCCAAACTTGCAGCGGAAGAAGTTGAAGATGCAATTTATTTGCCGAGCCGTGAAATCATTTGGTTTGATGCCTATGCACATTCGAATCAAGTCGCTATAGAACGGGTTGAAGCAATGCTCACAGCGACATCAAGAGATCGAGCGCTCATATTTACATCAATCAATAACTTGACCTATCGATATCCAAACAGCAACCAGTTAATCGGCAGACAACTTACGTTGACCATGAGTTCCGAACTGCCGCTATCCTCATTACAAGAAACACTCTACGCATTTGGCTACGAGCGCGTGGAAATTGTAGAATCCAAAGGGCAGTATAGCATTAGAGGTGGTATTTTAGATATTTTTTCAACGATGTATGAAACGCCTTATCGTATTGAGTTCTTTGGAGATGAAGTGGATTCTATTCGCGATTTTGATATAGAGTCTCAAAAATCACTTAATAAATTCGAGGCATTTACCATTTATCCCTGTCGAGAAATTGTCATTGACGCCAATCAAATAGAAGCGGCTGTTTTAAAACTAAGCGCGTTGAAAACGAAATATAAATTGCAAAAGCGCGAAAAAATTGAAGAGATGATTGAACATCTCACCGAGCGTGTCTTTGTGGATGGCATTGATAAATACTTCCCGTTATTCTTTGAACAATCAGAAATGCTTCTTGATTATTTTGATGCACCAATCGTTTTTCTTATGGGCAATAACCAATGTGTTCAACGTGTCGTTCAATATTTTGAAGAATATAAGCGCCAATTTGCGGACTATTTGGAAAGGGGCGAAGTTATACCGGAGCAGTTCGAACGCATTTATGATTTTGAAACGATTAAAAATGAGCTCTCAAAGCATCAAGTGGTGTTAAGTGAGCTGCTTATGAAACACACAGACGGCTTTACACCAAGCCAGATTATAAAATTATCGTCGAGAGAAATGAACAAGTATTATGGGAAATTTGATCAAATTGCCCTGGATATACGAAAATGGAAACTCAAAGGCTATCATGTGCTTGTGACATTTAGTAGCCGTGAACGATTGACGCGGTTTCTAAATACAATGGAAGGGTTTGAACTCGCCGTCAATTCTGAGACGGATTTTGAACGTGTTATGAGTGGTCAGGCAATTGCAATGTGTCATCCGATTCAATCAGGCTTTTATTTTGATACGTTCAAAGCAGTCGTTCTAACAGAAACAGAGCTTTTTGGTGAAGGCAAAAAAGTCAGTAGAAAAAAACCGGCACAAGGTAAAGTGATTAAAGCCTTTTCAGAACTTGCGGTTGGGGACTATGTTGTCCATGAAAATCATGGCGTCGGACAATACCTAGGCATTGAACAAATGAAAATCGACCAGACACGCAAAGATTTTCTGAAACTCAAATATGCACAAGATGACTATCTGTATATACCTGTTGAGAGTGCTGGGCTCGTTCAAAAATATATGGGCACAGACAAAGAAAAGCTCAAACTCAATCGACTCGGTGGCATCGAATGGAAAAAAACAAAAATTCGTGCCAAAAAAGCAATTGATGACATGACGGATGAATTAATCGATCTTTATGCAAATAGACGGTTAAAAAGAGGCTTCGCTTTTATGCCTGACAACGATTGGCAGAGAGAATTTGAAGCACTGTTTCCTTATCAAGAGACGAAAGATCAACTTAAATGCATCGATGAAATCAAATTGGATATGGAAAAACCTCAGCCGATGGAGCGTCTACTTTGTGGGGATGTTGGCTTTGGAAAAACAGAAGTTGCGATACGTGCCGCTTTTAAAGCTGTTTTGAGTTCAAAGCAAGTCGCAATTTTAGTTCCAACAACGATTTTAGCGCAACAACATTTTAACAATATCGTTGAAAGATTTTCTAAATATCCGGCGAATGTTCAGATGATTTCTAGATTTAGAACCAAAAAAGAACAAGAAAAAATTATCAAAGATTTAAAATCAGGCGTTGTTGATGTTGTTATTGGCACACACCGTATCCTTTCAAATGACGTTATTTTTAAAGACTTAGGACTTCTCATTATTGATGAGGAACAGCGTTTTGGCGTCAAACACAAAGAAAAAATTAAGCAACTCAGAGAAAACATTGATGTGTTGACTTTGACAGCGACGCCAATTCCAAGGACGTTGCATATGTCCATGATTGGCATACGTGACATGAGCGTCATCGAAGATCCGCCAGAAGACCGTTACCCGATTCAGACCTATGTCGTTGAATATGACGAACATTTAGTGAAAGAGGCGATTGTCAGAGAAATTGAGCGTGGTGGTCAAGTTTATTTTGTACACAATCGGGTTGCAGATATCGATCGCGTTGCCGCAAAATTACAAGAACTCGTTCCAGATGCGATCGTACACTATGCGCATGGACAAATGCATGAACATCAACTAGAAAAGTTGATGGTTGAATTTATGAACAACGCATTTAATGTTCTTGTATCCACAACGATCATCGAAACGGGTTTGGATATTTCAAATGTTAACACAATTATCATTAACGATGGCGATCGGTTTGGCTTGTCTCAACTTTATCAATTGCGCGGTCGCGTGGGAAGAAGCAATCGCTTAGCCTATTGTTATATCTTCTATCAAGAAAACAAAGTGCTTAACGAAGTCGCTGAAAAACGATTAAAAGCCATCAAAGAATTTACGGAGCTCGGAGCGGGTTTCAAAATTGCCATGAGAGATTTGGAAATTAGAGGTGCTGGCAATGTTCTTGGCACGGAACAACACGGTTATATGGAGGCGATTGGTTACGATCTATACTGCAAACTGATGGAAGAAAGTATGCTAACTAAGAAAGGTGAGATTATTAAACTCAAGCCACAGGCCAAAATTGATATTGCCATCAATGCATTTATTCCTGAAACTTACATTAGCAATCACCAACTTAAAATCGAAATTTACAAGAAAATAGCGGCGATTGAATCGCGTGAAGATGTCCATTTGATTTATGAAGAAATAGAAGACAGATTTGGCACTGTGCCGGTTTCTGTGGGCAACTTAATGTCGATTGCTTATATCAAAGCACTTTGTGAAATGATGTCCATAGAAGAGGTCTCGGAAGATACCAAAGATTTCATCTTAAAATTCAGTTCAGATTATGCCATCAGTCCACTATTTATCAGCCAAGTTTTAGCGTTTGATTCTAAAAACGTCTCATTTTTTGCTGGGAACCCGGCTGTGTTACGCGTTAAAATTACAAACAGATTAAGAAAAAAAGAAGAACAATTAACAATGCTTGAAAAGTATGTTGAAAAAATATATAGTTTTCATAGTGAGTATTTAAATATATAATAGAGTTTGATATGTAAAAAAAAGAGATTGTGCCATTGTAGTGCCAGTTCGCACACAGTTTATGCGCAGACGAATTAAAGGGAGAGATAATATGTCTAATTTCAAAAGAGTGACAGCGTTACTAATCGTGATGCTTATGGTCGTATTAACAGGTTGTGGCGCGAATAACGGAGATAGCACAACGACAGAAGGTATCAGCAAAGTGGACAAAGAAAAGGCTGTTGCCATCGTGAATAGTGAAGTCGTGGATATTGATACTTACAATATCTATTATGCAATGTATGAAACAGCTTACAAACAATACTACGGTGATGAAATTTTAGGCCAAGAATTTGAAGGCGTTAAATTTGCAGACGTTCTAAGAAAAGATATTCTTGAAATGCTCGTGCAAGATTCATTGATTAAAGCGCACGTTTTATCAACAGGCTACACAATTACCGACGAATTGTTTAAAACTAAATTTGATGAACTTAAAACAATGCTTGATGAAGATGCTGAAACGAAAGCAATGTATGATACGATTGGCGTGACAGACGCATTTCTTGAAAAGCAAGTTCAAGGCAGCATTTTGATGGAAGAATTTACAAAGTCGGTTAATGCCACCATCGATGCTGAATCTGCGAAACTTGACGCACTTTATGCAAGTGAAGTGGTTCAAGTAAAAGCGAGACACATTCTCGTTGAAGATGAAGCAACGGCAATAGCAGTTAAAGCAAAACTTGATGCAGGTGGTGATTTTGCCGAGCTTGTGACTGAATATTCTAAAGATACGGGATCTGTAAGCTCAGGTGGCGAATTAGGCTATTTCGCTAAAGGTGCAATGGTTGCAGAATTTGAAGCGGTTGCGTTTTCAAGCCCAATAGGTTCAATTAGCGAGCCTGTGAAATCTTCATTCGGTTTTCATATTATAAACGTTGAAGACACACAAACCGTTAACCAATTGATCGAAAATGGCGAAGATGAAGCGGTTATCAATGATTTCAAAAAACAAATTAAAGATGGGTTATACACAGAGTATTACACACTTAAAGTAGATGAACTTAAAGCTGCGGCGAAAATTGAAACATTTATTGAAAAAGTGACACCAAAAACTGAAGAATAATAGCGTTGCATCACAATAAAAGAAAGTCACAGAGGTCAGTCTAGTACTGGCCTCTTTACAATAGGAGAATCATATGTCGAACAAAGCCGTACATAGCAGTTCAGATTCATTTGTTAAAGGGGCATTTATATTGGGGTTGTCAGGAATATTCGTCAAAGTTATCGGCGCATTCTTTAGAATTCCATTAGCCAATTTGCTTGGACCTGAAGGCATGAGTTATTATCAAAGTGCCTACCCAATCTATAATTTTTTCATTGTACTTGCAACGGCTGGATTGCCAACCGCTTTAGCGAAAATAATTTCTGAGCAACGCGCACTAGGTGACTTTAGAAATTTAGATAGAACTTTCAAGTCTGGTATGATCCTGATGACAATGGTGGGCTTGCTTGGCAGTTTGTCGATGTACTTTGGAGCAGAGATTATCGTCGATGGTATCAACAACCCTAAAGCAGTCTTTGCATTTAGAGCTTTGGCACCTGCAATAGTTATCGTTTCAATAATGGCGGTATTTAGAGGCTTTTTCCAGGGCTTCCAGCAAATGAAACCCTTTGCATCCTCGCAGATATTTGAGCAATTTGCCAGAGTTACTGTAGGTTTTGGATTGGCATTACTATTTTTAAGTAAGGGGACAGAATTTGCATCAGCGGGTGCGACATTTGGTGCAACAACGGGTGCGATTGCGGGACTCATTGTCATCTATTTTATGTACCGTAAGTTTAGGAAACAAAATGATCGTTCGTTTTCTCAACAAATGACAGGTGAATTAATCCCTAAAAGGAAAGTGATTAAACGCATCGTCATGATTGCGATTCCAATAACGCTTGGTGCAGCTGTTATGCCACTTATGAATACAATCGACGTTATGCTTGTAATGAATCGATTGGCAGATATTGGGTTGAAAGATCAAGCAAACGATTTATACGGCATGCTCAGCGGCTACGCAGCGACACTTGTAAATTTGCCAACGGTTGTCACATCGGCGATACAAATAAGCATCGTACCTGCCGTTGCAACCCTCTTTGTTCAGCAAAACATAAAAACATTAAGCCGCACAATACAAAATGGCATACGAATGACTTTGATTATCAGCTTGCCAGCGACAGCAGGGTTAGTGCTACTTGCTAGACCAATCATGGAACTTTTGTATCCGAATCAAGTTGAGTTTGCACAAACGACGGGAAACATTCTATCTATTCTAGGATTTGGTGTGATTTTCTTAGGCATGTTCCAGGTAACAACTGGCATTCTTCAAGGCCTTAGTATGCAAAATCGACCAGCTTTTAACTTGATGATGGGTGCAATTTTGAAAATTGTTTTAACGTATATTTTAGTTGGTATACCAACAATCAATATTTATGGCGCAGCCATTTCGTCGTTAGTTGCTTATGGTACAGCTACCGCACTTAATCTGCATTCGATGCGTAAACATGCGAATATTACATTTGAAGTAAAATCGGTCTTGCTTAAACCACTTATTGCTGTTTTGACTATGAGTCTTGTCGTTGTGGCCAGTTATCAAGGGGCTTTACTAATATTCCCAGGAAAATTAGCCACAGTCATCGCTATTGGTTTGGGAATGATTGCATATTTTATAATGCTATTTAAGACGAAAACTTTAACAGAAGAAGATTATGCAATGATGCCAGGTGGCTCTAAACTCAAAAAAATTAACGATAAATTTTTCAAATAGAGGCAACATTTCATTTAGAAAGGATACGATAGAATGAGCAAGATGATCACAATAGTTGGTATGGGACCTGGTGGCGACGCCTACCTTACTATGGAAGCTTTAAATACCTTGACACAATCAGGGAAAGTATATTTGAGAACGGACCGTCATCCAGTGGTTGCGTACCTTGTTCAAAATGGCATGACTTATAGCGCGTTTGATGCCTATTATGATCAACATGAGACTTTTGACGCAGTTTACCATGCCATTGCCGATCATGTGCTTAAACTTTCCGAAACAGAGGCTGTCATCTATGCCGTTCCTGGGAATCCCTTTGTCGCTGAAAAAACAGTCGCATTAATACTTGCAGGGGCAAAAGGCCCACTGAAAATCGTTCATGGAACGAGCTTTATCGATGCAATCGTAACCGCTCTTAGGTATGATCCAGTGGCTGGATTTGTTATTTTAGATGCGCTTAATATTGAAAATGAACGCATCAATGCTAGAAAGGATCATCTTTTTATTCAAGTCTATGATCAAATGACCGCTTCGATGCTTAAATTGGCGCTTATGGAAACATGGGACGATGCGCATCTTGTAACAATAGTCAAAGGTGCCGGTGTTCCAGAAGAAGAAACAATCGTAACGATGCCTTTATATACGCTAGATCACCAAGCAGACTATTTTAGCCATCTTACCAGTGTCTTTGTGCCGGCAGGAGAACCTATTAAACATGAACTCTATGAACTTGAATCGATCATACGGCTTTTAAGATCGGAAGAAGGTTGTCCGTGGGATCGCGAACAAACACATGAGAGTCTAGCGTCTAACTTAATTGAAGAGGCTTATGAAGTCAAAGACGCAATTGTCAAAAATGACGTATCAAGTTTGGTTGACGAGTTGGGCGATGTGCTCCTTCAAGTCGTTTTTCACGCCTCAATTGGCGAGGATGATGGTTATTTTGAGTTTAGTGATATTGTGAAAGCTGTTTGTGAAAAAATGATAAGAAGGCATCCTCATGTGTTTGGTGATGTCGTTGCGACACATTCGGATGAAGTGCTTGCCAATTGGCAAGTCATTAAAGACGAAGAAAGAGCACATAAAAGTGTTTCTGAAAGTATGAAATCTGTGACGATGGGTTTGCCGAGTTTAATTCGCGCACAAAAGATACAGAAAAAAGCTTCAGATGTTGGCTTTGATTGGGAAAGTGCCAATCAAGCTTTTGAAAAAGTAATTGAAGAAGCTGAAGAACTTAGAATTGCTATGTTAGAAGGCAATTTTGAGGCAATTCGTGAAGAGCTAGGCGATTTGTTGTTAATCCTGTCGAACGTCGCACGTCACCTTGATTTGGACGCAGAACAAGCCCTTACAGAAGCAACAGAAAAGTTCATTGGACGATTCGCGTATATAGAAGAAAATTTGGAAAAAAATGGTTTAAAGCCTAGCGCTGTTCTATTAGAACGCATGGAGGCACTTTGGAATGCTTCAAAAAAACGTTCGGAAATATAAAAAAAAAATCAAAATGACTTGTAAAAGCTGAAATTTCAACGTATACTAATAATAGTTAAAACTACTTAACAATTTGAGGAGGTTATATTGTGAATAAAGCTGAATTAGTAGCTAGTATGGCTGAAAAATCTGGGTTAACTAAAAAAGATGCTGAATTGGCATTAAATGCTTTTATGAAAAGCGTTGAAGATGAACTTGCTAATAGCGGCAAAGTTCAATTAGTTGGATTTGGTACTTTCGATGTTAGAGAAAGAAAAGAAAGAACTGGAAGAAATCCAAGAAACCCTAAAGAGACAATTAATATTCCTGCATCTAAAGCGCCTGTTTTTAAAGCAGGTAAAGCTTTAAAAGAAACTGTAAACGCATAATTAAAATATGAGAAAAAGCAGCTATGCTGCTTTTTCTTGATTTAAAAGCGATAAATGTATAAATTCTTCGATTGTATTTCAGAGGTGACAGATGAGAATCGATAAATATTTAAAAAACGCAAGGTTGATAAAAAGAAGGACCATAGCCAAGGATGCCTGTGATCAGGGGCGTATTCTTGTGGGCGATAAAGTAGCTAAACCAGGAACTGAAGTTTCTATTGGAGATGTCGTTCAAATCCGTTTTGGTAATAAAGCAACTGTGATCCGTATTACGGCACTCGTTGAACATGTTACTAAAGAGGATTCAAAATTACTCTATGAAGTCGTCTCGGAAACGGAATCGCTTAAGGTAGGTAATGCTCATGAAAAAAATGAAACGCAAATTCTTTAGACGCAATAGTGCGACAATTCTTATTATCCTGATTATTTTAGGGTATTATGCCTATAACATGTATCAAACAGATTTGAAACTTAAAGAATATAAAGGTGTTCAATCTGATTTAATATCCGAGATTGAATTACTTGAGCGAGATATTAATCGCTTGGCGGATGCGTATGCTTATTCGCAAACGCCTGAAGCCGTGGAAAAGATTGCGCGTGAAAAGCTTAAGATGGTTAAACCTAACGAAATCATTTACCTGATAAAAGGTGATACATCAGAAGGAAACTAATATGAGGGTTGCATGTATTGATATTGGAACGAATTCTATAAGATTGCTAATGTCAAATTTTGATGGTACACGCTTTACTGAGGTCTTTAAATCACTTCAGATGACAAGGCTTGGAAAAGGTGTGAATGAGACAAAGTGTTTGGCACAAGATCGCATCGAGGCTTCAGTCTCAGTGATTACTGAATATTGTATAAAGGCAAAAAAATATGGTGCTGAAAAAGTTTACCTAATGGCGACAAGTGCCGTTCGAGATGCTACAAATGCACATGTGTTTATTGATGCAGTCTTTGACAAAACAGGGCACACAATTGAAGTCATATCAGGTGAAATTGAGGCGAAAGTCGGCTTTATGGGTGTCTTAGCAGGCAGTGAAAACCCAGAGCAGACAACACTTGTAATAGACATTGGTGGCGGGTCCACTGAATTTATTGTTGGCGATGCAAAGGGTATACATTATGCAAAGAGTTTAAATATTGGTGCGGTGCGTATGACGGGTGCCTTTATTCATTCTGACCCTGTTTTAGAGACTGAAACGCAAGCTGTTTTGGCATTTGTTTTCAAAGAAATTGAAGCCGTTATAGAGGCGATTAAAGCATTTGAAATTGATGCAGTTATTGGTATTGGGGGTACGGCCACAACCTATGCGACTATGAACCATGAAGTGACGACGTATTCACGTTTAAAAGTGCACGGACTTAAAGTGTCAATAAATGATCTCGTTGCTCTTAATAAACGCTTAGGCGTTGCTACAATTGAAGAACGTAAGCATTTTCCAGGTCTCGAAGAAAAGCGTGCGGATATCATTTATGCAGGTGGTCTTGTGATGCAAGCAATTATGGAATCACTAGGTTTATCAACGTTTTCAGTAAGTGATTACGACAACTTAGAAGGGTTTATTGTATATAAATGGCGAGAGGCACACAAATAAACAAAATAAAACAAAAAAGTACGACCCAATTTAGTTGACAACATAACGATAATCATGTAATATTTATTTTGTCGCAAGACATACGCGGTCCAGTAGTTCAGTTGGTTAGAACGCTAGCCTGTCACGCTAGAGGTCGACGGTTCGAGTCCGTTCTGGATCGCCATTTACAATTTTGCGAAGCAAAATTATAAGGCATTGGTAACAAAAGTGATGCATTAGCATTTTCCTCATGCCGGTGTAGCTCAATTGGTAGAGCAACTGACTTGTAATCAGTAGGTCGCGGGTTCGAGTCCCATCACCGGCTCCATTTTTTATTAAAAGTTATTACATATGATCAAAAAACCGTTTGAAATCAAACGGTTTTTTTTTAGTCTATTCTGTGTATTAATGCTTTTCATTTTACCTATTATTCGTTAAAATGAAAGAGTGTGTAGTTTTTTTTATACATATGGAGCGATTGCTCTAACTTTAATAATAAATTTACAATATTGCCTTAGTTACGCTATGTTTAATGCGTATGATAAGGAATAATGCAACAATTTGGAGGTGCTTTGATGCTAAATAAGCAAGTCGTTCGAGAAGTGTTGGCTGCAGCTATGTCTACAGGTGGTGATTTTGCTGAAATATTTGTAGAAGACCGCTTTAATAATTCGATAGAAATGATTAAAGGTAAAGTTGAAAAATCGCTTTCAGGCCGTGATTACGGCGTGGGCATCCGAATTTTTCAAGGTTTCAATAGCGTGTACACCTATACGTGTGAAAATGGAAAAAGTCACTTAGTTGAAGTGGCAAAAAAGGCAGCTGCAGCACTTAATGGACTTCCATCTCGAGCGATGATGGACTTTGTTATGGAAGCACCGAGAAACAACCATGCCGTTAAAATTAAGCCTTTATCGGTTGCGAAATCAGATAAAGTTGATTTGATGAGACGCGGCAATCATGCTGCAGAAACGTTTTCAAACGACATCAATCAAGTCATTGTATCGTATCTTGACTATACACAAAACGTACTCATTGCCAATACTGAAGGCAGATTTGTTGAAGATGAGCGCACGCGCACACGATATGTCATCAATTCAGTTGCTAAACGAGATGGCAAAATGCAAAACGGCAATATTGGTAAAGGTTCCGGCAAAGGGTTTGAACTTTACAACGAGATTGATGTAGAATGGATTGGACGCGAGTCAGCCCGAATTGCAACAACAATGCTGGATGCTAAATCATCACCAAGTGGAAAATTTCCAGTTGTTCTCGACAATAAATTTGGAGGTGTCATCTTTCATGAAGCTTGCGGTCATGGGCTTGAGGCTACGTCAGTTGCGAAAGGGAACAGTGTTTTTGCTGACAAGCTTGGGCAAAAAATAGCCTCCGATATTGTAACCGCTGTAGATGATGGAACGGTTTCTAATGAGTGGGGTTCTGCAAATTATGATGATGAAGGTACGCCAACGCAAAGAAATTTGCTAATTGAAAAGGGTGTTTTGAAAGGGTTTATGATTGACAAACTCAATGCAAGGCGCATGAATATGGCTATTACAGGCTCATCAAGACGCCAATCCTATAAATATGCACCAACTTCAAGGATGACAAACACTTACATTCTAGGGGGCACATCTAAATTTAATGACATGATTGAATCCATTGAATATGGCTTATACGCTAAATACCTCGGCGGTGGATCCGTGAACCCCGCAACCGGTGAATTTAACTTTGCAACACAAGAAGCGTACCTTATAGAAAATGGCAAAATAACAACACCAGTAAAAGGGGCAACACTCATCGGTACGGGGCTTGAGATTCTCACTAAGATAGAAATGGTCAGCGATAATTTTGATTCAGGAGAAGGTATGTGCGGTTCTGTAAGCGGATCCATTCCTGCTGGATTAGGCCAACCGGCTTTAAAAGTATCCGAAATCACAGTTGGTGGAAGGGAGGAAGCTTGATGCAAACATATTTGATAGATTTACTTTTCGAAAAAGGCGCGGCAAAAGGCTTTGAGGCACAAGAAATATTTTACATGCGCAATAAAAATACTGAGATTTCCGTATATAACGGCGAAATAGACAAATACAATCTTTCAGAAGACGGTGGCTTATCCTATCGAGGTATGTTTAAAGGCAAAATTGGCTATGCTTATACTGAAAAATTAGACGAAAGTGCGCTTGAAATGCTCGTAAATGAAGCCTTTGACAATGCCATCGTTTTAGAACTAGAAGATGCTGTTTTTCTTCACGATGGAAAAGGGGATTATCATAAAATCGATGATTTTAACCCATCTCTTGCCCAGGTCCCAATGACTGAGAAAATTGCGTTTATGTTAAATCTTGAAGCGGATCTAAAAAAAATCGACCCTCGCGTTAAAAATGTTTCAAATAACAGTTATGATGAAGTGGAATCTTTTAGATGGATTAAGAACACAAAAGGTCTTGATGTTAAAGACACAACAAATTATTGTTTGGCTTACGCCATGCCTGTCGTTGAAGATGCGCAAGATACAAGAACGGGTTTGGGATATGATATCTCTAATGACTTCTATAAACTTTCTAAAGTTGCCATTATTAAAGATGCCACAACAGAAGCGCTTACTATGTTAGGGGCAAAATCAACAAAATCGAAAGTGTGTCCAGTCATAATCAAAAATGAAACGTTTGCTCAGTTGTTTAGTGCTTATGTAGGCATCTTTAGTGCAGAGCGCATTCAAAAGAACTTGTCTGCTATGTCTGGCAAAATAGGCGAAGTGATAGCTTCACCAGCGGTTACGCTAATAGATGATCCACATTTGCCCTATGGACTTGCTTCATCAAGCTTTGATGCTGAAGGCGTAGCAACGCAAAAAAAAGCGATTATTGAAAATGGGGTTCTGAAAACGTACTTTCACAACTTGAAAACAGCACATAAAGATGGCATAGCATCCACAGGTAATGCAAGTAAAGGGTCTTATAAAGGGACCATTGGCATTGCACCATCCAATTTAATTTTGACACCAGGTAAGCTATCTTTTGAAGAAATGGTGGCGACAATTGATGAGGGCGTTTATGTTGTTAGCTTACAAGGTCTACATGCAGGCATTGATACAATTTCTGGAGATTTTTCGCTTCAATGTTACGGATTTATGATTGAATCGGGTAAAATCGGCAGACCAGTGAGTCAAATTACGGTGGCAGGCAATTATTTTGAAATGCTTAAAGATATCGAGCAGTTTTCAAATGATTTTAAATTTTCAATCCTTTCATCAGATTATACGGGGTCTTCGTCTGTAAAAATCAAAGCATTAACCATTTCAGGTGAATAAATTTTCAGATTTCTTATTACATTTTTATACTATTATCGTTCACAAATTTATGGTATGATAATTCCTATTATGGCGTTAAATGAGGTGTAAAGTGTTTGAAGTGATGCTAAATACCGTAAAAGAGCATAACTTAATTGCCTATGGCGACCGTATCGTTATCGGTCTTTCAGGTGGCCCAGATTCTTTAGCCATGACACATGCGCTTTTAGAGTTAAAAGAGGCCTATGGTTTAGACCTTTATGCCGTTCATGTAAATCATATGTTTCGCGGTGAACATGCTGACGATGATGAAGCGTTCGTTGCATCCTTTTGTATCGCAAATGCGCTGCCATGTTATTCATTTAAAGTTGACGTTCCATCTCAAGCGAAAACTATGGGACTTTCATTTGAAGATGCAGGACGACGTGTTCGTTATGAAAAGTTTGAACAAGTCATGCAGCAAGTAGGGGCAAACAAAATTGCAGTGGCACAAAACAAAAATGATGTCGTAGAAACATTTTTCATTAATCTTTTTAGAGGGGCTGGCATTGATGGACTAGCGTCTATCGAATACATGAGAGACCAACTCTATATTCGGCCTCTATTAGATGTCAGTCGACAAGACATTGAGCTTTATTGTGAGCAAAATGATTTGACGCCAAGACATGATGGTACAAATGATGAAAGTGACTATGTGCGCAATAAGATTAGAAATGAATTTTTACCATATATTAGAGCTGAATTTAACCCATCAATTGATGCTGCAATAAGCAAGACGGTTCACATAATGAAATCGGATAAAACTTTCTGGAAGGTGCATCGTCAAAGGCTTTTTGAGGCAATCTGCAAGTGGGTTGAAGGTGACATCCAGATTAATCAAGAAGCTTTTGATGCGCTGCATGAATCTGAAAAATATCAACTGCTAAGACAGTGCATTTTGTATATGAAGGGAAATTTAACGGATATCTCTTTTGATACTTTATCTCGAATCATTGCACTTCATAGAACGGGTGCAATTTGTGAAATAGAAAAAGACCTTTCAGTCGTTAAACAGTATGGCGTCCTTTTAATTTATAAGCATAAATTAGTGAAACCAATTGAAGCGCAAACGCTTTTCACAAAATGTATTAAGAGACAGGAACTGTTTAAATATGTTATAAACCAATCTTGTGTTGCTATTGATTATGATACAGTCGTTGGTTGTTTGAACATTCGAACACGAAAAGAAGGCGATTTTTTTAAACCTCTGGGTATGAAGGGGCATAAGAAGCTCAAAGATTTTTTTATTGACGCCAAAGTGCCAAAAAATGAAAGAAGTCGCGTATTAATTGTTTGCGATGATGAAAAAATAATTTGGATTCAAAATATGAGACTCGATGAACGGTGTAAAATCACCGAAACGACGACTAACATCATGATTTTGAGCTTTCAAGAACTTGTTGAACGCGATTTATTGTGCTAAAATAATACGATGTGTACTCGACGAAGGAGGATGCTATGAAGAAAGGTTTGAAGGGCGCCTCGATTTATATAATAATATTTATCGGTATTCTGATATTTGTGACTGTAAATGGTGTTAATACACAGAAAGTCACGGAATTGTCATACGATGAATTTGTTGTAAAATTGGGAAGCGATCAAATTACAGATGTTCAAATAAACGGAAATGAAGTAACAGGTACTTTGATTGATGGTACTGTATTCACCAGTTATGTGCCAAGTATGCTTGCACTAAAAACCGGTGAGATGATCATCGAATACAAAACATCTGGCAGCGCATTTTCAGTGACAGGTGTTAAACCTGCCAACACACCGTTTATACTTGAAATTTTACCGACCGTGATTATGATTCTACTCCTTGTCGTATTTTGGTTTGTATTTATGCAAAACTCACAAGGTGGCGGAAACAAAGTCATGTCATTTGGTAAAAGTAGGGCAAAAATTGTAAAAGATTCAGCTAGAAAACTTACTTTTGCAGATGTTGCCGGATTAAAAGAAGAAAAAGAAGAGATGCAGGAAATTGTAGATTTCTTAAAATCTCCAAGAAAATACCTTGCACTTGGTGCGCGTATTCCTAAAGGGATCCTCATGGTAGGGCCTCCGGGAACTGGTAAGACGTATTTATCTAGAGCGTGTGCTGGGGAAGCTGGGGTGCCATTTTACACAATTTCGGGCTCTGACTTTGTTGAGATGTTCGTTGGTGTTGGTGCTTCACGTGTGAGAGATTTATTTGAAGAAGCTAAGAAAAATGCACCTTGTATTGTTTTTATTGATGAGATTGATGCCGTGGGTAGACGACGTGGTGCAGGTCTTGGTGGCGGTCATGATGAACGCGAGCAAACACTCAACCAATTATTGGTTGAAATGGATGGCTTTGGCGACAATCAAGGGGTTATCGTTATTGCGGCAACCAATAGACCTGACATTTTGGATCCAGCACTACTCAGACCAGGTCGTTTTGATCGACAAGTTATGATTGGCATACCAGATGTGAGAGAACGTGAGCAAATTATTAAAATTCATTCAAAAAATAAGCCGACAGCTTCTGACGTTAACTATGCAAAACTTGCACAAAGTACACCAGGGTTTACACCGGCAGATTTAGAAAATGTTATGAACGAAGCTGCGCTTTTGTCTGCGAGAAAAGACGATAAAGTCATTCGCATGGAATCCATTAAAGAAGCAATTATCAAAGTAATTGCAGGCGTGGAGAAGAAAAGTCGTATTGTCAGTGAAAAAGAGAGAAAGTTGACTGCTTATCATGAAGCGGGTCATGCTGTTCTTGCAAAGGTTGTTCCGGATTCAGATCCCGTGCATCAAGTTACAATTATACCAAGAGGCCGCGCAGGTGGATTTACAATGCAGCTTCCTGAAGAAGATCGTAGCTATGCAACTAAGAAGGGTATGGAACGCGAGTTAATTATTCTTTTGGGTGGCCGTGTTGCTGAGAGTTTAGTTCTTGGCGATATTAGTACAGGTGCACAAAATGACCTTAGTCGTGTTACAAAAATTGCGAAAGCAATGGTTATGAAATACGCAATGAGTGATAACTTAGGGGCAATGAGCTACGATACAGAAGATGAAGTGTTCGTAGGTAGAGATTTTTCTACCATGAAAAATTATTCTGAACATGTCGCTGCTGAATTAGACCGCGAAGTAAGAAACATTGTTGATTCGGCGTATGACAAAGCGAAAACATTGCTTGAAGCGCACTTAGATAAATTACATGTTATCGCAGAAGCATTGCTCAGATTTGAGACAATCAGTGGTGAAGAGTTCCAAATGGCTTTTGATCATGGACTTGATGCGTTGACTGAACAAGTTGATTCATCGCGTGAAATCATAGAAGAAGAGCGTCGCGCGTCACGCGCACAAGACGAAATCGATCGTTTGGCTTTTGAAAAAGCAAATGAAAAGAAAGATGACGTTGAACATGTGTCACGTAAAGACAATCCATTTGGAGAAGCAACGAATTAAAAAAAGTAGGATAAATAGATGGGCTAGCCCATCTATTTTTTTTGAAAAAAACTTTCATATACAAGAAAATAAATGGTATTATAGTATAAATTGCGCACGAATTTGTGTGTCGTTTAAATATGGCAGGAGGCTATTATGTCAAAACTAACTATTGGTGACACGTTCACATCTGAACTTATTGTCGAAGAAAAACATACAGCTGTAGCTTTTGGAAGCGGCAATCTTTTCGTTTTTTCAACGCCTATGATGATTGGCCTCATGGAAAATGCGGCACTTAATTGCGTACAACTTAACCTCGAACAAGGTTTTACGACTGTAGGCACCTATCTAGAAGTTAAGCACCTAGCAGCGACGCCGATGGGACAAAGGGTGTCTGCTACAGCAACGCTTATAGAAATCGTTGATAAAAAGCTGACTTTTAAAATAGAAGCATTCGATGCTGCTGAAAAGATTGGTGAGGGTGTCCATGGCAGGGCAATAATTGATTCTGAAAAATTTTTAAAACGCGTCGCACTAAAGTTAAATAATGAATCAAACAAATAATCAAATAAATAAGCAAATAAATAAGCAAACAATACGCGCTTAAGGTGGGAGAATGAAAGTTATAGCAGTAAGTACAGTCATAAAAGCTGTTAAAGAGGCTTGTATCGAAATGAATTTCTTGGTGGATCCAATGATCTTAAACGGTTTTGAAACCGCGCTACAAAGTGAGGCCTCTAAAATCGGTCAGGGCATCTTAGTAGACTTAATCGAAAATGCTAGAATTGCAAGCACTTACAAAGCACCAATTTGTCAAGATACTGGCATGGTAATTGCCTTTGTTAAAATTGGACAAGATGTCCGGATTGAAGGTGGCTTGCTTACGGATGCAATTCAAGAAGGCATTCGCCAAGGTTATGAAGATGGTTATTTGAGAAAATCCATCGTGGCGGACCCTATACTCAGAAAAAATACGAACGACAATACACCAGGTATTATTTATTACGATTTGGTCGCTGGTGATGGCTTTGAAATTGAACTTGGGTCTAAGGGTTTTGGTAGCGAGAATATGTCGCGTAGCAAAATGCTAAAGCCATCCGATGGTATTGAAGGCATTGTTGACTTTGTGATTGATACCGTTGAAAAGGCGGGTTCGAACCCTTGTCCACCTATCATTGTAGGTATAGGCGTTGGCGGTACACTTGATAAAGCCGCTCAACTAGCCAAACATTCGCTCTTGAGACCGCTCAATGAACCGAGCAAAATGGCGCATATTGAATCGCTTGAAAAAAGACTGCTTCAAGCCATTAACGATTTAGGCATTGGACCACAAGGACTCGGAGGCACAACGACAGCATTAGCGGTTCACATAGAAACGTTTCCAACTCATATTGCAGGTCTTCCAGTTGTCGTCAATCTCAACTGCCATGCATCGCGACACAAAAAAATTGTTTTATAGAAGGATAATATGGATAAAATAAGGATAACAACGCCATTGACTGAAGATGTCATTAAAAAATTACATGCTGGCGATCGTGTATTGATCTCAGGTAAAATCTTTACAGCACGAGATGCGGCCCATCAAAAGATGGTTGCCCTAATCGATCGTGCGGAGCCACTTCCTGTTGATTTTGAAGGTCAAGTCATTTATTATGCGGGACCATCTCCTGCTAGACCGGGAGAAGTCATTGGTGCATGTGGCCCAACGACAAGTTATCGTATGGACGACCTTACGGAACCTTTGTTAAAAATAGGCCTAAAAGGGATGATTGGTAAAGGCGATCGAAATGCACATATCATCACATGTATTCAAGATTATGGCGGCGTTTATTTCGCAGCAATTGGTGGTGCAGGCGCTTTAATATCTGAAAGTATCAAGAGCAGTACGATTATTGCATTTGAAGAACTTGGTGCCGAAGCATTAAGATGCTTGGAGGTTATTGATATGCCTGCCATCGTAGTCATTGATACACTTGGCAATAATCTTTATCACACAGAGCCACAAAAATACAAAAAAGAGCCGATATAGAGCGCTTATAAAAAGAAAATTAAAAAGGGGGAAACCGTATGATTAAGAAATATTACAATCTAAATGCGTCCAATATGATAGAAAACACTTTGAAAGTAGACTTGCAACCAATTTATGAGCGGTTTGAATTGCATTTAAAACCTGGCGCAAAGGTACTTGATGTTGGCTTTGGCTCAGGGCGAGACAGTCTACATTTTGATGCCAAAGGATTTGAAGTGGTTTCTATCGATTTTGCACAAGAAGTTTATAAGCGTGGTAAAATTCTTCTTAACACAGAAGTATTGAATGTGGATGTCAAAGATATTCGTTATAAAAATGAATTTGAAGGCATTTGGGCAAGCGCCATTTTCTTCCATTTCACTGAAACAGAAATAAAAGAGGTGCTTCTTAAATGTTCAGAGGCATTAAAAGATAAAGGTGTTATCTATATCTCTTTCAAATACGGAACAGAAGAAGTATATAGGCATGGTCGTTTTTTCAATGATTATGATGAATCGAAATTCCTGCATCTGATGGAGGACGTACCTCAGTTTGAATGTACCGAAATTTGGAAAACGACGGATGCAAGGGTAAACCATAACACACAATATTGGCTCAACATTATTCTCACTAAAAAATAAATAAAACGTCCTCCTTGTGTGATCCGATAACAAGGAGGATTTTTTTATACGAAAACAGAATCGGCGTACAAAAAACAGTATGCAAGTTTTCTTGCAAACACAATTCGTTATTATTCTGTTGATTTCTTTATAAAAATGTTATCAAAGTATACAATTATACTTTGTTAAAAACAATGTAATTTGATTGAATTTGTGATATTCTTAATAAGGAAAATCAGATGCGTTCAAAATAGTGAAGGAGGATTTGTGATGTTTGATAAGAATCAGATTTCAATTCTTAAAGAAGCTGTAGATAAAGAAAATGCGAAAACGCAAGAAAAATTGCAAAAAAGACCTGAAAGAAAGAAAAAATTTACGACAGGTTCAGGTGCGCCCGTAAACAGATATTATACACCAGTTGATATTGCTGACATGGATTACATGAATGATTTAGGCTTGCCGGGAGCGTTTCCTTATACGAGAGGCGTCCAACCAAACATGTATCGTGGTCAATTCTGGACGATGAGAATGTACGCAGGTTTTGCTACAGCAGAAGAATCAAACAAACGTTATAAATTCTTAGTAGAACAAGGCTCAAGTGGTTTATCCGTAGCTTTTGACTTACCAACTCAAATTGGTTACGATTCAGATCATGCCCTTTCAGAAGGTGAAGTCGGTAAAGTTGGTGTTGCAATCGATTCATTAGCGGATATGGAATTGTTGTTTGATGGAATTCCGCTCGATAAAGTGAGCACATCAATGACCATTAATGCGCCAGCATCTGTATTGCTTGCAATGTATATTGCAGTGGCGGAAAAACAAGGCGTATCTTCAGAAAAATTACGTGGCACGATTCAAAACGACATATTAAAAGAATACATCGCAAGAGGCACATATATTTTCCCAACTGAGCCTTCTATGCGTTTGATAACAGATATATTTGCATTTTGCTCTAAAGAAGTGCCACAATGGAATACGATTTCTATCTCTGGTTACCATATAAGAGAAGCGGGTTCAACTGCGGCTCAGGAAGTTGGATTCACACTTGCGGATGGTATCGCATATGTAGAAGCGGCTATCAAAGCAGGACTTGACGTCGATTCATTTGCACCTAGATTGTCATTCTTCTTCAACGCACACAATGATTTGCTTGAAGAGGTATCCAAGTACCGTGCAGCGCGACGCTTATGGGCAAGAATCATGAAAGATAGATTCGGCGCAAAAGATGTGAAGTCTATGCAACTCAAATTCCATACACAAACAGGTGGCTCTACGCTTACGGCGCAACAACCTGAAAACAATATCGTTAGAGTAGCGATTCAAACACTTGCTGCTGTTTTAGGTGGTACACAAAGTTTGCATACTAACTCAAAAGATGAAGCATTGGCACTTCCAACTGAAGCATCGGTTAGAGTTGCACTTCGTACCCAACAAATCGTTGCACATGAGAGCGGCGTTACTGAAGTCGTTGATCCACTTGCGGGTTCATATTACATTGAAGCAAAAACAAAAGAAATTGAAGATGCTGCAATGGCTTACATTAAAAAAATCGATGATATTGGTGGCGCTGCAAAAGCCATCGACGCGGGATATATCCAATCTGAAATCATGGATGCTTCATATGATTATCAGAAAAATGTTGAATCGGGCGAGATTATCGTTGTCGGTATGAACAAATACCAAGTTGAAGAAGCTTCTCCAACAGGTCTGTTACGTGTAGATCCTTCAGTTGGTGAAATGCAGAAGGCGAGACTCGCTAAACTTAGAGCATCAAGAGACAATGTGAAAGTCAATGAGACTTTAATTGCGCTTAAAACAGCATGTGAAGGGTCTGACAACGTGATGCCTTTTATTCTCGAAGCGGTTAAAACCTATGCGACGCTTGGAGAGATTTGTGATGTCATGAGAGATGTATTTGGCGAGTATCAACAATCAATTAACCTATAGACCGAGTGGAAGAGGAGAATCAAGATGGAGAGACCAATTAGAGTATTAGTTGCAAAGCCAGGCTTAGACGGCCATGATCGAGGTGCTAAGGTTATCGCAAGAGCACTTAGAGATGCTGGTATGGAAGTCATATATACAGGTTTGAGACAAACCGCAGAACAAATCGTCAATGCAGCCATTCAAGAGGATGTGGACTGTGTTGCCATGAGTATTTTATCAGGTGCACATAATACCTTATTGCCCAAAGTCGTTGAATTATTAACGGCTGAAAACGCAACTGACATTTTAGTCTTAGGCGGCGGGGTTATACCCTATGAAGACATTCCGTTTTTAAAAGAAAAAGGGATTAAAGAAATCTTCACACCTGGATCAACCACACAAACAATCATTGATTATATAAGAGAGAACGTAAACCGATAATACGGTAACGCTTTTTATTAAAAGCCGATTTTATCGACAAAAGAGGATTAAATGGATATTGAGAATCGTATTTTAAAACAGGACAAACGCGCTGCTGCAAGACTGATTTCCATGGTTGAAAATAGAGATCCTGAAGGGCTAAAAATCCTTCAGAATCTTTATTCACATAGTGGAAACGCTTATGTCATAGGCATAACAGGTCCTCCAGGTGCTGGTAAAAGCACCCTGACAGACAAACTGGTAAAACTTTTAAGAAAACAAGATAAAAAGGTCGCGATTATCGCGGTTGATCCAACGTCACCGTTTACTGGAGGCGCAATACTTGGCGATCGCGTCAGAATGAATGACCTAAGTATTGATAAAGGGGTCTTTATTCGAAGCATGGGCGCAAGAGGTCACTTGGGTGGTATTTCTGAAGCAACGGCTGCTGCAATTAAGATTTTAGATATTTTTGGTTCGGATTATATCATCGTTGAGACCGTAGGCGTCGGACAATCAGAAATCGATATTGTGAGAAATTGTGACACGACACTTATGGTCATGGTACCAGGTCTCGGCGACGACATTCAAGCAATCAAAGCAGGCATCATGGAAATTGGGGATGTATTTGCCGTCAACAAAGCAGATCGCGATGGTGCATCGCGAACGGCAAGAGAAATCGATATGATGCTAGATTACAACAAACATCTTGAATGGCGACCGCCTGTTAAGCTTGTGGTTGCATCAGAAAATCAAGGCACTGTGGAACTTCTAGAGGCCATTTTGGAACATAAAAAACACTTAATAGAAACTGGAAAACTTGAACAAAAACGCATTTCGAATGCGAAAAATGAAGTGGTAGAGATGATTAAAGAACGTATTGAGCGGTCAATATTGGATAAATCTCAAAACGAAGAAAAGTTGATAGAATTTTCTAAACGCATTGTCAAACGCACCATTGATCCATTTACGGTTGTCGATCTACTATTTGAAACGTATAAGTCATCAGTAACGATAAAATAGACTTTAGTTAACTCAATTCGCAAACTTCTTTATTTATGAAAGCAAGGCGGATTTTAAAGTTTAATTGCAATGTTTACACAATTTGTTGATGCTGTTAAAATTTATGTAGTGTTAGAGAGGGGCTTATGAAAACTTTAAAAATTGATCACATTGGTATTGCTGTAAAAGATTTAGACGAAACACTCCGATTTTATACAGATGTGTTAGGCCTTACATTACAGGGCACTGAAGTCGTTGAAGATCAAAAGGTGCGTGTTGCATTTTTACCTGTAGGTGATACTGAGATTGAACTATTAGAATCAACATCAGAGGACGGACCTATTGCCAAATTTATAGAAAAAAATGGCGAAGGCGTTCAACACATCGCATTTAAGGTAGATAACATCGACGAAGCCATCGCATATATGCTTTCGAAAGGCATGAAAATGATCGATGAGAAACCAAGATATGGTGCAGGTGGTGCTAAAATTGCATTTGTTCATCCAAAGAGTTCAAACCGCGTATTAGTGGAACTCAGTGAAAGATAAGAATAGGGATTTGGAGGTTTTGAAATGTCTGTAAACAAGCTAGAAGACTTAAGACAAAAAAAAGCAAAAATCCTCGCTGGCGGTGGAAAAAGCCGTATCGAGAAGCAACATAGCAGTGGCAAATTAACGGCAAGAGAGCGTTTAGATTTGCTGTTTGACGAGAATACTTTTGTTGAGATGGATGCTTTTGTTAAACACAGATGCACAAATTTTGGCATGGAATCAGTGGATGCGCCTGCTGAAGGCGTTGTGACAGGTTACGGAAAAGTAGATGGTAGATTGGTATATGCATATTCTCAAGATTTCACCGTTGTTGGTGGCTCACTTGGCGAAATGCATGCTGGCAAGATATGCAAAGCGATGGATAATGCCTTGAAAATGGGGGTACCAATCGTTGGAATTAATGACTCTGGTGGTGCTAGGATTCAAGAAGCGGTAGATGCGCTGTCTGGATATGGTAAAATTTTCTACAGAAACACACTTGCGTCAGGTGTCATTCCACAAATTACAGCCATCATGGGACCTTGTGCAGGCGGTGCGGTTTATTCACCAGCATTAACGGATTTTGTTTTTATGGTGGATAAAACCTCTCAAATGTTTATAACAGGTCCACAAGTTATTAAAACGGTTACGGGTGAAGAAGTTACAGCTGAAGCACTTGGCGGCGCAATGACGCACAATGCGGTAAGTGGTGTTGCTCAATTCATAGCGATGAATGACGAAGCTTGTATTGAGGAAATCAGAAGATTACTTAGCTTTTTGCCTTCAAATAATCTTGAAACGGCACCTGAGTATCTGTGTGAATCCGACTTAAACGCATTAAATATTGGTTTGGATGCAATTATTCCAGAAAGCCCAAACAAACCATATGATATGTTCGAAATTATTAAATTAATTGTTGATGACGCAGATTATTTGGAATACCAACCCTACTTTGCTAAAAATATTATCACCTGTTTGGCGCGCTTAAATGGTAAGACGATCGGTATTATTGCCAATCAACCAAAAGTTCAAGCGGGTTGTTTAGATGTTAATTCTTCTGATAAATCAGCAAGATTCATTAGAACGTGTGATGCGTTTAATATTCCATTGCTTAATATTGTCGACGTACCTGGTTTCTTACCTGGCACACAACAAGAATACGGTGGTATTATCAGACATGGCGCAAAGATGCTTTATGCGTATAGTGAAGCAACGGTGCCAAAATTATCTTTAATTGTGCGTAAAGCATACGGTGGTGCCTATTTGGCAATGTGCTCAAAAGATTTAGGTGCAGACGTTGTCTTGGCTTGGCCATCTGCTGAAATCGCAGTTATGGGACCACAAGGTGCGGCAAATATTATTTTTAGGGCTGAAATTCAAGATTCTGAAAACCCTATTGAAACACGTGCTAAAGTAATTCAAGATTACACTGATGAGTTTGCGACACCTTATAAAGCAGCTGAAAGAGGTTTTGTTGATGATGTTATTGAACCTTCAACAACACGTCCGCGATTAATTGACGCTTTCGATATGTTATCATCTAAACGTGAGATTAGACCGGCTAAAAAACACGGAAATATTCCATTATAGAAATGAGGTGAAACAATGCACGTATTGGACAATTTTAAACATGCCGATACATTTGTTCAAATGAGTATGAGTGACAAATTGATTGCAACGGGTTACGTCATCATGCTAGGTATGGGTATTACGTTTATTGCACTGGTTTTGATATGGTGGATTACTGTCTTAATGTCTAAAACAATTCAAAAATTAGAAGCTAAAACGCATTTAACTGAAGTCAAATCTCAAGCGCCTCAAAAGCCTTTGTTACAACCTGCTGCTGCAATTGAGACCGTATCTCCAGATGATGAAAGTGAGCTCATTGCAGTCATTACGGCAGCAATCGCCGCTTCGATAAATACTTCAGTTCAAAGCATTAGAGTCACTAATTTTAGACGCATTACAGATGCTACACCAACTTGGGGAAAAAGTGGCAGAAATGATGTTATGAACGCTAGATTTTAATTTAAATTAAGAGTTTTGATGGAGGATAACATGAAAAAGTTTAACATCACTGTAAATGGTAAATCATATGAGGTAGACGTTGAAGAAATTGGTGGCAATAGCGCACCGACACCTGTTAGACGTCAAGAATCGGCAGCTCCAACCACTGCAGCACCTGTGGCTATGCCACAAGCACCTAAAGCTTCACCAACACCAGCGCCAGCGCCTGCTTCTGTTAGCGGAGGCGAAACAATTAATTCACCAATGCCAGGCACAATATTAGATATTAAAGTAAACGTTGGCGATGCAGTTTCTAATGGAACGGTACTTGTCATTCTTGAAGCAATGAAGATGGAAAATGAAATCATGGCGCCTTCAGCGGGTAACGTGCTTTCAATTAACGTTACAAAAGGTGCATCAGTAAATTCAGGGGACGTTTTAGTTGTAATCGGATAATCTGATTATTTACTAATCATGAAAGGAGATGCACAATGCTTCAAACGATTAATGATTTTTATTTGTCTACAGGATTTGCGGCAATCACATACCAACAAGTTATCATGATTCTAATCTCTTTTTTATTGCTTTTTTTAGCCATTAAAAAAGGATTCGAACCATTGTTGTTGATACCGATTGCATTTGGTATGTTTTTGACAAATTTACCATTAGCTGGTCTCATGGCACACCCTGAGTATGCTGCAGATGGCACACTTAAAAATGTGGGTGGCTTACTTTATTACATTTATCAAGGCAATAAGCTTGGCATATTTCCACCCCTTATCTTTCTTGGCGTAGGCGCAATGACAGACTTTGGTCCATTAATTGCCAATCCAAAATCACTATTATTGGGTGCAGCCGCTCAGTTTGGTATCTTTATTACTTTCTTTGGTGCCATCGCTTCTGGTTTGTTTACACCAGCAGAAGCTGCATCAATCGGCATCATTGGTGGGGCGGATGGTCCAACGGCGATATTCTTATCATCACGACTTGCACCGCATTTACTGGGCTCAATTGCGGTAGCGGCTTATTCATATATGGCCTTAGTACCTGTTATTCAACCGCCTATTATGAAGTTTTTAACGACAAAAGCAGAGCGACAAATAAAAATGAAGCAATTACGTCCAGTTTCTAAAATGGAGAAGATTGTATTTCCAATATTCGCAACGCTTATCGTATCCATGATCGTACCACCCGCAGCAGCACTTGTGGGCATGCTAATGCTTGGTAACTTGTTTAGAGAGTCAGGCGCAGTTGCAAGATTAACGGATACGGCACAAAATGCAATGATGAACATGATTACGATTTTCCTCGGTGTTACAGTGGGTGCGACGGCTTCAGCTGAAGCATTCTTAAACGTTAAAACACTGGCAATCCTTGGTCTTGGTATTGTAGCCTTTGCATTTGGTACTGCAGCAGGCGTGTTGCTCGCAAAACTTATGAACAAATTCTTAAAAGACCCAATTAACCCACTTATTGGATCAGCTGGCGTATCAGCCGTTCCAATGGCAGCTAGAGTTTCTCAAGTCGTCGGACAAAAAGAAAATCCTAGCAACTTCTTACTAATGCATGCCATGGGGCCAAACGTAGCAGGCGTCATCGGATCAGCCGTTGCTGCCGGTGTACTTTTATCCTTATTTGGCGGCTTCTAATTAGAATTTGGAAATATGATAAAAAAATGAAACGCCTTAATGGCGTTTTTTTAATGCCATTTTCTAACAATCACTCATTTTTCAGAAAATCGACCCTTTATTTTATACACAAAATTATGTTATGCTATAGGTTGAATAATTATTTATAATACGTTATTACGGAGTCAACTATGAAAAACAAGATATTAAGTGTCCTCAGAAAAGATCGCAACACCTATATATCAGGCGAAAATTTGAGTGACTTACTAGGGGTTTCACGAACGGCGATTTGGAAGCACATCAAAGCCCTTCGCGCAGAAGGTTATCAAATTGATTCCGTAACCAATAGAGGGTACCGATTGATCGCAGAAAGTACCGCGCTAAGTGCAATTTCTTTAAATGAAATCATCAATGCATACGATTATCTTGATTTTTCATCTTATTTCGATTCAATTGATTCTACGAACCTCGAAGTGAAACGGCGTGCGCTGGAATCAGAGCACGCGCAGGGTATTGCCATCGCATCAGAGCAAACACAGGGTAAAGGTAGGTTGGGCAGATTATGGGTATCAGATCACCAAGCAGGGCTCTGGATGAGTTTGTTACTTAGGCCCAATGTAGCACCAGAATCAGCAGCTAGTATTACACTTGTTGCGGCTGCCTCGATGTGTGAGGCAATTGAAAAAACAACTGGCCTAAAAGTAGGTATTAAATGGCCAAATGATTTGGTGGTCAATGGAAAAAAATGTTGTGGCATCCTTACTGAAATGAGTGCAGAGTTAAATCATCTTCATTATATTGCTTTAGGCATTGGGGTTAACATTGGAAAGTTCGCATTTGATGATGACCTTATTCAAAAGGCAACATCACTAGAACAGGAAGGTGCTTTGATAAGTGATAAAGACTTGTTAATTGCATTTTTAGAAATATTTTCAAGGGACTACCAAAGATTTTTAGATAGGGATATGGGGCAAATCATCGCTTTTCACAAAAGCCATTCAGTGACGTTAAATAAAGAAATAATCGTGTCCTCAATTACTGGAGATAAAATTGCACAAGCGGTTGATCTTGCTGAGGATGGACATTTAATCATAAGAAACGAAAATGGACAATTGGAAAACGTAATCTCGGGAGAAGTTTCTGTTAGAGGCATCAACGGATACGTTTAGAACCCAATAATAGGAGGCAGAATGTTATTAACTTTTGATGTAGGCAACTCAAATATCGTGATGGGTGTCTATCGCGAAGATACTTTAATCACAAATTGGCGTATGGCAACGGACTATTCTAAATCTGCGGATGAGATTGGTATTTTTATTCACCAGTTATTTGCACATGAAAAGCTCGATGTCAATGAAGTCAAGGATATTATTATCTCGTCAGTTGTACCGCATGTTATGTATTCTTTGCAACACATGACTCAAAAATATTTTAATCGCGATGCAATCATTATCGGTCCCGGCATAAAAACGGGCATGAATATTAAATATGACAATCCAAGACAAGTGGGTGCAGACCGAATCGTCAATGCAGTTGCAGGCCTTAAGAAGTATGGCGGGCCATTGATTATTGTTGATTTTGGTACAGCCACAACTTTTTGTGCCATAACTGAAAAAAGCGAATACCTTGGTGGTGCGATATTACCGGGTATTAAGATTTCTGCGGACGCACTTTATGAACGTGCTGCAAAGCTTACGCGTGTTGAATTAATTAAGCCAGATCATGTTATTTGTAAAAACACCTCACAGAGCATACAAGCCGGTATAATCTATGGCTATGTAGGCAGTGTCGATTATATTGTAGAAAAGATGAAGGAAGAACTCGGCAATGGTGAAATTAAAGTCATTGCAACAGGTGGGTTATCAACATTAATCGCTTCCGAATCGTCACAAATTGAAATTGTCGATAAATTTTTGACACTAGATGGATTGAATTTGATTTATCACATGAATAAACCGAAAAGAATCGCCACGGTTATTGAATAGAGGCACTTATGAAAATTAGCAATTTAGAATTTAAAAATAGCGTCATCGTTGCCCCAATGGCGGGTGTTACGGATCAACCGTTTAGACGCATTTGTAGAAAATTTCATGATGGTTTAATTGTTAGCGAAATGGTTAGCGTGAGTGCCTTATATTATAATGATAAAAAAACAGTGCAACTCATGCACATTGAACCAAACGAAAAACCTATGGCGCTTCAGATTTTCACAGCAGATCCAGATAAACTCGAAGCCGTTATGGACCGGCTTAACGCGCATAACAATGACATTCTGGATATTAATATGGGCTGCCCAGCGCCTAAGATCGTAAACAATGGTGAAGGGTCAGCACTTATGAAAACACCTCAATTGGCAGAACGTTTGCTTAAACTTGCTGTAAAAAAATCAACAAAACCTGTAACGGTGAAATTCAGAAAAGGGTGGGACAACCAATTTATAAATGCTGTCGAATTTGCAAAAATGGCGGAAGCAGCAGGCGTGAGCGCCATTGCCATTCATGGAAGAACAAGAGAACAACAGTATTCTGGAAAGGCAGATTGGCAAATTATCGCAGACGTGAAGTCAGCGGTTAATATTCCAGTCATCGGTAATGGAGATATCTTTACAGTGGATGATGCGGTGAAAATGAAAACATTGACAAATTGCGATGGCATCATGATTGGCAGAGGCATTCAAGGCAATCCATGGCTTTTAAAACAAGTGGATGCCTATCTGCAAAATGGAATTCTCATTGATGAACCCGATTATGAAGAACGATTAGCCGTATCCCTTGAGCATTTTGAAAATCTGGTAACGATTAAAGGGCTTCATATCGCCATTTTAGAAATGCGTAAGCATGCGGCATGGTATTTTAAAGGTATTTCGAATTCAGCTGTTCATAAAAACGCAATCAACAAAGCGACAACAAAAGATCAAGTAATAGCCATCTTGCATAGCGCATTTGATTATAATCATATGGAGGATAAACCATGGAAAATTTAAACGAATTGCTACAAATTAGACGTGATAAATTGACATATTTACGCGAAATTGGACAAGATCCGTTTAAGATAGAAAAATATGATCGAACGAATTTTTCAAAAGATATCATTGAAGCGTTCGAAACCTATGCGGGTAAAGGTGTGCGTATCGCAGGACGCATTATGGCAAAAAGAGACATGGGCAAAGCGACATTCTTAGATATTCAGGACAGTGAAGGTCGCATTCAAGTTTATGTCAAAAAAGAGGCCATTGGCGAAGCCCCTTATGAAATTCTCAAAACATATGATATTGGCGATATTGTTGGCGTTTCAGGTATTGTGTTCAAAACACAAAAGGAAGAAATCTCTATCAAAACCGATGGCGTTATTTTGTTGTCGAAGTCGCTCCAAATATTACCTGAAAAATGGCACGGTTTGAAGGATCAAGAAATACGTTACCGCCAACGCTACGTCGATCTTATTGTTAATCCGGAAGTTAAGGATAAATTTTTAATGCGTTCAAAAATTATAAAAACGATGAAAGATTTTTTTGATGCTGAAGGTTTCTTAGAAGTTGACACGCCGATTTTGAGCATATTAGCAGGCGGCGCTGCGGCAAAACCATTTATGACGCACCATAACACCCTGGACATTGATATGTATATGCGCATTGCAAACGAATTATACCTTAAACGATTAATTGTAGGTGGCTTCGACAAAGTCTACGAGATGGGTAAGATGTTTAGAAATGAGGGCATGTCTATGAGACATAATCCTGAATATACAGCTGTTGAACTTTATGCCGCTTATGAAGATTATGAGTATATGTTAAAACTCACAGAAAATGTCGTTGCAGCTTGCTGCTTTAAAATACATGGCAAAACAAAAATTGACTTTCAAGGTAAAGAATTGGATTTTACGCCACCTTGGATTCGCGTTTCTATGCACGATTTGGTCGAGAAAAAGACAGGCGTGAACTTTTATGAGGTTGAAACAGATGAAGAGGCGCGTAAAATTGCAAAAGACAAACTCCATTTAACTGTTGAGAAGCATTATACGAGAGGGCATCTCGTTAATTTGGCGTTTGAACAATTCTGTGAAGCCGATCTCATTCAACCAACATTCGTCTTGCATCATCCTGTGGAAGTATCACCACTTGCTAAAAGAAACCCTGACAACCCTGCAATTACGAATCGCTTCGAAGCCTTTGTAAATGGGTGGGAAATCGCCAACGCCTTTTCTGAATTAAACGATCCAATCGATCAAAAGCAGAGATTTGAAGATCAAATTCTTCAAAGAGAGGCTGGCGATGATGAAGCGCATGTGATGGACGAAGACTTTGTCAATGCACTTGAAGTTGGTTTACCACCAACGGGTGGTTTGGGTATTGGTGTCGATCGTGTGGTTATGCTGCTGACCAATTCTAATTCAATTAGAGATGTCATATTATTCCCAACGATGAAACCAATCAAAAAAGAAGTGTAACACAGTCTAGGATGCGTTTTGAGTTAAACTTGAATTTTGTGTTTATTCAAAATTCAGGTGGGTATAGATATATCTGTCACCCAAAATTAGTTTAATTACATTAGAACCGTTCGAATCACACGATCGAACAAATGTGACGTGTTCTTAACAATTTAAACATAAATTAAGGGTTGACGATGGTAGCTCGGTTAGTGTAAGATAAGCAAGTCGCTTCACGAGGGCAAGCAATTGTCACCGATTAGCAGAAAACATTTATGAAAAAAGAATGTTGACAAAGCAATAATAAATTGATATAATTTAAAAGCTGTCACACAGAGCAAGGATGAAAAATTCTTGACGAGATGAAAGAAACTGAGCGTAAGCAAAGTGGCTGGATCGACTGTTAGACGCACTAACAATTATAAACAGGACCTTGAAAATTGAATAGCGCAAATGAAAAAAAACAAAAGATGCGAAAGCATCAAAAAACAACTTAACAGTTGTTTCCGGATAAACTTTGCAAAAAGTTTAAACAAAAAATTGCAAGAGCGA